>Ga0209426_1000024_pt1 | contig 304682 bp, 299 predicted proteins | sample Deesub1362B_J571_FD_187697 | JGI IMG/M metagenome (GOLD analysis project Ga0209426, IMG submission 187697) | Deep oceanic, basalt-hosted subsurface ecosystem from Juan de Fuca Ridge flank, Pacific Ocean, CORK Borehole 1362B_J2.571 (SPAdes)... ...
GATTGGAAGAGAGGTTTCTGAAATAGGGAGGGAAGACATAAGAGAGATAATGGTTTATAGTTATCGTCTTGTTTATCAGATAAAAGAAAATCAGATATTGATAGTCGCGGTAATACATGGTAAAAGATAATTTGAAAGTGTAATCAAGGAATATAAAATTTCATAACAGATCACCCCAGCGGATTGGCTAATAGCCGCCGCTGAGTTAAATGTTATGGTAAAATAAACAATAAAAAAGGAGTTTAACCATGTCAAAAGTTGAAGACATAAAACACGCTATTGAAGAACTTTCAGAAGAAGAATATAAGCAGATCAGAAACTGGTTATTGGAGAAAGACTGGGCAAAGTGGGATGAAGAGATAGAGCGTGATTCTGGGGAGGGGAAATTAGATTTTCTTATTGAGGAAGCCAAAAAGGCAAAAAGAGAAGGAAGACTCAAGTCATTATAAATGCACAAGACAACCGATGAATTCTGGGAATGCTTTAACAGATTACCAAAAATTGTACAGGAGAGAGCAAAGAAACAATTTGAATTATTGAAAGAAAATTCTTCGCATCCATCACTGCATTTTAAAAAGGTAGGTAAGTTCTGGTCTGTAAGGATTTCAGATTTTTATAGAGCATTTGCAGTAAAGGATGGGGACAATTATATCTGGGTATGGATTGGAACTCATGATGATTATGAAAAAATGATAAAAAGAAAACCATAACAACCCTTTCCTGCGGACGGCTACTGCCGCCGCAGAAATTGGCGTTAGGAAATATATCATGAAAGAAGAAATTTTTTTAAAATACGATAAATTTAGAGATGTTACTTTTGTTTTTGGATCTGGTGCATCCTACGCTGCGGGACTTCCACTTCAAAATCAATTGCTTACACTTATTTTAAAAGATTCAAAGATTTCTTCGTCCCCTCTTGGTAAAATGGTTAACAAATTTATTAGAGATAATTTTTATTTCTCTGAAGATTATATTCCAACACTAGAATCAGTATTTGGATATCTTGATTATTTTATCCAACACGATGAATCTTTAGGGAACGACTTTACTACTGCAAAAATTTTAGAGATTAAAGAGGCATTAATAAAACTTATCCATTATATAATATCAGAAAGATCTAACACCGATCGCAATCCATACCGACTTTTTTGGGAAATAGTAAAAGAGTATTCCCTTAATATAAGTATAATTACACTAAATTATGATACTCTTATTGATGAGGCATTTGATTTTCTGTATCCTGATTATGGGTATATAGATTACTGTATTCACCTGATGAATTATGATTGGTATGACAAATATCATAAAGAGCTTGATCCATTTAACTGGTGGGTTAATCCAAGAGAGCCAGTTCCTGTTTTTGGTAATGCCAGACCCCGTCCAATTAAAATTATAAAGATTCATGGTAGTCTTAATTGGAAATATTGCGACTGCTGCAATCAAGTTCTCTTGACCCCTTGGAATTCTAAAATAGATTTAAATACTATGGGATTTGTTAGATATGACTATAGCGACAATCCTCATAATCCACAAAGAATTGAGTTTAGATGTCCACTTGATAATAATAGATTTAATACGCTCATTATTCCACCAAGTCATATAAAAAATATAAGACATCCAATTATAAATAGTTTGAGACAGGAAGCAGCGAGAGAAATTAGGTGTACAAGAAAAGTCGTTTTTGTAGGATATTCTTTTCCAGAAGCAGATATTCATGTTAAAGCTCTTTTTCGTAAAAATTTGCCACCAGAAACTAAAGTCATTGTGATTAACCGTACTATCAATGAACATATACGCGCTGCTTACTATTCTCTTTTTCGGGATACTTCATTTTATGAGATAACCTTTGAAGATGCATTATTAGATGACCAGATTATGAAAAAAATATTTGATATTAGATATGAATTTGGTGAATTTAACACTTGACAAATTGAAACGCCCTCAAAAATGGGAGGGATTGCGACTTATAATAAACATGCTTGGTTTAGAATAGTTAAAAAAGAGAAAATTCCTAACAAGACTCTCCAGCGGACGGCTATTCGCCGCCGCTGAGTTTATTGTTATGTGTAAAGAGAAACGAGTATGGCCAGTATAAATACAAAATGTAGACATTGCGGAGAACCGCTGTCTGGTTCATACACTGGGCCATGCCCAAAATGTGGCAAAGAAGGCAAAGCTATAAGCGTATCTATCACACAAAGTATTGCAGTATCAGAATCGATTGGTTGGCAGACAACAAAAGAATTTTATGAAAAAAATCACAAGGCTCTAGCAATTGTTATCATTATTACAGTATTTTCGCCATTCATAGGTTTATTTATAGTAGGTGTTCCGGGCGTAGTACTTGGATTTCTTTTTGGTGTCGTTGCCTATTTTCTTGGTCCCAAAGCAGTCATCAAAGTTAGAGAAATTAGAAGTGGTTAACACATGACAACCACTTCGAGCCGGACCGCTTACCCTTCCGCTGTGCTCCAGGGCAAGCGGCCGCTCAAGTAAAACGTTCTCGGCGTGCTGACGCACGCCGAGAATGGGGAGCTGAGCTGAAGGAGCTCCAGCATCTTGTTCTTGATTGGTAGAGAGAGGGAGTATATAATATAGAGGGAGAAAGACAATAAACTCGGCGTGCGTCAGAGAAGGAGGAAGGTTTTTAAGGTTGCAAAGGGTTTATGATGTAGAGAGGGATGAGAAGTAGACAGAGGCTGTGCGGGGAAGACACGCCGAGAACAAGACGCTGGAGCAGGAAGCTGGCGAACAAGGACTTTGTCCTGTTGCCAGACTTCAGCTCAGCTCCCCATTAGACGAGTAAAAAAATGGAAATAGCAACATGGATAATTGCGATAGCAACTGCTAGTTATACTATTGCTTTCATAATTACAGTTTTTTACATAAAGGGTCAACTTAAAGAAAATAAATTATTGCGTGAGGCAACAGTATTGAAAGAAGCTTATGATTACATTATTAGGACCCATAAATTTAGATTGATACTGTATAAAAATGCCGAAAAGCTCAAAAAATTAAATCAATTAGATGAATTAGAAAAAATTGATGATGAATTATCCGAAGCTATTCATGAAGTTGCAAACTGTTATCATTATATAGGATTTCTTATGAAACATGGCATGATCACAAATAAAAAAGCCCTATTTGAAGAAGGTGGTGATACATTTTTACGTATATATGAAATCACTACTGTCCGAAACATTTATTGAATAAATTCAACTGGTTAGAGAAATCCGAACTGTAAGAATTGCAATCCGAATCTGTAAGTACCTGTAAAATAGGCCTTTTCTCAAATACTGTCACACTCAAAATCTGTAGAATTGTGTAGAGACTTAACTGAATTTTTAACCGCTTCTTTATTATAGCAATTAGCACATACACTGACACTGCTATCCATATCTGGGTCTTTACTGCATTGTCTGAAGCACCAAAAAACCTCTTTATCCTTAAGTGCTGCTTAATCCATTTAAAAAATAGTTCAATCTGCCACCTGCACTTATAAAGTTCTGCTACCACTGTTGACGGCAAAACAAAATTGTTTGTGAGAAATACAAATCTCTTCTCTGTCTCTTTATCATAGTACTTTATCCGTCTGAGTTTATCCGGATAATCCTTGCAGGTATTAACTCCTGTAAGCCTCACCGTCTGGTCACAAATAACTCCTGTTCCTCTGTCTACTGCATGAGAATATAATCTTCTGAACTGAAGATTCCTCTTTGCTCTGATTACAAAAAATGCACCATAAAGATTCAGTATGTGTAATCTACTGAAATCCATATAGGCCCTATCCATTATATAAAAAGCCCCTACCTCTGGTATGAGTTCATCAAGCACATTTACATCATGTACCCTACCTCTCGTTATGTGAATAAAGGCTGGAATACTGCCTCTAAGGTCTAATAATGTGTGAAGTTTTACCGCACCTTTACCATGATGAAACTCTGCCCAGGGAAATGTTGATAGACAGAGCTCTATGGTTGTTGAGTCAAGGGCATAGACTGTGTTGTTAAGTTCAACCCCAAAATCATCGTTACTATAAAGTTTCCTTGCTGTATTAATCAGTGCTTGAGCAAAATCAGCGTAAATACGCCAGTCTCGCCTTTCATTTGCATCTGCAAGAGTACTCTTTGACACTCTTCCTTTTATCCCCATATGATAGAGCTTGCTCTGCTGTGCCCTAAGACATGCCTCTATATCTCTCAGGCTCTCTCTGTATGTCAGTTGTGCAAATGCCATACATAAGTACTGATCAAGACAGCTAAACCGTTTCACTTGATAATTACCCTTGTATCTCTGAACACATCTACGAAATGTATGCTTTGGTAAATAATCCATAATCTGTGTAAATATTATCTTACCACTATTCATAGGCTACCTCCTGAATAATTTCAGGAAGATTAGCCTATGTCCTACAGGCATTTCAAATCTATAACACCCTATATTGGCCTGTTTATTCTTTTATATCAATAAGTTATTTTATTATCCTCTGCTGTGTTTCGGACAGCAGTGATATGAAATATTAAAAGATATTATAAGACTCGAAAGGCAAAAAATAAATAAATCAACATATAAACAATATCTTGAATATTTTTATGACGAATTAATGCGTTACAAAAGAAAGAGTAATAGGAAGCTAAACATGGTCTAACAAGTCAGTGCACCAGACCGCTAAACCGCTGCGCTTCTCTTGCGGTTTTGGCGGCTGGTGACTTTAGTCGTTAGACAATAAAAATGAAAATAAAATATTCTCGTCACGCAAAACGGAGGGCTAAACTTTATAGAATTTCTTTAGCAGATATTGAGAATCTGCTTAAGAGATCAAAATTAACTCATGGAAAGCAAGAAATTGTAAAATTCATTGAAGGACATACACTTCCTATAAAGGTTATTATAGATAAAGAAAATGATATAATAACAGTAATCACGGTGTATCCATTAAAGAAAAGGAGAAAAGAAATGAAAGTATACTATGACAAAGAAGTTGATGCACTGTATATAAAATTAAGCAATAAAAAGCCTGATGGAGTCATAGAGGTTTCAGAAGGTGTAAATTTAGATACAACAGAAGACAACAAAATAGTGGGCATAGAGATTTTAGATGCTTCAAAGAAGATAGACCTCAAGACCATACTTTCATACACATTGGAGATAGACAAGAAGAAGGTATTAGAGAGTTTTGTCTAACAAGCCACTACAGCGGACGGCGTAATACGCCGCCGCTGAGTTTAAGCGTTAGCATAAAAACAGAGAAACCTTAATTTATTGCACCATCGTGTGAGGTTGTTATACAATGTTAAATGGAGTCAGTATATATAGAAACATCGATTATAAGTTATCTGGTTGCAAAACCGAGCAATAATTTAATTACTGCAGCAAGACAGAAAATAACTTTTGACTGGTGGAATAATCAAAGGCATAAGTACAATATTTTTATTTCTGAATTAGTTGTGGCAGAAGCTATTAAAGGTGATAAACTTGCAGCAAAGGAGAGACTAAAGGTTATAAAGACTATACCTGTATTGGAAATAACTAATGAGTGTATTGAGCTTGCCAAGCTATTTTTTAAGAAAGCAAAATTATCAGAAAACGCACGGGATGATGCTTTACATATAGCAATTGCAACAAGTTATAAAATGGACTTTCTTCTTACATGGAATTTCAGGCATCTTGCAAATGCACATTTTATACGAAAACTACAGAAGATATCCCTTGAAGAGGGATTAATAATACCAACAATATGCACGCCGCAGGAGATAGACGATGGAAGATAACGAATTTATAAAAGAAGAAACAGATGAGATATTAAAGGAGTTATGGGAAATAAAGGACCAATACTCACTTTCATGTAAGTCTGACTTTTCCATATTGGTAAAAAAAATAAAAGAAGATATAAAGAATATTTCTATTACTTGCATTAAAAATAGTAAAAAGGCTGTCTCATAATATTCTATGCTAACAACCCTTTCCAGCGGACGGCTAAAGCCGCCGCAGAAATTAACGTTAGAAAATAAAAACAAAACAATTAAATTAATGGGCGGTTTATTGTTTGCAACTTACAATCTGATTATCCTGCTAAAAAATATGATATAATTATAAATGCCAACGGTTCTGAAACTTAAATCTTATAGGTTTTTCTTTTATTCAAGTGATAAAGAAGAACCTCCTCATGTTCATGTTGAAAGTGGAGATAAAGTGGCTAAATTCTGGCTTGACCCTGTTAGATTACAATCAAGTGGTGGATTTAACCGAACAGAAATTAATAAAATTCATAAAATGATATTAAAACATCAAGAAAAATTACTGGAGGCATGGAATGAGTACTTTGGCAGTTGAGATAGAAATTCCAAGGGCAATAGATGTAAAGGTAACAGAAGATACATTGACTGTTGAATTAAGCGATGGCAGGACTATATCTGTACCATTACAGTGGTATCCTCGTTTGGTATACGCGACACCAGAAGAAAGAAAGAACTGGAGATTAATTGGAAATGGGGAGGGAATTCATTGGGAAGATTTAGACGAAGATATTAGTGTGAAGGGATTAATAGCAGGAAGGCCATCAGGAGAGAGTCAAGAGTCATTCAAGAAATGGCTTGAAAAAAGAAAGAAAAAACATTTCTAACAACCCTTTCCAGCGGACGGCAAATAATCTGTGCCTCTGAGTTAAATGTTAGGTTAAGAAATGTCTGAACTTATTGAAAAATATGAAATCGCAGTTTCGGTATCTGCACCTCTTGAAAAGATTAAAGAAATAATTACAAACTTAGAAAGTATCAAAATCTGGGAGCCTTCACATAGGCTGCCTTTTGTTACTCATAATTGGATTCCTGATGAAGGAAGATTGCATCCCGGAAATCTCTTGATTATAAAATCTCCATTTTGGACATTTAAGGCTGAATGTAAAGAGATTACACCAGATAGGGTGACCTGGGAATTTAAAGAGGGTCCTTTGAAAGGAAAAGAATACTGGAAGATTCTCTGTCAAGGACAGAATTGCAGAATAATGAAGATTATGGATTGTAAGATTTATGGATTTGTAGATAAACTTCTTTGGCAAACTATAGGGCGAAAGATACATGATTGGGCAAGTGTAAAGCAATTAGAGAGTATTAAAAATATGGCAGAGAAGACATTGTCTTTTGATATAATAGAGAAAAATTCCAAAGGAGTTAAAAATGCAGACTGTAAAGTTTAATGAACTCATTGAAGCAATAAAATCTCTTTCTTTAGAAGAGAAGAAAGAGATAAAGTTTTTAATTGAGCGGTATCTTATTGAGGAAAGACGGGAAGAGATATATCAAAACTATAAAGAGAGTTTAAAAGAGTTAGAGGAAGGGAAGATAAAGTTTACAAGTAGCATTGACAAGTTAAAAGAGACTATCGAAGAATGATTTGAGATAGGCTTTAGTTCTTCTTCAAGAAGAGTTTTAAAAAGAGGATTAAAGGGAATAAAGAATTAGAAGAAAAGTTCTGGCAAAAAGTAGAGATCTTTATGAAAAGCCCTTTTGACAGAACACTCAGGACACATAAGTTATCAGGCAAATTGCAGGATCTTTGGAGTTTCAGCATTGGGTATGACTTGAGAGTGGTATTTTATTTTGTCGAAGAAAATAGAGTTGTATTTGTAGATATAGGAAAACATGATGAAGTATATTAACCTAACAACCCTTTCCTGCGGACGACGATAACGCTGTCGATAAAGTAAATGTGATGGCAAAGAATTTTTCAAAAAATGATAAAATACTTTTATGAAATATACAAAATACTTTCAATACATACGCCAGAGACCAGACAGGGCAATTATTAAAGAAGAATGGATAATTGAAACTATAAAGAATCCAATAAAAACAAAGGTTCAAAGTGATGGAAGGATAAGAAAATGGAGATATATAAAAGAAGCAGGAAAATATTTGAGAGTCATTCTTCTGAAAGATGGCGAAACAGTGCATAATGCATTTTTTGACAGAAACTTTAAGGAGGAGTGAGTTATGAGAATAAGATATTTTGCAGATACTGATACAGCCTTAATTGAATTTACAGATGCTCCTGTTGCAGAAACAAAAGAAATAACAGAGAACTTATATATTGATTTAGATAGCAAGGGTAAATTAGTGAGCATGACAATTGAGCATGCTTCAGAACAAGCTAATATTTCTGAAATAACATTTTTACAGATGGATAAGAGTGCAACCAGAGTGTAAACATCTCTATATAATATCTGTTTTTCTAACAACCCTTTCCTGCGGACGGCTGAAGCCGCCGCAGAAATTGGCGTTCTCGGCGTGCTGACGCCCGCCGAGAACGGGGAGCTGAGCTGAAGGAGCTCCAGCATCTTGTTCTTGATTGGTAGAGAGAGGGAGTATATAATATAGAGGGAGAAAGACAATAAACTCGGCGTGCGTCAGAGAAGCAGAAGGTTGTTAGAGGGTGAGATGTTTAGTGATAGATTGAAAGGGACAGGAAGTGGTTGGGATGTGGGGCAGGATGGCACGCCGAGAACAAGACGCTGGAGCAGGAAGCTGGCGAACAAGGACTTTGTCCTGTTACCAGACTTCAGCTCAGCTCCCCATTAGAGAGAGAAAAATAATCTATTGTCAGATCTTTGCAACCACGAACTTGTGATATAATAAATTCCATATTGTAGATTAAAACTTTCTAAAGGAGAAAAGATGGGCACTACAATAACTCAAATGACCAAGGAAGAACTTAAAGAACTGATAGAATTCATTGTTGAACAAAAGATGCTTGAATTAATAGGTGACCCTGACGAAGAGTTATCTATCAGAGAAGATCTATTGAAAAGATTAAAAAGGCAAAAAGAGCAGGTCGCCAGAGGCAAAAGGGGCAAGCCCTTGGAATCTGTAATGAAAGAACTCGGATTAGAGTAATTCAATGTATAATGTTCAACTTCTTGATGAAGCGATAGATGAATTAGCCCAACTTGATAAGCCTATTGCTAAACGAATAACTAAGAAAATAAAATGGCTCGCAGAGAATATTGAAAGTATTCAACCTGAAGGATTAACTGGAGATTTAGCAGGACTATATAAATTAAGGGTCGGCAGTTACAGAGTAATCTATGAAATTTTAGAAGGAGAGCGTTTAATTATTGTCCATGCAATAGGAAATAGAAGTAAGATATACAAAAAATAGATTCTAACAACCCTTTCCTGCGGACGGCAGAAGCCTCCGCAGAAATTGGCGTTAGAAATAAAAATAAAATCATCATGTCATTGTCTTCATCTCCAATTTTATAATAAAATTAAAATTATAAAATAAACCTTTGGAGAAAGATATGGAAAAAGTTAAATTTGTATATTGGCAAGATGGAGAATGGTGGCTTGGGTATTTAGAGGAATATCCTGATTATATGACCCAAGGAGAGTCATTGGAAGAATTAAAAGAAAATCTAAAAGATCTTTATAAGGATCTATCAAGTGGGAAGATACCTTGTGCGAGAAAGGTAGCTGAGCTGGAAGTGGCGTGAAGAGGAGGGAATTAATAAAGAAAATTGAGGAGATGGGTTGTATTTTTATAAGACATGGAAGCAGACACGACTGGTATCAAAATCCTAAGACAAAGGTATGTCAGCCGGTTCCTAGGCACAAGGAAATTAATGATAATCTTGCAAAACATATTTTGAAGAAATTAAAGGATTAATTTCTAACACTCCATTCCAGCGGACGGCGAATAGCCGCCGCTGAAGGCAATCGTTAGAAAATAAAAAAACTATCCATAGCAATTGCAAAAATGTTGTGGTTAGATATAAAATGATTTAACAAGATAATATTTAGGAGTTAAAAGATGGAATTTGCTTTAAAAAATATGACAATTGAGGAAAAGTTAAAATTGATGGAAGAAATCTGGACTGATTTGATTAAACATGAAGACCAGATTTCTTCTCCTCTCTGGCATAAAGACTTTTTAGAAGAAAGAGAAGAAAGAGTAAAAAAAGGCCAAGAGACTATATTAGATTGGGATGAGGCTAAGGAGAGGATTTGACAGTCTATTAAATAAAAATAAAGATCTTAGAATCTGCTGTAGAGGATTTAAAAAGAAGGTTATGATTTTTATAAAAAGTTGAGTGCGGGATTAGGAAGTTATTTTATAGACACATTATTTCAGACATTGATTCTTTACAATTGTATGGAGGGATACATCAAAAGCAATTTGGATACCACAGGATGTTATCAAAGAGATTTCCATTTGCTATTTATTATAAAGTTCAAGAAGATACGGTAATAGTTTATGCAATCCTTGACTGCAGACAAAATCCAGAGAAGATACCAAAAAAGATTGAAATTCTAACAATCCTTTCCTGCGGACGGCTATTAACCGCCGAGAAATTGGCGTTATAATAAAATATAACTATGCCCATAATAAGCACTTTTTACGGTATAATTATATATATGTTCTGGCGGGATCATAATCCGCCACATTTTCATGCAAGATATGGTGAGTATGAAGTTATAGTTGAAATTGAAACTGGAAAGGTTGAAGGAGTTATGCCAAAAAGGGCTTTACAGATGATTCAAGAATGGAGAGAACTTCATAAAGCAGAACTGCTGGAGAACTGGAAAAAGGCAGGGCAAAATAAACCAATAGAGAAAATTGAACCCTTGGAGTAAGTTATGATACTGCATGTTACAGAGGCTAAATACCTACATGATTATGTAATCTGGATTAAATTCAATGATGGAACAGAAGGAGAAGTTGATCTCAAAGACGAACTGTATGGAGAAGTCTTTGAACCATTGAAAGATATTGAAAAATTTAAATCTTTTAAGGTTGATCCAGTGCTGGGGACAATTGTGTGGGACAGTGGAGTTGACCTTGCACCTGAGTTTTTATACGAGAAATTAAAGGTTTTAACTTAAAATTTTTCTAACGAATCTCTTCAGCGGAGGGCTAACAGCCGCCACTGAATTCAGTCGTTCTCGGTGTGCGTCAGAGAATCAGGACCCTATTAGGCTTGAAGGAGAGAAGAAGAGGGTGAAAGGGAAAGAAAGTAGAGAAAGGTTGTGTGGGAAACTCACGCCGAGAACAAGACGCTGGAGCAGGAAGCTGGCGAACAAGGACTTTGTCCTGTTACCAGACTTCAGCTCCCCGTTAGAGGCCAAACTGGAAACAAGAAAGGGGAAAATATGATTGGAATAAAAGACAATACTTTAGACAAAAGTTGCTGAGCATCAAGTGAAAGTGAGTCTGGTCAGACTCCATCTGAAAGTAACAATTTGATAGAAAAAGATAATTTATTTCCAGAAAACTGCATGGTTTGTGGTGCTACTCTTGAATATTTAGAAAATGAAATCAAGCTACAATGTACATATTGTCAAAAGGAATTTAAAGGTTTTATAAGATGCCCAAACGGGCACTATGTATGTGATGATTGTCATAATAATCAATCTATACAACTGACCAAAGAGATTTGTTCTGCAACTACCTCAACTAATCCACTCGAAATATTTGAGAAAATTATTGAGTCTCCAAAAATTCCGAGGCTGGGTTGTCATCATGCTTTTATGGCAGCAGGTGCTTTCATTACGGCAATAAAAAATGAAGGTTCGTTTGCGATATCAGAAAATATGATAAAAGAAGTATATACCAGAACTCAAAGACAAGCGGTTGGTGGATATTGTGGTTTGACAGGCATTTGCGGTATTGTAGCAGCATTGGGAGCTTGTTTTGCCATTATTTTAGGTTCAAAATGTGGCATGGATAAAGAGCAAAAAATAACAATGGATGCTGTTTCTGAAATTGTCAAAGCCATAGCAGAGTTGACTGGTCCGAGTTGTTGCAAAGCATACGCTCGGAAATCCATTGAAGTTGCACAAAATTTTTTAGAAAGGAATTTGCAAATTAAATTATCAAAATCAATGGATAAAATAATATGCAGGGATACAAAAAAGCATCCTCATGGGTGCAGAAAAGAAAAATGTCCCTATTATTAAGAAGCATCTAACAATGCAAATGCAGCGGAGCGCAAAAAGCCGCGCCCGCTGATTTGCGGCGTTATAAAAATAAAAATCTCGTCAATGATACTTGAATAATAAAAGGTGTGTAGGGTAATATTTGAATATGAGGCATAAATTTACAGCCATAATTCAAAAAGAAGATGACATGTTTGTTGCCCTATGTCCTGAACTGGACATAGCAAGCCAGGGCTACACCATTGAAGAGGCGAAGAAAAATTTAGAAGAGGCGGTAACTCTGTTTTTTGAACATGCCTCATCTGAAGAAATCAAAGAAAGGTTAAAAGAGGATATATACATATCTCCTTTTGAGGTAGCGGTTGCCTAAACTGAAGGTTCTGTCTGGGAGGGAAGTCTGCAGGATACTTCAAAAATATGGCTTTCAGGAAGTACGGAAAAGAGGAAGCCAGATAGTAATGCAAAAACAACTTGAGAAAAGCACGATAACCGTTCCAGTCCCAGATCATAAGGAAATAAAAAGAGGGACATTGATGTCTATTATTAGACAATCAGGAATACCAAAAGAAGAATTTGAGACAGAATGATTCTAACAACCCTTTCCTGCGGACGGCTGTAGCCGCCGCAGAAATTGGCGTTATGTATTAAAAAATGGCCGAGATACTTGATAAATTACGTGGTGGTGATTTACGATCAATTGGTCGGGCAAACGAGGTTGTAAATGATATTAAAAAAGATACAGGCCTGTTTGCCAAAGTATTTGAAGGCCTATATCATGATGATCCTATAATTAGAATGCGATCAGCAGATGTGATTGAAAAAGTTACTCGTTCAATGCCTGAATTATTACATAATTTCAAAGATAATGTCATCTCATTATTAGCAAGCTCTGACCAGCAGGAAGTATGTTGGCATTTGGCACAGATAGCGCCAAGGCTTTCGTATAAATATATGGAGGAGCAGAGAGTTATAAATGCATTAAAGCAATATTTGAGTCACAATAGTAAAATCGTGAGGGTGTCCGCGATGGATGCACTTGCTACTTTAGCAGAAAGAAATCATTCTATTATTGAAGAAGTTATTAAGTTGATAAAAAGTCAGTTAAAGCAAGGTAGCCCTTCTATAGTCTCTCGCGGGAAAAAATTATTAGAAACGTTAGAAAGAATGAGGACAAATGTCTAAATTGAATTTGGTGAAGAAATATAGATCTTACTACAGTGCTGGCAAAAAGCCAGAAATCGTTGAATTTGAACCAATCTCATATTTAACAATAGTTGGTAAAGGAGAGCCAGCAGGGATAGAATTCACAAAAAAGGTTGAAGCGTTATATCCATTGGCATATGGAGTTAAGGGATATTATAAAGACCAGGGGAATGATTTTGCTGTTCCAAAACTAGAGGGTCTTTGGTGGATTGATGAAGGGAAGGATTTTTTTGAGGCTTCAAGAGAAGAGTGGAGATGGAAGCTACTTATTCGTATGCCAGAATTTGTGATAAATGATGCAATTGAAAGAATTAAGCCAGATATAATTAAGAAAAAGAATAATGAATTGATCGGTGAGATAGAATTCGAAGAGTTGTTCGAGGGTAAATGTGTCCAGATAATGCATATCGGGCCATACTCTACAGAGCATGAAACAGTAAATCTGCTAATGAAATTCATCAAGGAACAAGGTCTAACAGTAAATGGATTACATCATGAGATATACCTTTCTGATCCTAGGAAAGTGCCTTCAGATAAAATGAAGACAATTATTCGGTATCCAGTAAAATGATAAAGGATAGCATAACAAGTCGCTGCACCTGACCTCTATTCCGCTGGCGCTCCATAGCGGTATGTGAACTTAGTCGTTAACTCTAAGAGAATGGTCGATAATGAATTAGAATTCGTCAAAAATATTCTCCAGGCATCTGTGATTATAGAGGCATGTATCATGAGGTCCGCTGGGATTTGTCAGGTTTAATCTTCCTGTCATTTTTGCTGGAGTCCGGCGTCCAGGCCAGAAGAGACTCAAGATCCTGTTATTTTTACTTGAGCCTGATGAAGTAATAACTCTAAAACATTTATTCGTTTCACTGGAGGAGAGCCTACTTTGCAATGGGATGGCATATCTGAAGTAATTAAAAAATATTAATTTCAGATCAACAAGTCCCTATCCTTATACACAAACAAATGACATTGAAATTGGAAAGGATAATATGGATACGCATATTCTTTCTGCCATGCCGAAATAGTTTTTTCTATTTGAGTTATCCTTCAAAGGCACCAATTGTCATGAATTTGAATTGTTGGCAGGAAAAGATGGCTCGCTGTTTGAACTCTGCAGAGTAGCTGAAGAGGTCAGAATATTTCCTCTACTTGAACTTGGTTCCAGGAAGTCACGATATTCAGAGCTGGTGCTGAACATACTTGAACAACAGGGCTATTCAGTAGAGATTTTACCAGTTGAGTATGAATTTCAGAAAGGTGGGAATGAGATGTTAAGGGTAAAATTATGTTAAAGACATACGACATGCTGGTGGCAAATAACCGAACATAATATAGAAAGGGGCATTATAACATTTAAGGAAAGATAAGCCTGGCTTATTTCACCGAAACTCTCTTCTATAGATGAAAAGAGCCAATATAGTGGATTTTTCTTGTATTGACATCTTCTCTGCTGTCCTGGTATTAATAAAAATATAAGGGCATTGCCCTAAGGATTAAATTTATGTAAATAAGGAGGGTTAACCTTAGATGAATACATTCAAAACATTTATGTTTCTGTTAATATTAACTCTGTTTTTCGTCTGGGTTGGTGGGTTAATCGGTGGGAAGACAGGGATGACATTTGCTATAATCATGGCTGCAATGATGAACTTTTTTGCCTATTGGTTCAGTGATAAAGTGGTGCTTGCCATGTATAGGGCAAAAAAGGTTACAGAGGCAGAGGCTCCTGAGTTGTACTCTATTGTAAGGACCCTTGCCCAGAAGGCAGGTATGCCAATGCCTAAGGTCTACATAATTCATGAGGAGCAACCAAATGCATTTGCTACAGGAAGGAGCCCAAAACACGCTGCAGTGGCTGTGACTACAGGTATTATGAGGCTGTTGAGTCCTGAAGAGCTTGCAGGAGTGATAGGTCATGAGCTCGCCCATATAAAGCATAGAGACATTCTTATAAGTACAATTGCTGCCACTATAGCAGGAGCAATAAGTTATCTGGCCCAGATGGCCCAATGGGCACTTATCTTTGGTGGTTGGCGTAGAGAGGATGATGAAGGTGGCCATCCTATAGTTGCACTTCTGATGATGATTATAGCACCTATTATTGCCCTTATTGTACAGATGGCCATCTCAAGATCGAGAGAATTTGCTGCTGATGAAGGAGGAGCAAAGATTGCTGGTAATCCAAGGTTTCTTGCGAGTGCCTTGAGAAAGCTTCAATGGGCTGCTGAGAAGATACCAATGAATGCCAATCCAGCAACTTCTCATATGTTTATAGTCAATCCTCTTTCAGGTAAAAGTTTAATAAAGCTGTTCAGCACCCATCCTCCCATTGAAGAAAGGATTGCGAGACTGGAAGCAATGAGTCTCTAATCAGTCATTATCAAGGTTTTAATTCTCTTACTGAAGAAACCCTTCTGGGGTTTCTTCAGTAGATTGAAATTCTCGGTAGCCAAAAGCCTTCCTTTTGTGTTATAAATCATTATGATTAAGCTTCCTGATAAGATTCCCTCCTCAATTGTTGAAGAGATTGTTCTCCTGACAAGTGTTCTAAAATGGTTAATACTATCAGTGCTTACAGGACTTATTGTAGGTATATCTGTTACCGGTTTTCTATTTGCTCTTGAGCAGAGCATCCAGTATACTTCTCGATTTGGTTTTTATTTTCTCCTTTTGCCAGTAGGAATGTTTCTGAGTGCATTGATTGTGAAGTATGTTGCTCCTGAGGCAGTAGGACATGGTACAGAAAAAGTTATAGAAGCAGTCCATAAGAAGGCAGGAAAGATTAGCTTTCCTGTAGTGCCTGTAAAGTTTGTTGCCACAATAGTAACACTGGCTACAGGTGGTTCAGTGGGTAAGGAAGGCCCCTGTGCACAGATAGGTGGAGGTGTTGCTTCACTTCTGGCAGACTGTTTCAGGTTTTCTGATTATGATCGTAGAAAGCTGGTTATCTGTGGAATAAGCGCAGGATTTTCAACCGTCTTTGGCACCCCTATAGCAGGTGCAATATTTGGGATAGAGGTCCTCTATGTGGGTAATATCTTTTATGATGCCCTCTTCCCTTCTTTTGTCTCAGGGATGGTTGCATTCCAGGTTGCCCATTTTCTCGGCCTTACTTATTATCATAATCCCATCTCCTTAGCACCTCTTTTCAGTCAGTCATTTGTTATAGATGTTGCCCTTTCTGGTCTGTTCTTCGGAGGTGTTTCGCTCCTGTTTGTGGAGACAATGGAGTTCTTTAATAGAATGAATAAGAGGATTATCCTTTGGCGGCCTTTAAAGGCATTTCTGGGTGGCAGTAGCCTCGTGATCCTCACTCTTGTTTTCGGAAAGGACTTTCTTGGGCTTGGCTTGCCAGTTATAAAGGATGCACTTGATGGTGCAGAGATACTGTGGTACTTTTTCTTTATAAAGATGCTCTTTACCTCTATCACCCTTGCTTTTGGTGGCAGTGGAGGAATCGTTACACCCCTGTTCTTTGTTGGCGCTGCTTCAGGAAGCCTCTTTGCAACGATCACAGGAGCAGACAGAGCAACCTTTGCTGCGATAGGAATGGTAAGCGTGCTTGCAGGCGCAGCCAATACTCCTATCTCCGCAAGCATAATGGCAGTGGAGCTTTTCGGTGCAAAGATAGGTCCCTATGCAGCTATCATATGTATAATAAGTTATCTTCTTACTGGACATAGAAGTGTCTATCCCTCTCAGGTTATAGTAAGGACTAAGTCTCCCTCAGTCTATGTGGAACCAGGCAGAGTTATTGAAGAACTTGAAGGTGTTGAGGTGAAGCCAAGGAAAGGCACTCTTTTTGACCTTATGCTGAAGTGTATTGAGACAGCCATGGTGTTTCTTACAAAATCCTATGAGTACATAAAGAAGAAAAAAGAGAAGAGATCAAAATAGAATACAAATGGCCAAGGTCTTGGTAGGGATGAGCGGTGGAGTGGATTCCTCGGTTGCTGCCTATCTACTCAGGCAGCAGAGGCACGAGGTAGTAGGGGTGAGTTTGCTCCTTATAGAGACACGTGGCAGGGTTCATCCAAGGAGTTGTTGTACCATTGAGGCAATTGAGGATGCAAGAGAGACCGCCCATTATATAGGAATCGAGCACTTTACTGTAGAGGCGAGGGCCGAGTTTATAGATAAGGTTATTGAGCCTTTTGTTCAGGGCTATCTTAAAGGTATTACACCGAACCCCTGTATCCTTTGTAATCTCTACATCAAGTTTCCATATCTCCTAAAAGAGGCGGACAGGATCGGTGCAGACTTCATCGCCACAGGCCATTATGCAAGGGTGGAAGAGACCCCAGAAGGATATCTTTTGAAAAAGGGCATCGATCCTCATAAAGACCAGTCATATTTTCTGTATGTGCTCAAAAAAGAGACCCTTGCAAGAATTCTCTTCCCCCTGGGAGGGTATAGAAAAGAAGAAGTGAGAAGGATTGCTGCTCAGGTGGGGCTGCCTGCTTTCAAGAGACCTGAGAGTGTGGAGATATGTTTTGTTGGAGGAAGTTACTCCAGGTTCATAGCAGAGGTGGTGCCTGAATCAAGAGTGCCTGGTCCTATTGTAGGGCCTGAGGGTAAAATTATAGGTAGACATCAAGGGATCTTTAATTTCACCATTGGTCAGAGGAAAGGGCTTGGTGTGGCCTATGGAGAACCCCTGTACGTGGTGAATATAGAGCCTGAGACGCATACAGTCTATCTGGGGAGGAGAGATGCTCTGTACAGAAGAGAGGTAGTTGTTGAGGAGTTGAACTGGCTCTCAACTCCCTTAGAGAGAGTGACTGCAAAGGTGAGGTCAACCATGCTTGACAGACCTGCCACTCTGAGGCTCCAAGACGGAAGCAAAAGGGTTCAGCTTCTGTTTGACGAACCCCAGTGGGCACCTGCACCAGGGCAGTCTGCTGTGTTTTATAATGGTGATGTGGTCATAGGTGGAGGCATTATAAGATGAGATGGACCCTTAATAGGAAGCTGATCCTTATGATGACATGTCTCTGTGCCACGGTTGTTATCCTCATGGTGGTTCTTAACATATACTTTGAAAGGGCACTTATGAAGGCTGTAGAGAGGAAGACTGTTGAGCTTACCGAGGCAGTGCATCTGGCTATTGAGGAGATAATGAAGTCTGAGGAGAGGGATTATATGAAGTTGTACAACCAACTGAAGAAGCTCCAGCCCGAAGGAGTAAAAGAGATAGACATAATTGATGGGGCTACAAGGGTAAAGGCGAGTACGAATCCTCTCAAAATAGGAGAGACCACTCCTGAGAAGATTACCGAACTTATATTTAAATCTGAAATGGGACAGTTTGTGACTGCTGAAGGTAATCTCTACCATATTGTGCTTCCTATAGTTGCCAGAGGGGAACACCAAGGATACATACATATGATCGTAAGTACCGAGGATTTGGCGATGCTTCTTAGGTCTCATACCAGAAACAGACTGATAGCAACACTTATTGTCTTTATCCTGGGTGCTGCGGTTGCAGTATGGCTGTCTTCAAGATACACAAAACCGATCAGAGATGTGGTGAAGTCTGTAGAGTCAGTGGCATCAGGTGATCTGGATGTACAGTTGCCTGTGAATGAGAGTGATGAGATCGGGGTGCTCAAAAGAAGTTTTAATGAAATGACCAGAAGACTAGCAGAGTTCAGAAGGCTTGAGGAGAGGCTGAGACAGACAGAGCACCTCTCAACAATCGGAGAACTCTCAAGGACACTGGCACACGAGTTGAGGAATCCATTAAACTTTATCAATCTTACGGTTGACCACCTGATCAGCAGATGTGAGGACAAAAACAGAGAGGAACTCTTAAAGAGTGTGAAAGAGGAGATAAAGAGGCTTGATCACCTTGTGAACAATTTCCTCACTTATGGAAGGCCCCTGAAACTGAAGAAAAGACCCATTGAGCTGGTTGAGTTGATCAGAGATACCCTGTCCCTTGTGCAGGCAAAGGCAGAAAAACAGGGCATAAAGATAGAAAGAGATTATGAGATCTTAGGGTTTCTGAACATTGACGCAGACCCTGAGCTCTTGAAGACCTGTCTGCTGAATGTCTTTCAGAATTCTCTCCAGGCTATGGACAACGGTGGAAGAATGAGTATAAAGGTGGACAAGAAAGAGGATTCTGTACATATTATAATATCGGATACAGGAGAAGGGGTTGAGCCAGAAGTGGAAGAGAGGGTGTTTGAGCCCTTCTTTACTACAAAGCCTGAAGGGGTGGGGCTTGGGCTTGCTATGACAAAGAGGGTCATTGAAGAGCACGGTGGTAGAGTGGAATTCAGAAGCAGCAGAGGTGTGGGTACCACTGTTACACTAATCCTGCCTCTGGACAGGGGGTCAGCAGAAGTTGAGTAGCAGATGGCGGTTTGCTGCTGACAGGGGAGGCACATTTACAGACATAATAGGGTTAGACCCTGAAGGTCATATCCACACCATAAAGATCCTTTCTCAATCAGACGAATATGTTGACCCTGCGGTGGAAGGGATAAGAAGAATATTAGGACTTAAAGACAGTAGCCCCCTTTCTGAAGAGGAGATTGAGTGTATAAGACTGGGCACTACAGTGGCTACCAACGCCCTACTTGAAAGAAAAGGCGGTAGGGTGCTACTTCTGGTCACTAAAGGATTCAGAGACCTCTTTGAGATAGGCTACCAGAGCAGAGATGACCTATTCAGTCTCTGTATAAAAAAGCCCCAGGTCTTATATGAGAGGGTTATAGAGGTTGAAGAAAGGATCGGGCCTTCTGGTGAGGTGGTACAGGAGCTTAACAGAGAGTTGCTTGAAAAGAAAGTGAGAACAATTGCTCCAGATGAGTATGATGCCGTTGCAGTTGTGTTAATGCATGCCTGGAGAAATCCTGCTCATGAACTCTATTGCGAGGAGATACTAAAGAACAGGAGTTTTAAGAACATATATCTATCGCATCGGACATCCAGACAGATCAAGATCGTCCCGAGAGGACAGGCCACCCTTGTGGATGCCTATTTGAGCCCTGTGCTCAAGAGGTACATGGAGACGCTAAGGAAGGAGATCGGCAAGATCCCATTAGAGTTCTTCATAAGCTCTGGTGGCACTGTGGGATTCAACGAGTTTATGCCGAGGGATCTCCTTCTGTCAGGCCCTGCAGGTGGTGTGCTGGCAGTGGCTGATACGGTAGAGAAACTCGGCCTCAGAGGAGCAATAGGGTTTGATATGGGTGGTACCTCCACCGATGTATGCCGCTATGATGGATACCTTGAGAGAGTCTTTGAGAAAAAGATTAGTGGCATAGAGGTGCAGACAGAGATGCTTGATATAAACACTGTAGCCTCTGGAGGCGGCTCAATCCTCTGGTTTGATGGAAGAAAGATGAGGGTAGGGCCAGAGTCTGCAGGGGCGTATCCAGGACCTGCCTGTTATGGCTTTGGAGGGCCCCTTACGATAACTGATGCAAACCTACTCACAGGGAGACTAATTTCAGAGTTTCTGCCCAAGACCTTTGGTCGAGACAGACACTCATCCGTGGATGTAGAGGTAGTAAAAAAAGAGTTTGCACAGCTTACAGAGAGGATAAACCGTGAAATTGGCAGCAATCTGTCTTCTGAAGATGTAGCTATGGGTTTTATAAAGGTTGCAAATGAGAAGATGGCAGTAGCCATAAGAGAAGTCTCTGTAGCGAGGGGTGTTGATGTGAGGGAATACAGTCTTGTATGCTATGGTGGTGCAGCAGGACAGCATGCCTGTCAGGTGGCATCACTTCTTGGGATGAAAGAGGTGGTCTTTCATCCCCTCTGTAGCCTCATGTCTGCCTATGGTATAGCAATAGCAAGACCTGTAAAGAAGGTTTCAAGGTCCTATATAGCCCTTTATACGCCAGAGACACACAAAAAGCTGGAAGAAGAATTCGGGAGGATGGAGTATCTTCTGAAAAAGGGCATTAGTGGCCCTTTTATTCTGAAGAGGGAGGTTGACCTAAGGGTAAAAGGCTCTGATACCTCTATAACTGTCAGATACCGTGAGTATGAAGAGACACTGAGAGAGTTTGTAGAGCATCATACAAGGATATATGGCTTTTACAGACCGGACAGACAGATAGAGGTTTCTGCTATAAGATCTACATTTCAGCTTCTGACAGATTTTATTAAAGATGCTGAAGTCGAATCTTATCTCAGAGATGCACCAAATCCAGAGCCTCTGCTTTTTCAGAAAATGTATACAGAAGAAGGGCCTCTGATAGCCCCTGTTTACAGAAGAGATACCCTGCCTGTAGGGTTTGCTATTAGTGGTCCTGCCATGATAGTGGATGCCTTTACCACGATTATAATTGAAAAGGGCTTTGAGGCCGAGGTGGAAGAGGGCAGTTTTATCATTGCAAAAAATCTCGGCATCCTTAAAGACAAGCTCAGAATAAAATACAGAGAAGATAAAGGGCCTGATCCAGTGCTATTGGAAGTCTTTAATAATCTCTTCTCAGGAATTGCGACTGAGATGGGACACACCCTGAGGAACACTGCCCACTCAGTAAATATAAAGGAGAGGCTCGATTTTTCCTGTGCAGTGTTTGATCCTGAGGGAGGGCTTGTCGCCAATGCCCCCCATATACCTGTACACCTCGGCTCGATGGCAGATACTGTAAAGGCGATCCTTGAAGAGAGGGGAGATGATATAAGACCCGGAGATGTCTATCTCACTAACAACCCTTACAGGGGCGGTTCTCATCTGCCAGACCTCACAGTGGTTTATCCTGTGTTCTCGGAGGATGGAGAACTGCTGTTTTTTACTGCTTCAAGAGGGCATCACTCTGATATCGGGGGTAAGACCCCAGGTTCAATGCCTCCTGAGGTAAGAGATATTACTGAAGAAGGTATTGTTATTGATTGTTTTCTTCTCATGCGAGAGGGTCATTTTCGTGAGGAACAACTGAGAAAGCTTCTTTCAGAAGGCCCCTATCCAGTGAGAGACATAGAACAGAGTGTTGCTGATATTACTGCTCAGGTGGCTGCATGCAGAAAGGGAGAGAGGCTCCTTAAGGAGCTTATACAGAGATACGGGTATGAGACAGTAAAAAGATATATGGCCTATATCCAGGAGAATGCAGAGTACTCTATAAAGGTTGCACTTTATGGATTGATCCAGCAAGGGCAGAGATTTGAGAGCACCTTTGAAGAACACCTTGATGATGGTACACCTCTTAAGGTGAAGGTGGTGATAGAGCCGGGAGAGTCTCCTCCTGAGACCCTTACTGCTGAGTTTGACTTCACTGGTACAGGTCCAGAACACCTAAGTGACAGTCTCAATGCACCCCTTCCGGTTGTCCATTCAGTTGTACTGTATGTGCTCAGAACATTGACTGGGAGCGAGATACCCCTGAACAGTGGTTGCTTGAGGCCAGTGATAATTAAGGTGCCTGAAGCTACAGTACTTAACCCGCGGTATCCTGCACCTGTGGCAAGTGGTAATGTAGAGACCTCCCAGAGGGTGGTGGATATCCTGTTGGGTGCACTTGGGGTCTCGGCAGCCTCCCAGGGTACAATGAATAATCTCCTGTTTCAGGTAGATAATGAGACACCTTATTATGAGACCCTCGGCGGAGGTGCGGGTGCAGTTGAAGGATGTCCAGGTGCCTCTGCAGTGCAGGTACACATGACAAACACAAGAATAACAGATCCTGAGATTCTGGAACTTCGTCATCCCGGTGTAAGGTTGAAGAGATTTTTAATAAGAAGAGGTTCAGGGGGGAAGGGTCTTTACCCTGGTGGAGATGGATTAATAAGAGAATTTGAGTTTTTAAAGGAGGCGACTGTGACAATAATATCTGAAAGGAGAAATACTCCAGCATTTGGGATAAAAGGGGGAGGCAGTGGCTCTTCAGGCGTAAATCTTCTACGGAAAAAGGGGAAAATCATCCGCCTGCCTCATCGGGTGAGTCTTAGAGTAAACCAGGGAGATACAATAATTATAAAGACTCCAGGTGGTGGTGGCTATGGTTCTGTTCAGGACTAAATTTAGAGGTATTATATTAGGGAGGATTCCTGAAAGAAATCCTCCCTATGTTTTTTATCCTATTTGCTTTTCTTCTTTTTTTTAGAAACTTTTGATTTTTGGACGAATTTGGTTTCATCCATGCTGTTGAAGACCTTAATGTCAGAGAGCCTTACACCAGCCTTTGAAGGATGACAGATAGCACAGAACTTTTGCATCTCTGCACCACCTTTGGTATCAACCCTTAAATATTTGTAGTTCGGATTTGATGGATGAGGATCATGACAGCCTACACATTCGAGTTTTCCATCTCTCAAGAAGACCTTAGGTACAGAGGCTACCTTCTTATTAGGAACCACTCCATAAGGATGGCTCATTGCTGCAGCCACAGGCATAATTCCCATTCCACCATTCTCAGGTGTTTCATGGCAACCGAGACAGAGGGCTGTTACACCTTCGTAGGGTTTCTTAGTTCGTGGGTTAATGGCTTTCTTATTAGGTTCTACTGCAAATATTATGTTGCCCTTTGCATCGTGAATTCCGTGGCATCCTGTACAGTTGAGTCCTTCATGTTTGCCTGCCGCAAATACCTGGGGTGAGATAATCAACATTAGCGCTACTACGAGAAAAAGACTAAAAAGATAATATTTTCTCATAACACCCTCCTCCTTAAAATTAAAGTTTTGGGTATTATACGAAAGAGAATTTTAAAGTGTCAAGTATAAATTTTCAGCACCCAAATCGGAGATTGTTCCTTATATTGGCAAAGGGGTAATGATGACAATTGAGATTGACAAAGTTTCTTTATATTAATTAGTATGTTATTTCAGTGCAGAAAAGGATTAGAGATGTACTTTCAGGATATAATCATAAAACTAAACCAGTTTTGGGCTGAAAGAGGATGTATTATCCTTCAACCCTATGATATTGAGGTGGGAGCAGGCACCTTTCATCCTGCTACCTTCCTTAGAGTACTTGGTCCAGAGCCGTGGAAGGTTGCATATGTAGAGCCTTCCAGAAGACCTACTGATGGCAGATATGGGGAGAATCCAAACAGGTTACAACACTACTACCAGTATCAGGTTATATTGAAGCCCTCTCCAGAAGAGAGCCAGGAGTTATACTTAGAGAGTCTCAAGGCACTGGGACTTGACCCCCAAAAACATGATATAAGATTTGTTGAGGATGATTGGGAATCCCCAACCCTTGGAGCATGGGGTCTTGGATGGGAGGTCTGGCTTGATGGGATGGAGATCACCCAGTTTACATACTTTCAACAGGTGGGTGGTATTGATCTTAAGCCTGTCTCTGTAGAGCTAACCTATGGTCTTGAAAGGATAGCCATGTATCTTCAGGAGGTGGACAGTGTATTTGATATATTCTGGACAGAGGATATAAGATATGGTGAGATTCACCATAAGGGTGAGGTAGAGTTTTCAAGATACAATTTTGATCTCTCAGACCCTGTACTTCTTAAGAAATGGTTTGATGAGTTCGAAAGAGAATCAAGAAGGCTTATTAAAGAAGGCCTGATACTGCCTGCATATGAGTTCTGTCTTAAATGTTCCCATGTTTTTAATCTTCTTGATGCGAGGGGGGTTCTCTCAGTAACAGAGAGGACAGGTTATATAGCAAGAGTGAGGACGCTTGCAAAGGCTGTGGCAGAGGCATATCTGAAACAGCGTGAGGAGATGGGGTTCCCTCTGCTAAAAGAGGTTAGAGAATGGAAGGACGAGTCTGTAAAAGAAGAGTTGTTTTCTGTGGAGCAGAATGCTCCTTATAAAGGCACTCTCCTGCTTGAGATAGGTACTGAAGAAATTCCTGCGAGGTTTATTCCATCTGCGCTTGGACAGATAAAAGAGAGGGCCTCAGAGGCGTTTCAGAAACAGGGAATTGGGCTTAAGAGTATCCAGAGCTTTGGAACTCCCAGAAGGCTTATACTAAGAATCGATGGTCTTTCTGAAACCCAGCAGAAGAGGACAAAGAAGGTTTATGGACCACCCAAGAAGATAGCCTTTGACAGCAGAGGTCTTCCTACAAAGGCTGCTGAAGGGTTCGCCAGGTCACAGGGGGTTGATGTCTCTGCGCTGAAGATTGAAGAGACAGAAAAGGGAGAGTATGTATATGTAGAGACAGAGGAGGGAGGTACACCCACAGTGAAACTTTTACCACATATACTAAGGGAGTTGATCCTTTCGATTCAGTTTCCCAAGACAATGAGATGGGCAGACAAAGAGATAAGATTTGCCCGTCCAGTACACTGGATTGTGGCACTACTTGACAGTAGAGTGGTCAACCTATCCATAGATGGTATAAACAGTGGTAGAAAGAGTAGAGGTCACAGATTCCTCTCACCTCAGGAATTTCTGGTTGAAAATGCAGAGATGTTTTTTGATGAGATAAAGAGACGCTATGTGGTATATGATCATAATGAGAGGAAGGGCATGATATGGAGTTCTGTGAAGGCACTTGCTTGGAGTATAAATGGAGAACCTTTAAGGGATGATGAACTTCTTGAAGAAGTGAATTTTCTTGTAGAGTATCCCAGGGCTGTGTTATGCCATTTCCCAGAAGAGTACCTGAGCCTTCCTAAGGAACTTCTCATCACCGTGATGAAGGACCATCAGAAATACTTTGCTGTCTTGGACAGGAGTGGCAGGCTTTTGAACAGCTTCATTGTAATAAGCAATACCAGCGAAGCAAATGATGAGGCTGTCAGAAGAGGCGCAGAGAGGGTTATAAAGGCGAGATTTGAGGATGCAAGGTTCTACTATGAAGAAGATATTAAAAGGCGACTGATTGATAGGATTGAAGAGCTTAAAGGTGTTACCTATCATGAGAAACTTGGGACACTCTTTGACAAAGTGCAGAGGATAAAAGAGATAGCCTGTGGTCTTGGAGAGAGACTGAAGGCTGATGTAAATAAGATTGAACGGGCGGCTCTTCTTTCAAAAGCAGACCTTGTTACAGGTGTGGTAAGGGAGTTTCCGGAGCTACAGGGAGTAATGGGTATGTACTACTGTGTTGAACATGGAGAAGATCCTGAGGTATCCAAGGCAGTATATGAGCACTATCTTCCTACACATGCAAAGGATAGTATTCCAGAGACTGAGACAGGTACAATCCTAAGTCTTTCTGACAGGATAGATACAATTGTCAGCTTCTTCTCAATAGGTCTGAAACCTACAGGTTCTGAAGACCCTTTTGGGTTGAGAAGGGCTGCAATGGGGATAATATCTATACTGCTACAGAAGAGATATCCCCTGAGTATTGAAGAGATCATATCCTTTGCCATTGAGACTGCCGGCATAAGTGAAAAACATACACTCAGAGAGGAGGTTTCTTTCTTTTTTATTCAAAGACTTGAACCATTCTTCATTTCTGAAGGTTATCCCTATGATGTTGTGCAGGCAGTACTTGCGGGTATCCTTAAAAGGCCTCTGGCTGAGACAAAGGCGATACTTGAAGCACTTATGGAGTTCAGAAACTCAGAAAAGTACAATTCTTTGTTGATTGCACTTAAGAGGGTCTATAACATCCTGAAAGATCTCCCTACAGGTGAGCCCAAGAAGGAACTCATGATCCATCCCTCTGAGGAAAAACTCTACAGTACTGCAGTAGCTGTAGCTGATGAGTCAAAGAGGCTTCTGAAGAAAGGAGAATATCTACACTGCCTTCAGGAGTTTACCAGGCTTATAGATCCCATAAATGAGTTTTTTGACAATGTCCTTGTAATGGACAAAGATGAAGACCTCAAAAATAATAGATTATCAATACTTGGTCTGATCCGTACCACTGTTTCAGGGCTGGCAGACATGTCTAAATTGATGGAGGTTTGAATAGTTATTGACAAATTCATTCATCCTGTGATATGAAAAACTTCAACCTGTGTTACAGGTGAGAGAAATTTTTTGTAGAGGAGGCATTATTATGAATATTCCTGAGGAACTAAAATACCATAAGGAACATACCTGGGTAAAGGTTTCAGGGAAGAAGGCAACCATAGGCATCACAGATTATGCTCAGGATCAGTTGGGAGATATTGTGTATATTGATCTGCCTGATGTGGATACAGAGATAGAAAAGGATGAGGAGTTCACAGAGATCGAATCAACCAAGGCTACCTCTCCTGTGATCGCACCTGTCTCAGGTACTATAGTGGAAGTGAATGAAGACCTTGATGAGTCTCCTGAGATTATCAATGAGGATCCCTATGGTAAGGGATGGATAGTTATTGTGGAGATGTCTGACCCGTCAGAACTGGATGACCTATTTGATGCATCAGACTATGAGAGATATCTGGAAGAGGAGGCAAAATAGATGAAGATAGGGATAATTGGTGCAGGGCCTGGTGGATATGTTGCTGCTTTGAAGGCTGCTCAGCTCGGGGCTGAGGTAGTGGTCATTGAGGACACAGAAGTAGGGGGGACCTGTCTCAACAGGGGTTGTATCCCCACTAAGACACTACTCGCCTCTACAGAACTTTATAGCAAGATAAAAGAGATGGATAAGTTTGGACTTCAACTGCAGGGAGAGGTGGTTCCAAGGATCGATTGGATGATGCAGCGGAAGAAGAAGGTAGTGGAGACTCAGGTAAAAGGTATAAAGGGGTTATTTAAGAGTTGGGGGATCCAGCTGAAGAGTGGCAGAGGCAGATTAACTGCACCTGACAGAATTGTTGTAGAAAGTGGGGAAGGCACCGAGGAGCTAAGCGTAGATAGAGTGATTATAGCCACTGGTTCCAGACCAGCAGAGATCCCTGTCTTCCCCTTTGATGGTAAAAATATCCTCTCCTCAACAGATGCCCTTGAGTTACAGGAGATACCCAAGAGTATGCTCATAGTTGGAGCTGGAGTTATTGGTTGTGAGTTTGCCTGTATATTCAGAGAACTTGGTACAGAAGTGACAATTGTGGAGTTATTGCCGAGAGCTGTTTCTACTGAGGATGAAGAGATTTCTGAGCTTCTACAGCGAGAATTAAAGAAAAAGAAGATTAAACTCTTTACAGAGGTGAAGGCAGAGAAGGTAGAAATAAGGAATGATGGCGTGCATACCTTTTTATCCAATGGTAAGGAGGTTGTGACTGAGAAAGTGCTTGTATCCATAGGAAGAGCGTTCAATACAGAGGATTTAGGGCTTGAGGAACTGGGCATCCAGAAAGGCCAGAGAGGCGAACTAAAGGTGGATGAGAAGATGAGAACCTCTCTGGAGGGAGTCTATGCAGTAGGTGATGTTACAGGCGGAATTCTCCTTGCACATGTCGCATCAAAAGAGGGGATTGTAGCAGCAAAAAATATAATGGGGGCTGAAGAGAAGATGGACTACTCAACGGTTCCTGCTGCCATATTCACCTCTCCAGAGATTGCCTCTGTAGGTCTGAGAGAATATCAGGCCAAAGAGAAGGGAATTGAGTATATTACTGGACATTTTCAATTCAGGGCCCTTGGTAAGGCACATGCAATGGGCGAAATCTCAGGACTGATAAAGGTTATAGCAGACAAAAAGACTGATAAGGTCCTTGGTGTACATATAATTGGTCCCCATGCTTCTGACCTGATTCATGAAGCAGCCCTTGCTATAAAGGCATCCTTAAAGGTGAAAGACATAGCAGAGACGATCCATGCCCATCCAACCCTATCAGAAGGGCTTATGGAAGCATCTGAAGATGTTCATGATATGGCAATCCATATGCCAAAAAAGAAGTAACTACAGATGGCAAACCTTATTGATGAGAAGGGATGGTTTGAGAATGTAAGGAAAAAACAGAAACATTTTCTGTCAGAGCTTGATACCCTTTTGCGAGGGGTTGTTAGATTTTTCAATGTTGAGAATCTTCTGTTTAATGATAACAGAAGTATAGCTGATAGAAACTTCAGAACAGAATTAATAATTCTGAGGGATACATTACATCATCTGCTCAGTATTATTGAGACTATTATTCCTGAAAAATACAAGAATGCCTTCTGGTTTCAGAAATACGCTGAACAGAGCTTTCTTCCTGACCATAGCAGGGATAGAATAAAAGAGCGACTTATAAGACAGGAGACACCTGAAAAGTCTCTACTTCTTCTATACGACTTTCTTGTGAATCTCAAGGTCATAATTCAGGGATTGTTGAATTCTGAAAGAGTAAGCTATACAGAATTCAAAAATCTTGGGGAGCTTATTGAGAGACAGATTAGAGATAATCTCTTTTTTGATCCCTTCAGGAGAGAACCTAATCCTGAGTATGATCGAATATACAATAGAACTGTTTCCTCAATTGTGAGATCAATTGAGGCTAAGGAAGAAAGAAGGTTTGTTTCTGCTCTTATGATATATCTGTTTAGATGTCTTAGATTTCTTGGACATATTGACCAGAGTTCCTACAATGCAGCCTCTCTTCATTATTCACTTGTAATTTTGATAATGCTACACTCTGAGATAAAGGCGATTATAGAATTTATAAGGGAAGGTTTAAAACGATTGGAGAATAAAGAGCTTAAAGAGACTATTGATGCTATAAGTTTTCAACTTACCATGGAATCCAAAAGAGTGTTCAGACAGGAACTGAAGAATGTACTTGACAGTATACCCTTGAATAGGCTTAAAGGCAAGATTGAGACCAGCCATGGGATTCTGAGGAACATGATTGAACAGTGCATATTGCAGATCATCAAGTACTATAGGTCTGAAATTGAGGGTGAGACTATATTTCCTGGTTTCACCACAAAGCTGGAGCAGTCATTGAAGTTGAGAGAAGATATATATGTGTTGCTGAGATTAACTGATATGCTTGAGTCAAACTTTGAAGATAAACAGCAGAGAAGAAAGATATTTGAGGCCTTGAAGTCCTATATGATGTATTTTCAGAGCTTTACCTTTAGATTATTGAGACATGATGATTATGAAGAGTTTGAACGCTTCTTTAACAAGTTCCTGGTGTTGACTCCCGAGATGATAGTCAGAATAGACCATGGTAAGCTACTTACAGAGATTCATAGATTTAAGGTCTTTCTTGAGACCACAATAAAGATGGTTTCACAGAGAGAGGAACTCAAGGGAAAGGAGATCAATATCAAACAGGCAGAAGAAGTACTTAAACAGTTTCTACCTCACTAAGCAGTCTTTATCTTTTCTTAACCTGCTTGAGTGCTATCTGTTGTTGTTCTGTAACGATCTTCTCTATATTTAATAGAATGATCACATCTTGGCTGCTTCTTTCAATAATTCCTACAATAAACTTTGCCTTCAGCCCTCTGTATAGTCTGGAGGGCTTTCTGACCTTGTTGTCTTCAATCTCTTCTATTCCTTTCACCTCATCCACGAGAAGACCTATCTTCTCATCAGGCATTCTTACAACAATAATCCTTTCTTTCGAAGGTTTCTTCTGCATAGAGAGTCTCTTTCTCATGTCAACCACTGTAATTGCCTCACCACGTAGATTTATAACACCCACTATATATTCTGGTACCTCAGGCAGTGTGGTGAGCTTCATGGGATTTATTATCTCCACAACAGTAGATATCTCGATTCCGAAAATCTGTTCTTCTATTCTAAACAAGAGAAACTTCATTATTTCTTAACAGTGTACATTTCTAATTCTTTATGGAGTTCTTCCACTTCTGTCTGGAGAGATTTTAAAAGTTCTGATATCTCCCTAATCTCTCTTTCTGTATCCTGTGATATTCTGTTTATCTCATTTATTGTATTAGTAAGAAGGTGATTGAGATGTTTTTCTTCAAAAAAGAGTCTTGATATCTGGGAAACCGACTCTGTAGTCTTCTCTAGATTTTCAGAAAGATAGCCTGTATTCTCTGACTGTTGTGCAATAGAGTTTTCTATAAAGTCTACAGAGTCTTTTATTTTTGAGATCCCTTCAACAAAGACCTTTATCTTTTCGTCTTGATCATGGACTATTCTGATAATACTCTCAATAAGGCTCTTTAGATTTTCTATTGCATTAAGTACCATTGATAGTCCCTTTGTCTGCTCCCCTGTTGACCTCTTTATTGAGACTGCCATGTCAGAGGTTTCTTTGGATGCTTCATATATTTCCTGAAGTACACCAGATGCATTATGGACAAGTTTGCTTCCCTGTTTTACAGAGGATACTACTTTGTTGATCTCATTCAACATCCCTTTTATCTCCTTTTTTATATCAGAGACAAGGGTAGCAATCTCTCCTGTGGAGGCAGCTGTCTTCTCTGATAACTCACTCATCTGGGAGGCTACTACTGCAAAACTCTTTCCTTGTTCTCCTGACTGGATTGCCAGTATCTGGGCATTAAGACTCAGCAGTCTTGTCTTTTCTGCAATATCGTTAATCACAGTAACGATTTTCTCGATATCTTCTGATCTATTACCAAGGCTCTTTATAGTTTGACTGAGGATGTTGACTTCACTAACTATAGACTCCATTCCTTTCAAGATATCCTGAACTGAATTTATACCCTGCGAGGATATGATCTCTGTAGCCTTCTGACTTAAATCTGCTGAGAGTTTTGCAGCTTTATCGATTTCTGTGATAGATTTTCTGATCTCATCTATTGATGTTGAAGCCTCCTCAAAGGAAATTGAGGCTTCAGCCATCTTAGAGTTTAACTCTTTTATATCTTGTCTCAATTCAGATATTGCAAAAGAACACTGGTCTATCTGTCTTCTGAATTCCCATGTGGTCTGAGTTATCTCATCATTTGTAGCCCTTAACTGGAGTATGGCAGAATGATTTTCTTCTGAAAGGCTCTGCAGTTGTGATGTTTTCGCCGCTACATTCTTTATTGTTTCTGAACTCTTCTTTATATCCTCAATAGTATTGTTCATTAGATTTCTCTGGTGTGAGATTGTACCTTTCAGGTTATCACAGGATAGAGTCAATTGGCTTATCGCAGCTACAGCATTCTTTATCCCGCTCTTCAATCTGCTTATGTTTGCCCTCAGTCTCTCAGATAAGAAATTGATTGTCTTTGAGAGAACTCCAAATTCATTGGGGTCTCTTACATCCAGTGTATGGGTAAGGTCTCCTACGGTTATCTGTTCTATTGAATTCTGGATCTTATACAATGGAGTGGTAACCTTCTTCTGGAATAAAAAGAGTATTACTCCTACAATCACAATAAAACCACCAAGCTGCAAAAAAAGTATATCTATTATTTGACTGGTGATCGCCTTTTTGATCCTATCATCTGAATATCTTATGGTTATTTTCCCGAAGGTCTTTTTATCTGATTTTATAGGGAAGTCTATACTCTTTTGAGACTCACCCAAGTAGGGCTTACTCTTTGAAAGAACCCTCTTTCCTTTATTGTCAAATATTTCCACTGAGTAAACATCTTTGTTATTTAATATGCTGTTCACCACATCCTCTGCAAGATGATTGAATCCAGTTTTTTTCATTTTTATTACAGCCAGGCTCTGGATCATTAGAGCATACTCGTTTAACCTTTCTTCTAACTGATTCTCAAGCAATCTTTTTTGTTTTTGTACAGACCAGAACCAGAGAAGACTTTGTGTGAAGAACATTACCAGAACAACCGTTAAAACAAAATTGATGCTTACACTTTCTCTAATGAACCTCCTCATTATTCACTCCTTTGTAGGTTTCTAAATAATGCCCAATTTAATCATTATCTCCTTTATACTATTGTAATCCTCTTTGGAGGCTTCCATAAAACCTGTGTAGTGAGCATCAATTGACTTTAGTACTGTAACTGCTTCAGGATCTGTCTCATTCAGGCCGAGAAAGATATCCTTTATTTTATTAACTTCTCCTTCTGACATCTCTGGATTTATACAGATATTGAATTCAGGAATTTCATCTGAAAATTTAATAAACCTCAGACCTTTCTCTTTAAATTTTTCTGCCGTGCTCTCCATAACTCCACCTGCATCATACTCACCACTAAGGACAGCTTTTGCAACTTCGTCATGATGTCCTAAGAAGTTGTAGAAGAGGAGGTCATCAAGGTCTATTCCAGCCTCAAATAACATATATCTTGGCACAATATATGATGAGGTGGACTCCCTATCACCAAAGGCAAAGGATCTGCCTTTTAAATCCTCGATCTTTGTTACGGGGCTGTTGTTTCTGGTGATAATCACAGAGTGGTGATAGGGCTTGCCTTCTCTGAGGGCCTTTAATATTATTCTTACTCCGTAATGGATGTTTGCCTTGATAAATGTAGAAGGAGTCATATAGCACAACTGTGTTACACCTGTGCCGATATCCTTTATTGCAGTATCAAAATCTGTAGCAACCTTGATCTCTACCTTTTTGTTAAGTCTTCTTGATAGAAACTCTGCAAGAGGATTAAATCTTTTATACATCTCTGCAGGAGACTCTAAAGGTACAACTCCAAATCTTAAGACACCTTCTTTAACAGATATACTGGCGAGCTTGAATCTTTCCATCTCTGTCATAATAAGTTCTGCATCCTTGACAAGTCCCCTCAGGGAGTTGTTAAGTTTAAATGAGAGGCTTCTATTCTTAACGGGAATATCTTTTATATTCTCGATAGACCTCTTTATTTCTGCAGAACCTGATTTCTGTTCTCTTATAGCATTAGCAATCTGCTGACTCTTGTCTTTGACAATATCAGTGCTGTCTTTTATCAATTTACCTTGATGGGACTGTTCCTCTGTTGACCTCTTCAGCTGATTAGCAATATTTCTCACCATTTCTGTTGCATCCATAATGAGGCTCATTCCTTTTGACTGTTCAGAGGTGGCTCTTGCTATCTGACTCACCATATCTCTTACATTCTCCATTAATTCAGCCACAAACTCAGCCGCCTTTGCCTGTTCAGAGGTCGCCTGCTTTATAGCCTTTGCCATATCTGATGACTGTTTTGCACTGTCAAGGATTCGGTGAAAGGCTTCAGAGGATTCCTTTACAAGTGAAAGACCTTCATTTACTGCCTCCAGTCCATACTGGGTGGTATCTATCGCCTCTTTAATCTCTCTCCTTACATTGTTAATGAGAGAGGCGATTTCTTGTGTAGAGAAAGCTGTTCTCTCAGCAAGATTTCTTATCTCATCTGCTACCACAGAGAATCCCTTACCGTGTTCACCAGCCTGTGCAGCCAGTATTGCGGCGTTCAGTGCAAGGAGTGTTGTCTGATCAGCAATCTCATCAATAACTGTCAAGATTTTTCCTATTTCTTCAGACCGGTTACCAAGCTGATTCATATACTCTGCGGTGGTCTCGGCTGAAATCTTTATCCTCTCCATTCCTTTAAGTGTTTTCTCAATGGATTCGATACCATAGGTAGCAGCATCCTGCATTACCTTCTCACTCAGAGCGGCTGACTCTTTTGAATTATCCTCTACCTCTTTGATTGCTGCCCTTATCTCTTCTAATGCAGAAAGTGTATCTTCAGCAGACTTCAGCAGTCTGTCAGCATTTTCTGAGACCTCTTTTAATGAGATACTCATCTGTTCAATAGATGAAGAAGTTGACTCCACAGATTCAAAGAGTTCAGTGCTGTTTTCAGCAATCTGTGAAATACTTGCAGACATCTCCTCTATTGCTGAGGCGGTCTGTTCTGAGGATACAGCAAGGCTTTCTGCTGCTTCACTAATTTCTGATATGGATGCATTTAGTTCCTCTACAGACGATGAGATGCTCTCTATTGCATCTGCCTCCTTTTTTGTTCCTTCAAGAATCTCTCTTGATTCTGTCTCAATTTCAGTGCTGACTCTCATCAGCCTCCTTGAGACATCTTTTACCCGCATCAGGATAGTAGAAATAGATTGAAGAGCCTCCTGGAGTGCGGAGGCTGCCATTCCTACCTCATCCTTTGATGCAATATCGAATTTTATGGTCATATCACCCTCAGATAGTCTCTCCGCATTTCTTTCTATCTTTTTGATAGGTATTACCACAATTTTTCTCAACGCAATCCATGTGGCAAAGGTAAGAGCCAGAATAGCAAATACTGAACCTACAATATTAAACAGGACCATCTCTTGCATTTTTACCTTTTCACCCTTCATAGACATGGATATTTTTACTGCTCCAAGAATAGGAGTCTCTTCAGTATGACATTTCATACAGGCAGCACTATTCATAAGAGGAAGATATATGGTAAGCATATCCTCCTTCTCCAAAGTTACAGGCATGGGTTGTTTGCTGAGTTTTTTTAGCAGTTCAGCCTCATGGGGCTTTGCGTCTTTTACAAATGCCTCTCTGCCCTCATGGTTGAATATCTCAATATCTTCAACATCTGCCAGTGTCCTGAGGTCCCTTGCCATCTCTTGTGTGATCTCTACTCTTCCTTCGAGCATTGTTCGTTCAATACTTTTAGCTACAATCTCTGCAGCAGCGAGCATTTTTTTTCTTGCCGTATCATAAAGGGAGTGTTTCTGAATCAGAAGAATTACTACAACAGCAAAAATGCACCCAGCTATTATGATTGATAGAATCACACCTATAATCTTTCTCTCCAGATTTCCCATTTCTCAGTCCTCCATAAATAGTCTATATTATTTTCTATTTTTAAACCTTAAAAAGAGAACACCTCCTCCACATTTAATACACTGAAGGGCACTTCTTTAAAAATCACTATGGCTGTGATGAATCTTGCGTCTTCCTCAGAGATGTTTGATGGAGGTGGCTTCAGGTCTTCAGTATTAAAACTACTAACTTCGACTATTTCGTCTATTGTTATACCTATAGGCCCTTTTGGTCCTTTTACAATAACGATTCTCTTCTTTCCCTGTAATACTTCTGTATTGTTGTCCTTCACTCTAAGCCTTTCCTTTAGATCAACAATAGGAACTATCTTGCCTCGTAAGGAAATAATACCTTTTATAAAGTTAGCACTCCTTGGCACAGATGTTATATCTCTGTACTTTATTATCTCTTGTATATCTCCCATTTGTAGTGCATAATACTCTGCTGCCACCCTGAAACAGAACATTTCAACAAGTGTTGTCTCTCTTTTGTCTGCTTGTTCAGCAACTGTGGTATCTGTAGAAGGTGAGTCTTCCTGTACAGGACGGCCCTTTGTCTCTTTATCAAAGGTTTTCTTCTTATGTAACTTTTTTCTGATCTTTGCAAGATCCATTATAACCTCAGTATCTCAAGCTCCTTTGAGGCATTTATTACACACTCCTCGTCTATAAGATCTTTATCCCTTTCAATAGCCTCAAGCATTGCATTTGTGGCAATACTGTTTATGAGTCTGGGAATTCCCTCTGAATACTCGTAAATCCTATGTATAGCCTCATCAGTAAAGAGAGAGCTCTTTCTGCCAGCAATTCTCAGTCTGTGAAGGATATATTCCTTTGTCTCTTCTTCAGACAGAGGAGGCAAATGGTAGTAGAGGCTTATTCTCTGCAAAAGCGGCTTGTACACTCTATGTTTAAATCTTCTCTTTATATCAGGCTGTGCCACAAGAATAATGCTTAGAAGATTAACATGATCTAATTGGAAGTTTGTCAGTAGTCTTATCTCTTCAAATGTTTCTCTTCGTGGTATTAGCTGTGCCTCATCAATTATTATAACAGGAGTTATCCCTTCTTCATTCAGCTCATATATTCTCTCATAGATCGCCTCAATAATTTCCTCTCTATATCTGGAGGTTGAATCAATATCAAAGCGTTTGGCAATGAGACGTAAAAACTGAGTAGGAGATAGTCTTGGGTTTATAATAAGGGCTACATTATAATTCTCATCAAGTTCATCCATAAGTGCCCTTGTAAGGGTAGTCTTCCCACAACCGACCTCTCCAGTGAGCAGTACCATCTCTCTTTCTTCAACAGCATATTGTAGCCTTGCCAATGCTTCTTCATGACTCTTGCTTAAATAAAGAAACCTTGGGTCTGGTGTCTTGCTAAAGGGTTTTTCCTTTAATCCAAAGTACTCCTCAAACATTCTCTCCCCTACTTCTTAAAAGGGTTTCACTGATAATGGCTTCTGTATCAATCACAAGTACCAGTTTGCCACTGCCTATCTCAGCAGCTCCTGAGAATCCTTTAAATCCCTCAAAATAGGGGCCGAGAGATTTTATTACAATATCGTGGGCACCTAAGAGATCGTCTGCCATTATCCCTATAATTCTATCCTCAAATCCTACTACCACAATAAACTTTTCTTCCTCATCTGGCTCAGAGAGTTGATAGAATTCCTTAAGGGATACAATAGGCACGGCCTTGCCTCTAAGGTTATATACAAGTCTTCCTTCTATACTGTTAAGTAAGCTCCTGTTCAGTTCCAGAGTCTCAGAAATAGAGGTCAGAGGAACTGCAAACTCATGGCCTGATGTCTTTACTATAAGGGCCTTTATAATAGCAAGGGTTATAGGAATCGTTAGGGATATCCTGGTAAAATTACCCTCATCGCTTTTGATGTCCACATAACCTCCAAGAGATGTTACCTTATCCTTAACCACATCCATGCCAACACCTCTGCCTGAGACTTCTGATGTCTCTTCCTTGGTACTGAGTCCTGGAGTAAAGATTAGTTCCAATATCTCATTTTCAGACAGTTCTGCATCTTCTTTCACAAGTCCCATTTTGAGGGCCTTGTTCAGAAGCTTCTGTCTGTTGATTCCTCTGCCATCATCCTCTACCTCTATCACCACATGATTGCCCTTCTGGTATGCCCTCATAATGAGTGTTCCTGTTTCGGGTTTGCCTAACCTTTTTCTTTCTTCAGGAGGTTCTATCCCATGATCTATGCTGTTACGTACAATATGCATCAAGGGATCAACAATCTCTTCTGCCACATATTTATCAAGCTCTGTGTCTTCACCATAGATCTGCAGTTCAATCTTTTTACCCATTTGTCGGGAGTATCTCCTTACCAATTGGGCTACTCTTGTAAAAATATGACCTATAGGAACCATTCTGATATCAAGTACACTCTGTTGTAATTCTGTCAGCCTCCTTTCGAGCATCTGTGATGCCCTGTGGATCTCAAATACTATATCACTGTATCCATACATCTGTCTGAGCTGTTGTTCTACAACCTTGATCATGCCCTTAGAGATATAGAGTTCTCCAATGGTATCAAGTATCCTGTCTACTTTATCTATATCTACCCTTACAGTGCTTGAGGTGCTTTTAATCGTTTCTAATGACTTTGGAGGAGGTGCCTTTTCAGGTGAAGGTGTTGGAGGAGCAGGAGCATAAATAAGTTTTGGTTCATTCTGGAGAATATTCTTCAGAAACTCTAAATCTTTCTCTGAACCAAAAAGGAGTTTAAATCCTATAGAACCTGCTGGTACGTCCTTTGTGGTAGGAAGAGTGGACAGAAGCTCACCAACACTTTTTATCTTCTCGGATATAGACTGCAGTTTTTTATCAAATCCTTCAAGGGGCAGCACCACTTCTAATGTAAAGATTCCTTTTTTATTCTTTATGTTTTCTTTTAGTCTATGTTCTTCATATTCAGAAAGTACTTTAAGTATTTCATCATCAATCAACCCCTTCAAGGAAGTCTCCTGTTCAGCAGAGGAGGCCGACTTTCTGAAATCATCTACTCTCTTGATCTCCTGGGATAGATCAACCTTTTTGTTGCTCTGCAAGGCCTTAATCGTTCCTTTCAGCGTGTCTATCTCTTTAAATAGGAAATCTATAACATTGTCATTAAGGGGAATTCTTCCCATTCTTAAATCATCAAGGAGTTCTTCTAAGGAGTGGGTTAGATTTTTTATGTCTTCTTGTCCAAAGAGCGATGAGTTACCCTTGAGGGTGTGGATAGCTCTGAAGAGGGCATTCAGTTTGTCAGGATCAGGGCTTGTGTCTAAGGATTCCTGTAACTGTACAAGATAGCCTTCTGCCTCTGAAAGTATCTCTTCTGCCTCAGATATAAACTCTTTTAAAGAGGCGCTCATTTCTGTAAAACCTTTAGTACAGTTTCTTTAAGTTCCTCTGCTTCAAAGGGTTTTGTTATATATGCCTCTGCACCAAGAGATATCCCTCTTCTGCGGTCCTCTTCTGACCTTTCAGTGCTGATAATTATGATGGGAATATCCTTGTATAACTCAGATGTCTTAATAAAGTTTATCAGTTCAAGACCGTTTATATCAGGCATATTTATATCTGTAATAATGAGATCGAACTTTTCAGAAGGAAGGGCCTTGAGAGCTTCAAAGCCATTGCTTGCTTCATATACATAAAACTCCTCTCCAAGGTCTTCAATAATAGTCTTTACCAAAGATCTTGTTGAGGCAGAATCTTCAACTACAAGGATGTTCTTCACTTAACCCTCCCCAACTTCTGATTTTAATTTATTCTGCTTTTTGTTTAAGGCTTCTCTTTAACAGCATCTTCTCTATGGCCATGCCTGCCTGACTAAGAAATATCTCAAGGGCTGCTGTGTCTTCTATGGGTTCTCTATTAGGGATATTATCACAATAAAGTAATGCCACTGCCTTGTCCTCAGCTATAACCGGGCTTATCACCACCTCCTCTGGCCACTCACCCCCTATAAGTTCAATAAGTCTCTCTGTTTCCTGATCTTTTAATAGTTCTCCTCTGTAAGGTGTCTTAGAATGGAGTATCCTTGCAAAAAAGGGACTCTTCTTTATATAGATGACAGTTTCTCTGATTTTTTCATCAGCATCTTCTACTTGGAGACCAAACTGTCCGAATCCCTCAAGGATATCTTTGCTTGCAGAAAAGAGTATCCCTCTCTGGTATATGCTACTTGCAAATCTGAGAATAAGGAGAAATATCTCTGAAATGCTTTCAGGGAATCTCAATTCTTGGACTATTGATCTGAGTGCAGAGATTTCTTTTGGAAAGGCTTCCTCTTCAAAAAAGGTCTGTTCCTCTGGGAACTCTTCTTCTAAGACTCTTCCATAATGGCGTGTTTCGTCATATATTCGTGCACATTCCATAAGAAGGTACTCTGGACTGATACCCTTCTTAAGAAGCCAGCCTTTTTTGAGGAGAGGATCATTGTCCAGGAATGTGTCGGGATCGAATCTGAAGTCGCCCTCTTTAAGAAGTAATAATCTATAAATAACTTTTTCGATCCTCTTCTTTGAAAAGGACTCCAGGTGGGCATTATCTATATATCCGAGTTCAAGAAGTATCTTACCTACAGAGCTGTTGGGCAATTCTTTCAATACCTTTCGTGATATCTGAAGCGCTTCCTCAGTAATTAATCCTGCATTTAACAAGTCATCACCTATATCATCCTCTTTGTCATCTGAATCCGCTCCAACTACAAAACCCTGTTTGAAAACTATTATAGCCCTTTTATCATCATATTTTAATATAAGAGTTCCACTTCTTTTACCAAGACCAATAATCTGGAGTATATCACTCAGACTAAGGTCTTCTAATCTGCCTGTTAAGCCCATCTATCCAATCCTTAAGAGATTTTTATGTATTATACATTATACATAAAATCAAGGGTTTTATTATAAATAAAATTGCTGATGGGTAATCATAAAGGCCTGTGAGAAAGGTGTATTCACTGAGAATGAGGCAGCCTGAGATATGAGGCTGTTCTTATAGCCTCTATTATACTATCACAACGTGCTACCGCCTTCCATGCGATATCATAGGCAGTGCCATGGTCAGGGGAAGTCCTGATTATTGGGAGTCCTACTGTGAAGTTTACCCCCTTTTCAAAGGCTATCATCTTCAGAGGTGCAAGCCCTTGGTCATGATACATACTTACCACAATATCCAACCTACCTCTTTTGGCAAGATAGAATATCACATCTGCTGGTATGGGGCCTTCTACTTTTAATCCTCTCCTCTTTGCTTTCTCAATTGCTGGTTTTATCAACTCCCTCTCTTCTGTACCAAATAGACCCTCCTCTCCAGCGTGGGGATTGAGGGCAGAAACCCCTATCAAGGGGTCTTCTATCGAGAGCATCTCTGCTGCTACAGCAGCAAGACATATTTTCTCATATATTCTTTCAATTGTTAAGGCATTAGGGACATCCCTGAGGGCAAGATGTGTGGTTACAAGAAGCACTCTCAATCCTTCTCCCATTAACATCATTGCATAGGTTTTTGTGCCTGTCAGTTCTGCAAGCATCTCTGTATGTCCTGCCCATGGATAACCAGCTGCTCGGAGAGCAGCCTTAGATATAGGGGAGGTAACCATTGCATGAAACTCTCCCTTTAAACAGCCATCTAATGCCTTCTTAACATAGAAGAATGCAGCACGACCTGAATCCTCTGTAGGTTTCCCTTTTGTCAAGTTGGTTATTCTATATGGCTCGATAATTTCTATATCCTTCAGCTTTAAGCCAAGCAGGGTTGCTGCTTCATAGAAGACATTTCTGTCTCCAATGAGTACAGGCTCACAAAGGGCTCTAACTTCTTCAGAAAGGGTAGCCTTCAGAGATATCTCAGGCCCGATACCACCTGCATCTCCCATGGTTATTGCGATTCTTTTCTTCATCATGAATCAGTTTAATATATTCAAGAAGGTTGTCTCAATAACTTAGGAACATATATAATCCCTTTTATGACTCAGAGGACGATTACAAAGGCTGCATCTTTTTTCTCTTCTGCCACCCTTCTGAGTAGAGTGCTTGGATTTGTGAGAGATGTGGTTCTTGCTAATTATATTGGTGCCACTGCCCTGTCTGATGCCTTTTTTGTGGCTTTCAGGATACCAAATCTCTTGAGAGAACTCTTTGCTGAAGGTTCTATATCTTCTGCATTTGTCCCTGTACTTACAGAAGTGAGAACTCTACAGGGTGAAGAGAATGTGAAGAGGGTTGCCTCAAGAGCCTTCACCTTTATTCTGCTACTGGTGGGAGCGGTATGTGTTGTTGGAGAGATAGTGACTCCTCTTATAGTGAAAGTGATTGCTCCAGGCTTTACTGGAGAGAGATTTTCTGTTACAGTGTTTCTTACAAGGCTGATGTTTCCGTTTCTGCTGTTTGTAGCACTTGCAGCATTCACGATGGGGGCATTGAATGTAAAGAAGGTCTTTTTTATTCCTGCCTTAGCACCTGCTTGGTTTAATGTGACTATAATCTCTACAATACTGATTCTATGTAGCATGGATGTGCATCCAGCAGTAGCAGCAGCCATTGGGGTAACCTTTGGTGGATTTATGCAATTTGCTACCCAGGCTCCCACATACATAAAGAAGGGCTATAGCTTTAAGTTTGATTTTAGATTCAATGACCCATGGTTGAAGAAGATGGGACTGTTGATATTGCCATCAACTATGGGAATGGCGGTTGTACAACTTAATATCTTTGTAAGCACCATCCTGGCTTCATTCCTGCCTGAGGGGAGTATCGCATACCTATATTACTCAATGCGGCTGATACTGTTTCCTGTAGGGGTCTTTGGAGTAGCCATGGCAATGGCAGTGCTTCCCACTCTCTCTGAGCATGCAACAAAAGGAGATACAGAGGCCTTAAGGGAGGATTTCTCCTTTGCTCTTAGACTACTGATGGTGATTGCGATACCTGCAATGATCGGGCTTATGGTATTGAGGGTTCCTATTGTGAACCTTCTGTTTCAGAGGGGGGAGTTTGATCTGGAGGCTACTGAAGGAACAGCCTTTTCACTTCTGTTTTATAGTCTTGGGATATGGTCAATGGTGGGTGTTAAAGTGGTAGTGGCTGCCTTTTATTCAATGCAGGACACAAAGACTCCTGTTAAGATTGCTGTTGTAGCATTGATGACAAATATTATCCTGAGTGTGTTATTGATGATACCATTGAGACACGGAGGTCTTGCACTTGCGAATGCTATCTCCTCCTGGATTAACTTCGCCCTCCTTTTTGCCGTTCTCAGAAAGAGATTGCAGAGAATTGATGGAGAGAGAATTATCAGAACGGTGCTTAAGGCTGCAGTTGCTTCTGTAGCCATGGGCGTGCTCTGCTGGTTAATGAGCAGAGGAGGTCTTTGGTACAGCAGTGGTGAATATCTCAAGAAAACACTTTTGCTTTCAGGAATTATTATCTCTTCAACACTCTTATATTTTCTTATAAGTCTATTTCTACGGCTGGATGAGATAAAGGAACTGAAAAGACTATTCAGTCTTAAAAAGAGATAATCAGTTCATTTGTTGATTCTTTCAATCTCACTATAAAGGACTGTCCTGTCTCTACCACTTCTTTTTGCTGTATAGAGAGCCAGATCAGCCTTTTCTATCAGGTCTTCTCTGTTTGTTGCGTCATCTGGAAATGAGGCCACTCCAAGGCTTATTGTAACAACAAAGGTTTTACTGCCAGCGGCAAATCTCTTCTCTTTTATCTTCTTTCTCAATCTCTCGCCCGTTCTGTAGGCCTGTTTGGCTGTAGCACCTATAAGTATAGTTGCAAACTCCTCTCCACCATATCTTGCTGCTATATCCACCTCTCTTATAGTTGCTCTTATGGTGGATGCTACTGTCTTTAATACCATATCTCCCACAGGATGTCCATAGGTATCATTTATGTTCTTGAAATGGTCTATATCAATAAGCATAAGAGAAAGTCTTTCGTCAAACCTTTCAGCCCTTTTAAGATTTTCTTCAAGTCTTTCCTGAAAGTGGTGATGATTATACAGACCTGTTAACCCATCAGTAAGGGCGCGGAGTTTTATCTCCTCATGTAGAATTGCTTTGGAAATACTTTCCGATGCCTGATTTATGAAGACCTCCAGCAGATTAAACTGTAACATTGTAAAGGCTGAGGGTTTCTCAGAATAGACAATAAGAAACCCTACTATAGTTGACTCATGGAATAGGGGAAAACATATGAGACTTCTCATTCCAGGTACTGAGATGGGTAAGACTCTGCTTTTAAACATTTTCACATCCTCAAGATACAGAGGTTCTCGGTTAGACCTTACTATCTCAAGGACTGTCTCCTTCAAGGTGAGTCTTTCTGGTTTTGTATCATCTTCAGAGGAAGTGATTATTCTATATTTTCCTGAATCTTTCATAATAAGTATCACCTTGCCTCCAGAGAGTCTTTCCACACTCCTGGGGATACTCTCAAGAATTTGCTCCAGCTCAAGCAGTTGCACCAGTTTTCCACTCTCCTCATGTAGCATCTCAAGCCCTTTCTGGTTTATGCTGATTCTTGTTAGCTCTCTCTGTCTTTTTATGATCCTTGCAATCTCTTCTGATACGCTCTGGACTACTTTTAGGTCTCTTTCATCGAATGCCTTAAAACGTAGGCTTTCTGCTACTACTACCCCGATACAGAAACTATTATCAGTTACAGGGGAGAGAATGATACTCTGTACACCTTCAGTCGCTTCATAACCTAAGGTGATGGTACTTTTTTTATCAATAAAATGGACCTCTGGTTTCTTCTGCTGAATGACCCTTTTGATCAACCCTTCATTGCTGCATCCTGGCAGGTTCTGCATAGTGCTGACAGAACAGGTTAGTTCTCCAGCAGAGTAGGAGAAGAAACTGACAGAGTCTGCCACAATAGATTCCTCCAGTGTTTTGAGCAGATGCTCTATCTCCCTCTCAAGGTTTTCTTTGTCCTCAAGATATCTCTTTAAGATACTTTCTTCATTAAACACAGAAGACTCTGTAACATCATCTGCCTCTGTTTTGAGTCTCTCATAAGAGAGCTTATACTCTTCTGCCTTTTTTCTGCTTCTGTGTAGATAAAAGAAGATAGGTATACTTGTGAAATAGACAATAGCAATAATAAGAATTGTGTCTTGGTCATGCCATACAAGTAGTTCCCGTAGATGTATGGTTGGTTGGAGCATCAATACTGCAATCAACGAGCCTAAATCAAAGAGAGGCAGTGTTACAGGAATAATAGGAATGTGCAACAGATGATAAATAGAACTACCAGTGATCTGATATAGCCCCTCAAAACCTATCTGTACTGTAAAAACAGATAGAAGGGGACTTTTTAAGGTTCTGCTGATATAGCAGTAAAGGATCAGAATAACTGCTATAAAGAACAGGAAAAAAAAGATGAAGACCAATTTGCCCTTCAGAGTGGAGAAAAGCAATCCTACAAGAGACAGCAGAGTAACAACAATTCCAAAGAGGATCAGGTGCTGACTAAGCCCCTTCTTTTTTCTTCTTCCTCCTTGAAAAACTTTCTGTAAAGAACTTCCCACTCCTGAGAACCTTCTATAATCTTCCTTGAATAGGACTGCAGTTTTTTTCTGACTGCTTCGTCAATCTCCTCACCCAATTTCAGTTCTTCGATTATGGACCTTCTTATCTGTCGTCTTATCTTTCCCTCATCCTCAATGACCTCAATTATCTCCCTCTCCTTCAGTCCCTTAAGAAGGATATGACTCATATGGGTTATCTTTTCTTCTGAGAGCATCATAAGATGAGATTTCTCTCCCTTATGAGTTTCTGTTTTGTCATGTCAAAGAGTTTTTTGTAATCCAGTCTCTTCGCTTCTATCTCTTTTTCATATTGGCTCAGTATCTGTCTTACCTCTTCATTCAGTCTATCTTCTACCATCAACTCATCAAGGAGTATTTCTCTGGTTATCTCTATTAGTTCCTCTTTGTCAATTTTGCTCTTAATATACTGCTTTTCTAATAGATCATTTACTATCCTTCTTGCCATTGGTAGGACCCATGACCTGGGTATCCTCATATTACTTCTCCATAAATGGTAAGAGTGCTATATTCCTCGCCCTTTTAATTGCTGTTGTTAGTTGATGCTGATGTTTGGCACATGTGCCTGTTATTCTTCTTGGGAGAATTTTGCCTCTCTCGGTCATATAGGTCCGGAGCAATTTGTAATCCTTGTAGTCAATATATTTCACTTTATCAGCACAGAACTTACAGTATTTTCTCTGGAACCTTCTTATCATCATTCCTCTCCTTTCTATCAAAATGGTTCAAGATCTGTTATTTCTTCAGGAGGCTCTATATCCTCTACTGATTCATCTGGTGTTGATTCTCTTCTTGGGAGAAATCTGACTGTATTAGCTATAACCTCAAATTTGCTCCTTTGCTGTCCTTCGTATTCCCAACGTCTTTCTCTCAGTCTCCCTTCTACAAGGACGCCACGTCCCTTTGATAGATACTGGGTTACACTCTCTGCCTGTTTACCAAATACAATGGTGTCTATAAAAAGTGTCTCATCTTTGAATTCCTCACCCTGTTTAACCCTTGAATTGACTGCTATCCTCATTGTAGCAACAGGAGTGCCTTGAGGTGAATATCTCAGTTCAGGGTCTTTTGTAAGATTACCTACAAGAATTACCCTATTAAACATCTGGTGCTCCTATGGTTTCTGTTGTCTGAGAAGTTGTCTCACTTTCAGAAGAGCTTGATGATTGTAGCTCTTCCATTAATGCCTCGATCTGTGGTTTTTTCTTTAACTTTACTGTCATAAATTTAAATACTGGCTCAAAAACCCTGTAAAAATCCTCTAATTTTTTTATCAGATCAGGTGGTGCCTTTATAGTGAAGAACATATAGTAGCCTTCTGTTCTCTTGTTTAATTCGTAGGCGAGTTTTTTCAGTCCCCAGAAATCTTCCTTAACTATTTCACCACCTTCTTTCTGTATCTTTTCTCTTATTCTCTCCAGGGCCTCCTGCAGCTTCTCTTCACTCAGGGTGGGTTCAATAATAACTACACTCTCATAGTAGTTATAGTTCATTCTACCTATACCTCCTCATGGATATTTAGCCCTCTCTCTAGGAGAGAGCAAGGAGTAAAATTTTATAGAATTTTTAATTTTAATTAAAAAGTTCCGAAATAGTCAAGATAAAACCAGATTCAGATTTTTTTAGTTATGCTTTGTATATATTGATAAAAATCGCATTCAGTACATGAGGATAGCTTCTGGGTAAAGGTGCCCTGGGGTTTTCCTCCACACATTGTGCCTGCTACAACCCAGCATATCTTTCCAGCTTTTTTAATATAAGCGGGACAGTCTCCTGTTTTGTCCCTTCCACACTTTTTAAACTCCCAACAATTCATCATAACTTCTTACCCCCTTTAGACAATGTTGAGTTTTCAAAAGGACCTCAATCCTGTCCCCTTTATAAAAATATTTAATTTAATCCAGAGAAAAGGCAGGTCTATTGTACAATAATAGAGGTGTTTATTGCTATATTTTTTTGCTCTCTGAATACAAATTCAGTTTGAAATCAACAGAATTTCAATTTATAATATTAATTATGAAGGTAGAGACACTCCCAGAAGAGATAAAGAGAGAGATAGAGAGACTGGTTGAAGAGTTGAATTATCACTGCTACCGTTACTATGTACTTGACTCTCCTGTGATATCTGATGAGGAGTATGATCGTCTCTACAGAAGACTCAAAGAGCTGGAAGAGAAGTATAACTATGTCCTTCCACATTCTCCTACCCAGAGAGTAGGGGCGCCACCTCTTGACAAGTTTGAGAAAGTAAGACACAAAATTCCCATGCTCTCACTGGACAATGCCTTCAATTACGAAGAGGTGAGGGAGTTTGATGAAAGGACAAAGAGGTTTCTCGGCACGGATGCTGAAATAGAGTATACTGTGGAGCCAAAGTATGATGGGCTTGCCATCGAACTTACCTATCGTAATGGTATGCTTTATAAGGCCTCCACCAGAGGAGACGGTTATGAGGGTGAGGATGTGACACAGAATATAAAGACTATAAAGTCCGTGCCTCTCAAAATAGCTGCCGATGTAGCAGTACCTGAAGAGATAGATATCCGTGGAGAGGTCTACATGAATGTAGAGGACTTTGAAGAATTAAATAAGAGTAGAGAGGCGGCTGGAGAGTCTCTTTTTGCAAATCCTCGGAATGCAGCAGCAGGCTCTGTTAGACAGCTTGACCCATCTGTAACAGCCTCAAGGAAGCTCCATCTGGCATGTTATGGAGTTGGGGCATACAGGGGAATCGAGTTCTCATCACAATGGGAATTTATCCAGTGGCTCAAGAAGGCGAGGTTTCCTGTGCCTGCATATCTTAAACTATGTAAAGGAATCAACGAAGTACTCGAGGCTATAGAGGAGATATCTGAGAAGAAGTCAGAATTTCCCTTTGAGACTGACGGCGTAGTTATAAAGGTGAACAGTTTTGAATTACAGAGTCGTCTCGGCGTCAAAACGCGTGAACCAAGATGGGCCATAGCATACAAGTTTCCTGCCCATCAGGGTACAACTGTGATAAAAGAGGTGATTCCGAGTGTTGGTAGAACCGGAATAATTACTCCTGTTGCCATATTTGAGCCTGTAAGGATAGGGGGGGTCATCGTCTCAAGGTCAACTCTCCATAACTGGGACGAGATAAAGAGAAAGGACATAAGGATTGGGGATACGGTGGTGGTTGAGAGAGCAGGTGAGGTTATACCCCATGTGGTGATGGTGGTAAAGGATAAGAGAACAGGAAAAGAGAAGATACCTGAGATACCAGAGAGGTGTCCTGTCTGCGGTTCCAAGGTGGTTAGGCCGGAGGGTGAGGTTGCAGTACGGTGTATCGGGCTTGATTGTCCGGCTCAGGTAAAGGAGAGACTGAAACATTTTGCATCCCGTAATGCCATGGATATAGAGGGGCTGGGTGATAAGAATATTGAACTCCTTTATAAGGAGGGGCTTATCAAGAGTTTTGTGGATATCTATAGACTAAAAAAGGAAGATCTTCTCAGGCTTCCAAGATTCGCCGAGAAGTCCGCACAAAACCTTATTGATGCCATACAGAGGAGTAAAAATACCACACTCTCCAGATTCCTCTTTGCCCTTGGTATACTCTTTGTGGGCGAGTATACTGCAAAACTTCTGGCAAGACACTTCAGAAGCATTGAAGACCTATATCATGTAAGTGAGGACAGATTATTGGATATTCCACAGATAGGTGAGAAGATCGCCCGTTCTGTGGCCATATTCTTCAATGATAAAAAGAACTTAGAGACCCTTGAGGAACTAAAGAGGATGGGGCTCAAAATAAGCAATCCTGACTACAGAGAGGAGAAAGCTGAGCAGCCCCTTAAAGGATTAACCTTTGTGATAACGGGTACCCTTCCGAAACCCCGAAAGGAGGTGGAGGAGATGATTGAGGCACTGGGCGGACATGCAGCATCTTCTGTCTCCAGCAAGACAGACTATCTTATTGTGGGAGACTCACCAGGATCAAAGCTCCGCAAGGCAGAGGCATTGGGGGTGAAGACGATAACCTACGATGAATTCTTAAAAATGGTGGGTGAGGCATGAGGATTGAATCCTATAGCTTTGGAAGGATCGTTATTAATGGAGAGAGCTACACGAAGGATGTGATCATCCTTCCTGACAGAGTGTTTAGTCCTTGGTGGCGGAAGGAGGGGCATCTCCTTCAGTGGGAAGACCTGGAGGAAGTGGTAAAAGACCCTCCAGAGGTGCTTATTATTGGGCAGGGATACTCTGGGGTGATGCAGGTGCCTGAAGGGCTTGTGAAGAGACTTGAGGCGATGGGTATAAAGGTCTACAAAGGCAGAACCACAGAGATGGTGGAACTCTTTAACAGGACATCTGCTGCCAAGAAGGTGGCAGCCCTGCATCTGACCTGTTAGGAGTCCTGAAAGACCCTTTTGTAAATGTAATCTATATTTCGCAAATAATAGGAGAGGTCAAATATACTGTCAATCTCTTTTTTAGTAAGATATTTTTTAATCTCTGGGTCCTGAAGGAGCATTGCCCTGAAATCTTTTCTCTCATGCCAGCTCTTCATTGCATTGCGCTGCACCAGTTCATATGCCTTCTCGCGGCTGAGTCCCTTTTCAGTCAGGGCAAGGAGGACCCTTTGTGAGAAGAAGAGATTATAGCTCCGCTGAATATTCTCCTTCATCCTTTCAGGGTACACATGTAGTCCTTCAATAATCCCTTTAAGTCGGTTCAGCATGTAATTTACAAGGGTGGTGCTGTCAGGAATTATGATTCTCTCCACAGAGGAGTGGGAGATGTCTCTTTCATGCCAGAGGGCAATATTTTCAAGGGCAGCTATGGTATTTGCCCTTACAACCCTTGCAAGCCCTGACAGATTTTCAGACCCTACAGGGTTTCTTTTGTGTGGCATTGCTGAAGAGCCTTTCTGGCCATGTGTGAAGGGTTCCTCAGCCTCAAGCACCTCTGTTCTCTGTAGGTGTCTTATCTCGACTGCTATCTTCTCCACAGTGGCTGCCACAAGGGAAAGGGCCTGGAGATACTCAGCATGACGGTCTCTCTGGACAACCTGTGTTGCCACTGGTTCTGCCTTTAGGCCCAGCTTATTGAGAACCTTCTCCTCTACCTCTGGAGGTATATTGGAGAATGTTCCTACTGCTCCTGATAGTTTTCCATAGGAGATTACCTCCTTTGCCCTCTGCATCCTCTGTACATTCCTCTTCATCTCCTCGTACCAGAGGGCGAACTTAAGTCCAAATACCATTGGCTCTGCATGGACCCCGTGGCTACGTCCCATACAGGGGGTATCTCTGTACTGAAGGGCCTTGTCTTTGAGAACCTTAAGTACTGAGTCTATATCTCTCAGAATTATCTCTGCAGCATCCCTCATCAGAAGGGCTAAAGAGGTGTCCAGTATATCAGAGGATGTAAGGCCCTTATGGATATATCTGGATGCCTTTCCTACATGTTCTGATACAGAGGTTAGAAAGGCTATTACATCATGTTTGACGGTTGCCTCAATCTCATCTATCCTTTTGACATCATAACCTGCCTTCTGTTTTATCTCTCTTAGGGCCTCCTCGGGTATCTCCCCGAGCTCAGCCCATGCCTCACATACAGCAATCTCCACCTCAAGCCATTTACGATACTTGTTTTCAATACTCCAGAGTTCTGCCATCTCAGGCCTTGTGTATCTCTGAATCATCAAGCTCCTCCTTTCCGAGTTTTGCTAATATTTTACACGAATCAATTTTTTCTTGACCAAGTTTAGGATAGGGGCTATTGGTTTAAAATATAGTCAAAACAACTTCTAATAGACAACGAGTCTGAGTTCATGTCAAAGAGTCTGTAAAACTCCTTAGCCCTGTCTATATTAGTATTTGCATAGCAGTATACACATCCATGAAGACAGGTATTATAAGCTCCTATGTCTATACTGTATGTGCAAGCACAGTGTCTTCTTGTGGGAGAGGGCTTGTCTATGAGAGGAGTATCAAAAATCCGAGACAGATATCTGCCATTAATACAACTCCCCTTTTTTATCTTCTCAGACAGTAGATAATCGTTACAGCAGGAGAAGATTTCTATTCCATATCTTTCCCCAATACGGGCCAGCCTGATCGCATACTTCTTTTTTTCTGTTTCTGACACCTCTAGAAGGGTATGATCACTGTGTATTTTAAAATTTCTCAACACCTTTCTGTAGGGATTGACAAAGCTTATGTAACACCTTTTTGTGAAACCTCTCAGTCTCTCTACGCATCGTCTAAACCACTCTTCATACATCTCAAAGCCGATTTTGTCTGTTATACATATGGGATCAAATCTCCAGATTATATGTTCAGGAGAGTATCTTTCTGATATGTAGATAAAATCTTTTATGGAGTCAGTCCAGTCAGGTGTATGGGGTTCTAATGCCCTGTTGCCAGTTATAGTGAAGTGGAAGAAAAGGTTACGGGTGAGTCTTTCAACAAGTTCTATCCTGCTCAGAAGTGGTGAAAAGTTCTTTGACCAGAAGACGATGGCTCCTATGCTTTCTGGTCTTAAGGATACATAGAGCCATCTCTTTGAAAAGGGATGCCATACATAAACATATCCCTTTCTCAGCCTCTGGGTGAACCATTCAGAGTAGAATGCAGGAATATCTGTTCTTCTGCTGACAGAAAGGATGTTCATTAAATCCTATACTTCATATATTCTACATAGATCCAGAAATACCAGAATTCCTTTCACTTCTTTTTGGGTATAGATGCCTCTTAGTATATCCATATACACCATTATCTGGGTTCTATATTTTTCTAAATCCTCTTCTGTTGGGGTGCCTGTCTTGAAGTCAATCACAGTAACCCTCTCAGGATCAATAATCACCCTGTCCATCCTGTAAAGTGCTCCCCAACGGTCTGAGAACTCTTTCTCTACCAAGACCTCTCTGCCAGTTTTTCTCTGGAAGTACTCTCTAAGCTGGGGAGTCTGAAGCATTCTTACAAGGATATCTATATCTTTGGATGTTAAGGAATTGAATTCTCTGTCTCTGGAGAGCTTCTGTATATATTCCTCAAGATTCCTGTCTATGTATTTTATCCTCTCCAACAATCTATGGAATGCCTCTCCCCTTCTCTTTTCGTAGTATCTGAGTGTGGTGTCTTCTGTCTCATACACGTAGGGATGTCCTTGAAACAGCACAGGAAAGCCTTCATGAACCTTGGAACCTCTTTGTGCCTCTGCTTCTGGTTTCTCCTCTTTGGAGACAAATCTCTCAGGCAGTATGTCAAGAGGGAACCCCCTCTTTTCTTCGTCTCTGTTTACCAGAAGCAGATACATCTCTTCTTCAGCCCTTGTGAGACCTACATAGAGGGTGTTCAATGCATTTGTCTCATTAGCCTTCACCTCTTCATCATATCTTTCTGCAAGGGTCTCGTTGAATCTGGTCATCTTTTCATTGATCTTCAGCAGTCTTAGATGTCCATCCTGTTCTGTCCATATGTAAGGGAATCCTCTGTTGATACGGTTTTCATAGAGGAAGAGGATGACCACAGGGAAGCCGAGCCCTTTTGATTTATGTATTGTCATCACCCTTACCGCTTCTGCTTCTCTGGGGACACTGATCGTCCATATTGATTCATCAGAGTCTTCCTCAAGGCACCTGAGAAAGTCCTTCAGATTAAGGATGGCTCTTCCTTCTGTTTCCTTAACTGCCTCGAGCAGTCTGACCAGGGTAGCCTCTTCATCAGGAAACAATTCAAAAACCCTGTATTGATGATAGATACTCACGAGCATATCGTAGATGGGAAGATACCCTGACATCCTGAACAGGCTATCTAAGTACTTTTCCCATAGGAGGTGATATTCTTGCCTGAAAGCCTTGTACAGTGGTCTGTTCTCTCTGTGTTGGAATAGAAACTCCATAGCCTTATGTTTTGAAAAGCCCTCCTCTGAGGTGTTTCTGAGAAAGAGTTCACTTAGTAAAAAGGTGCTGAAAGCAAGATCATTTATAGGGGAGTCAAGAAACCTCAAAAGTGAGGCTATCTCACTCGTTATCTTTCTCCTTCTTATATCAAGGCTGCTGTAGGATACAAAAGGTATATCCCCGTCATTCAGCCATGTGGATATCTGTAGTACATCGTGGTTTCTGTAGGTCAGTACAGCGATGTCACTGTAGTTATAACCCCTTCTGCAGAGATCCATGATCACCCCGATTATGCACCTCTTTGTCTTTTCTTCATCATCCTTTGGTAGGGTAATGACCTCCACATAACCTCCCTTTGACTTTTGAGGTATGGGAGACTGGATGTAATCACCAAGCCCTGAGGCCTCTGCAGCAGGGGCATAACCGCTGTTCTTCACATTCTCTTTAAATATCCTTTCAGAGAAACGGATTATCTCGTGCTTTGACCTGTAGTTATAGGGGAGTTCCTCTACTGTATGAGAGGAGGCAGCAAAGGGAGGTTCTTTCTCTAATGACTTCATTATTCTGTAATCTGCATCCCTGAATCCGTATATGGACTGTTTTGTGTCACCCACAACAAAGAGGGTGCCTCCTTCGGAGATGGAGTTCTCTATCAGGGGAGTGAGGTTGTGCCACTGGATTGGGGAGGTATCCTGAAACTCATCTATAAGCCAGTGATAGATTTTCTCTCCTATGCAGAAGTATACATCAGGCACAATATCCTCTGTGAGGTATTCTGATAGATAGTAGTTTATATCTTCAATAAAGACCTTGCCCTGGTGTCTCTTTGTCCTCTCCAGAGTCTCTCTCAGGTGCTGAAACATCTGGATGTAGGGATTATAATAAATGAGGCTATATGCAAGGGTGTAGTCTTTCACAAGCTCTCTCACCTCTGCCCAGAGGGCAGAGACTCTATTGTATGCCTCAATTGCCTTTCTGTCTTTTTTTACTGGAGGTTGAGTGAGGCCGATGTTCCAAAGGTCTGTGAAAGAGCCTTTCTCTACTGTCTGAACGAACCTCTCCCATGTGGGCATCCCAGAGGATGTCTTTCTCAATGCAAGTCCATGTCTGTTAATAATCTCGGATATCTTATCTTTCAGTCTCTTAATACTCAGCTTTATATCTTCAAGCTCCCTGAGTTCCTCTGCTTTGGGTTCTCTTCCTAAGGATGTGACCTTCCTGTATATACCCTTTGTCTCTTTCAACAGCAGTGATGAAGGGTCCCAGGGATAGGAGGAACCGCTGTGTCTGCCTTCCAGGATCTTATCAGTGATCTCCTCTATCAAGGATGCGAAAGGAGAACCAGGCACAACCTCTCTCAACATGCTGTCAAAGGCGAATCTGAACAGCTCTGAATTGTCCATTACTATCTCAAAGTCTTCTGTAAAACCGAAGTCCACTGCTGTGGCCTTAAACAGGGAGGTCATAAGGCTGTCTATGGTCTTGACTTGAAAGTCCGAGTAGTTCTCAATGATCTCCTCTATCATATCCTTAGCTCTGTTGATGATAAACTCCCTGTCAGCATCAATACCCTGAAGGAGTTCCTTTGCTATGGGGCTGTCAATACCAAGGGCGATTTCTTTAAGGGACTTAAGGATTCTCTGCTTCATCTCTATGGCTGCATTGTTTGAGAAGGTGATGGCAATGATGTTTCTGAGCCCACTCTTTCTAACTCCTGGAGAAAGAAGCAGTTGGAGGAACCTGCGGGTAAGGGCATAAGTCTTGCCCGAACCGGCAGATGCCTTGAGCACTGTGACTGAAGAGGGCGTAATGTGTTGTGTGCTCTTCAAGGTGTCTTCCGTTATTGTATTCCTATCTTAGCAAGAAAGGTTTCTGCATTCCTGTACAGGATCATCTCTTTATGCTCCTCTGGTATGGGGAGTTTCTCTATCACCTCAATCATCTCCTTCTGGTCTGTCCAGGGGCTGTCAGTGCCAAAGAAGACCCTCTCAATATCAAAATCCTTCAGAATCTCAACAAAGGTATCCTCTCCGGTCTCTGTCACAGTCATTGAGGTCTCCACATATACATTACTACAGTCCCTGAGAAGCTTCAGCCGTTCCCACTGTCTCCAGCCCCCCATATGGGTGGATATGATCGTCATCTTAGGGAAGTCCTTAGCCACCTTTCTTACTCTTTCCACATCTGCCTGTCTGTTACCGGGGAAGGCTATGTCATAACCACTGTGAAACATCAAAAACATGCCCTTGCTGCTGATCTCTTCATAAAAGGGGTACATTCTCTCTTCATCAATATAGAATCCCTGATACATTGGATGAAGTTTTACACCTTTTATCCCATTGTCAAGTGCCCTCTGAAGCAGCTGTTTCACTTCCTGCATGCTGTTTTCTGGATGAAATGAGACGAGGGGGTAGACCTTCTCGCTTTTTATACTGAGGCAGAACTCAAAGATGGGAAGCATCTGAGAGGGCTTTGTTGCTATATTGGCAACCACAGACAGACGAATACCAGCCTCTTGCATGGACTCCACAAGACCCCTTGCGGTCCCGTCAGTTCTTGGCTTGTACTCTCCAGAGTGCTCAGCCAGTCTTCTTAGGGCCTCTTCAGCGATCTTCTCCGGAAAGATGTGAGTATGAAAGTCTATATATCTCAGGTCTCTAAGCATTCGTCTGTAACCTTAAGAAGAGTTTTATAATATTCTACATCATTCTTTCTGCCTCTTTTTACAGCCCCTTTTATCAGAATGGAGAGTTTGGTCCTCATCTCCTCTGCTATAACTCTTTTAAAAGGAGGGTATCTCTCATTCAGGAAGGCGTCCAGAAGTGCTCTCACCCTGTAACGGTCCATTGCAGGATATGTTCTTGATAGTTGATCATCTCCTCCCCCGTGTTTTACCACACTGGCAGTAGGGTCAAGACCTACTGGGTGATCTCTTGTGATCCTGATCCAAAGGTCATAGTCTTCACAAACAGGCATATCCTCCCTAAATCCACCGTATCTCTCAAAGAGTGCTCTTTTTATTAGAACTCCCGAGGGGGATATAAGACACCTCTGTAGAGATCTATGCCAAGCCCAGCCGAGAGGCTTTCTGTGATGCTTGCACGGGTTTACCCTTCGTCCTTTCCTGAACCATATCTCCTCAGACTGTATAATCTGGTAAAAAGGATACCTCTTCAAATACTCCACCTGACAGAGGAGCTTATGGGGCTTCCACAGATCATCAGAATCTAGGAAGGCTATCCATTTTCCTTTTGTAGAGGAGGCTCCCACATTTCTCGCCTTTGATACTCCGAGATTCTGGGGTAGTCTTATAATAAGTGTCTTTTTGTTGTATCTATGGAGTATCTCAGGGGTCCTGTCAGTGGAGCCATCATCCACGACCACCACCTCTGTGGGTCTGAATGACTGTGTCAGAACAGAGTCTATAGCCCTCTTTATGGTTCCTTCTCTGTTGAACACGGGTATCACCACTGAGACGGAGGGTTCCTCAGGCTGCTCAAGGAAACTAAACAGTCTCTTTATGGATTCAACGAAAAGGGGAAGATTCTTGTTGAACTGAGATATGTAGTCTCTGCAAAGGTAGTCTGTACCAAACTTGAGACAGTGAAAGCTGAATCCCCTTTCAAGGAATACCCTGGCCTGGGCATAAGCCTCCATATCAACTGCCTGATATTTCCTCCATTTCTCAGGCATGCTGTCTGCTGAAGGCTTATTCACTGTAAGCAGAGAGTCAACAGGGATCAGAGTGTCCACATCCAAGGGTATTCTCGGCTCTAAGGAGATACCCTGTCCATGTTCTGAGCAGAGCTTGTTGGGTCTTATCCATCTTAGCAGTGGAATACTCCTGTCCAAAACCCCACAGGTGCCTACGTTCAGGATGTAAAGAGGAGAGAGGTTTTCGGATATCCAGACTGCTGCCTCTTCTGAGGAGGCTACTCCAGGGCCTGTTATCACCAGGAGTATACCTTTCTTTATTCTGTCAACCGAGGAAAGGATACCTGATTTTAATGCATTAAGGGTTACAACGGGCACACCTCTTTCAGCAAACCACCTCCGCGGGACTTCCTTTGGCAGGGCAACAGTGACAACCAGATGGATATCTGAGGGTTTAAGAGCCATTTTTATAAATTGTCCAGTGGTGGGCAGGGACGGAATCGAACCGCCGACACGAGGATTTTCAGTCCTCTGCTCTACCGACTGAGCTACCTGCCCGCCTTTGTTATATTAATAAAATCCCTTGGTAAAATTCAATATCATTAATGGTTCCTTAATAATGTAAGTCCATCTGTCTATTTCGTTGAAGGAAACAAAAAGTGAGTCTTTTCAGATTACAATATTAACAAGCCTTCCTTTTACTACGATCACCTTTTTTATGGGTTTACCATTGATAAACTTTTTGATCCTTTCTGATGAAAGGGCCCTCTGGCGGAGTTCATCGTCACTAAGGCCTGCTGGTACTATCTCCTTTGCCCTCACCTTACCATTCACCTGTATAACCAGCTCAATCTCTGGCTCTTTTGCCAGAGCCTCATCCCACTCTGGCCAGGGCTGCTGAAGGATGCTCGGGCTTTCACCAATTACTTCCCATAGTTCTTCTGTTATATGGGGGGCAAAGGGACTGAGAAGCAACAACAGTGTCCTCACTCCAAACCTCATTACACTCCAGTCCTCATTACTGGAAGGTCTGAACGAAGAGAGTTCATTGAAGAGCTCCATCATTGCAGCTATGGCGGTGTTGAACTGATATCTGTTTTCTATATCCTCGGTCACCTTTTTTATACTCTGGTGAACCTTACGAGCCAGCTTCTCATTGTTTTTGTTTATATGCACTGGTCTGTCTTTTGTATTCCTTAGAGGATCAGCATTTACTTGGACAAGGTTCCAGACCCTGCCGAGAAATCTATGTGCGCCCTCTATTCCCTGGTCTGACCACTCAAGATCCTTTTCTGGAGGTGCTGCAAAGAGTGAAAACAGGCGGCTTGTATCAGCTCCATATTTTTTTATGAGATAATCAGGGTCTACCACATTCTTTTTTGACTTTGACATCTTCTCAACCCTTCCTCTCTGTACTTCAGAACCACACTTTATGCATCTGTTGTTCTCCACCTCATCAGGCAATAGCCATCCATGTAAGGGACATTTAATAGTCTCCTTACATACCATCCCCTGGGTCAGGAGATTCTTGAAGGGTTCTGAGAAATCCAGAATACCAATATCCCTCAGAACCCTTGTAAAGAAGCGGGAGTAAAGCAGATGCAGTACTGCATGCTCCACACCTCCAATATACTGGTCTACAGGCATCCAGTAATGGAGTGCTTCAGTCTGCAGAGGCTCAGACTCCTTGGAAGTACAGTAACGGAGAAAATACCATGAGGAATCAACAAATGTATCCATGGTGTCTGTTTCTCTTTTTGCCTTACCACCACAGGATGGACAAGTGGTGTTTATAAAATCCTCAATCTGAGAGAGGGGGGATTCACCCTTACCAGTAAGGGTGACATTCTCAGGCAACATTACAGGTAGTTGAGACTCTGGAACAGGAACAATTCCACAGCTATCACAGTAGACTATGGGGATGGGTGTCCCCCAATACCTCTGTCTTGATATGCCCCAGTCCCTCAGACGGTAGTTTATCTTAACCTCTCCGAGGCCATGGGCCTCAATAAATTCACCTATTCTCTTTTTTGCCTCATCACTGTTGAGTCCTGAGAACTCTCCTGAGTTTACCACAACACCTGGTTCCTCGAATGCCTCTTCAAGGGGTTCCTTTAGCTTCCCCTTTTCAGGCTGAATCACTACCCTTATAGGAAGCCCGTATTTCTTTGCAAACTCAAAATCCCTCTGGTCGTGGGCTGGTACAGACATTATGGCACCTGTACCATACTCCATTAGGACAAAGTTAGCTACCCAGATGGGAATCTTTTCTCCATTCATCGGGTTTATTGCATATCTGCCTGTGAAAAGACCTTCCTTTTCTTCCATCATTCCATACTTTGACTTTATTCTTTCAAGCTTAGACCTGTCCTTAGTAAGCTTTTCTGCAAGGGGATGTGTTGGGGCAAGACATACAAAAGTGGCTCCCCAGAGGGTATCAGGTCTTGTGGTAAAGATCCTTATTTTGAGCTCACTGTCTGCCACGGGGAAATCCATCTCTACTCCTTCACTCTTGCCGATCCAGTTACGCTGCATCGTTACCACATGCTCGGGCCACCCCTCAAGGAGTTCTTCACATCCCTGCAACAGCTCCTCTGCATATGCGGTTATCCGTAAAAACCACTGTGGAAGTTCCTTCTGTATCACCTCGGTATCACATCTCCAGCATCCCCCATCCACCACCTGTTCGTTGGCGAGCACTGTAGCACAACTGGGACACCAGTTCACAAAAGATGCCTTCCGATATGCAAGCCCCTTCTCATACATCTTGAGAAAGAACCACTGGTTCCACTTGTAGTACTCTGGTTCACAGGTGGTCACCTCCCTTGACCAGTCATAACTGAATCCCATTCTTTTGAGCTGTCTCTTCATATATTCAATATTCTCATAGGTCCATTTTGCCGGATGCACCCCATGCTCTATTGCTGCATTTTCTGCAGGCAGTCCAAAGGCATCCCATCCCATAGGGTGAAGTACATTGAATCCCCTCATTCTCTTATACCTTGCTATAACATCACCAATGGCGTAGTTTCTTACATGACCCATATGGATCTTGCCTGAGGGATAGGGAAACATTTCGAGACAATAGAACTTCTTCTTTGTAAAGTCATTTGGAGTTTTGAATATCTCTTTCTCTTCCCAGTACTTCTGCCATTTCAGTTCCACCTTTTCAGGGTCGTATTTCTCTATCACAGTAACCTCCCTCTTTGTTAGGGGTGTTTTTTATCTATAATCAGGGCAATGCCCTGGAGAACTATCCGGTTAAGGGAGTAATACCTTTGAGCATTGGGATACCTTTCCAAAAGGTCTCCACCACCCTGCCCTTAAGGCTCATACCATCAAAAGGTGTGTTTTTACCCTTTGAGACGAATTCATCTGCTCTGATAGTGTTGTCTGTCTCAATGTCCAGCACCACAAGGTCTGCCTGGGCACCTTTACAGAGGGTTCCCTTGCCGATGCCAAGTATGGTTGCCGGATTCTGGGTGAGTTTCTTTATAAGTTCTGGAAGGCTCAGTACCCCTTCATGATACAGTTGCAATGACAACAGAAGCAGAGTCTCGAGCCCTGATATCCCGGATGCAGCCATCTCAAACTCACATAGTTTCTCATCCTTATGATGAGGAGCATGGTCTGAGGCAATAATGTCTATTGTGCCGTCTGCGAGTGCCTCTCTGATTGCCTCAAGGTCTCTTCTTGTCCTGAGAGGAGGGTTTACCTTTGCATTGGTATTGTAACCTTCCACTGCCTCTTCAGTAAGGAGAAAATAATGGGGGCATGTCTCTGCAGTAACAGGAATTCCTGCCTTTTTTGCCTCTCTCAGTGCCCTTACTCCACCCTCTGTGGAAACATGGGCTATATGTAATCTGCCACCTGTAAGGGCAGCAAGCTCTATATCTCTTTTTATCATTATTATCTCTGATTCTGCAGGGATACCCCTGAGCCCAAGCCTCAGGGATACTCCTCCCTCGTTCATCATCCCATTTGCAGAAAGGTTGATATCCTCTGCATGGGAGATTATTGGTACTCCAAACCTCTTTGAATACTCCAGTGCCCTTCGCATCAGGAGGCTGTTCATCACAGGTCTTCCATCATCTGAGAAGGCGACACAGCCTGCCTCATACATAAGACCCATTTCTGCCAGCTCTTCACCTTTCTGTCCCTTTGTGATCGCACCTATTGGATAGACATCGCAGGAGCCTTCAAGTATTGCCTTCTGAAGGATGTATCTTGTGACTGTCTCGTTATCATTTACAGGATGGGTATTAGGCATACAGCAGACCGACGTTACTCCACCCTTTACTGCAGATGCTGTACCGGTTCTAATAGTCTCTTTGTATTCAAAACCTGGATCACGGAGGTGTACATGCATGTCTACTATGCCAGGAATTATATACTTCCCTTTTATATCATAAACCACACAGTCATCAGGTATATCCTCTCCTTTTTCTTTTTCATGTATCCATATATCCTGAACCACGCCTTCGTATATTAATATATCTGCATCTGCATCTATGGATTGGGATGGATCAATGAGATGTCCATTTTTTATCAGGAGCTTTTTCATAGCATTTCAATTATATTAAATAATCTATTAAAATTAAAAGACAAAATGAAGCCTTTGAGAGAAATAAAGAGTTTGGCGATACTCTGGGGGGTTATAGTCTTTCTGGGATTGTTTTGTTTCCTCTCTGTCTCCTTCGGAAATGATAAATACAGCCAGATGCGCCTTAGGATGATTGAGAAAGATATAAAGGGGAGAGGGATAATTGACGAGAGGGTTATCACGGCAATGTCCAAGATACCGAGACATCTGTTTGTTCCTCCCAGATACAGAAACCGTGCCTATGGAGACTATCCACTGCCGATTGGAGAGGGCCAGACCATCTCACAACCCTATATTGTGGCCCTGATGACAGAGGCGCTTAAACTGAGACCCACAGACAGGGTCCTTGAGATAGGTACAGGCTCAGGTTACCAGGCAGCAGTGCTTGCAGAAATCGTGAAGGAGGTCTATACCATAGAGATAAGAGAGAACTTGGCTAAGAAGGCCGAAAGCCTTTTGAGGAAGCTTGGGTATAATAATATCAAAGTAAAGCATGCTGATGGATACTTTGGTTGGAAAGAGTATGCTCCCTTTGATGCAATAATTATTACTGCAGCAGCAAACCATGTGCCTCCACCCCTGATAGAACAGTTAAAGGATGGTGGAAGGCTTATCATTCCTCTGGGTAGCACCCTCTACTTTCAGACCCTTACAGTGATAACCAAAAAGAACGGCCAGCTCAGGGCAGAGCAGATATGTCCTGTCTCATTTGTACCTATGATCGGAGAGGTGAGAAAGAGGAGATAGAGACTATCGCTTCTTGAGCAAGAAGAATCCGAGCAGATAGGCTGCCGCGGCAAGGAGGATAACCTTCTTGAATCCTAAAGACAAAGCGATCATGATCGCAAGTATTGGCGAAAGCACAGAAAGACACCCATTTACAGCCCATGCCCAGGGGACAAATACCTGAGAGGAACTGCCTATGGAGAGCAGTCCCAAGGGGAAGGGTATACCCATCAGAAATCCTACTGGCAGGATAAAGATGAGACTTATAAACACCCTAACCCCCAGTGGCAGAGGGTTCATAATATTGATAATCCTGGGAAGCAGAATACTATAAAGCAGAAGCAGTAGAAAGATGGACAGCAGTATAGAGGGACTTTTCAGTCTTCTGCTCTTCTGGAGCCATAGGCTACCGAGGGCTGAGCTCAGAAGCATACTGGATATAACAGTTGCGGCAGTATATGAGGGGTTCTCCAATGGAAGAAGCAGTCTCTGAAAGAGTGCTATCTCTACAAACATATAACCTACTCCAAGGAGTCCAAAATACACAAGTCCTGACAGTAGCCTGTCGCTATCTCTTTTGAGTCTACAGAGAGGCAGAAGCATTACCAATGCACTAAGAAAGGCGACCTGAAGGAACACCAAAGGTAGCAGATACCCTTCTTCAATAAAATACTGCCACTTCTGTCCCATTGTCTGATAGATCTCACCTATATTTTTCAGCTTCATGAAATAATGGAAAAAAGGGTTATCATCATGTACTGGTGCTATATCAAATATATAGCTGTCTATAAAGGTCTTTCTTGTTTTTGGATTGAGGAGATTACTGAAGGCAACAAAGTACTGATTGTTGGGAATCTTTACAAAGATATTGGTTTCATCCTCAGTGATTCCAGGATAGAAGACTATATCAAAACCTCTACTGCTTGAAAACTCTCTGATCTGTTGAATATCTCTTTCTGTGAGAGGGCTCTTTTTAACCATTATCGTGAGAGTACCCCATGTCCGTATAGCGGCAATATGTCTGGCTACATCTCTTATGCCTGTCAGGCTCATAGCCTCATAAAGTGTATTCAGAATGCGAAACTCAACCCTCGGCGGTGGCAGGATAAAGAGTGTTATGGAGAGAATACCATCAGGTTTCAAATGCTCCAGATACTGCAGGAATGCATCCAGAGTGAATCTGTAGTCCTCGGAAAAGCCGAAACCACCTTTCGGAAGGGACCCCATAGGTGAGAGGCTTATAAGATCAAATTTCTTCCCGACACTGGAAAGCCATGTCCTTCCGAGGCTGGTCCAGGTATTCTGCTGGTAAGGATCAAATTGAGACCCCTCTGTTATACTTTTTACTGCCTCGATGACCAATGGATTAGAATCCACCCTATAAAGTCTCTTGGCTCCATAGTATTGTCCTATCAGTACCTCAAGTCCTCCTCTTGGTTCAAGTATAAGTATATCCTCCTTGTGCTGAAGCAACCAGTAGGGCAGACTCATGGGAAGATATTCAATGAATTCCAGTTCTTCCATGCTATTGGGAATAGTTACTGCGGTGATATCTTCAGCATCCACTGCAATACCTATCTGCTCTGGCAGTGGTTTCAGAAAATGAAAGCTCAACCCTGGTGCAAACCTTACTGCAGGGCTTTTTAGGATATCCACCTGAGAGTAAGGACTGTAGAGAGTTTTGATATGTTCTGCTCCAGGGTATTTTAATGCCAAAGCAAGAGATTTGTAAGGTGAAACCCGTGGCTTCAGTGCCGATGGAGTAGAATATAGTAACCCGATCACAGCCACGATACTGAGTAAGGATAAAAGGATTAATCTCCCATTATTAAAAAATAACACAGAGCCCAATGCAGGAAGAGACAGAAGGAGGATTGTCTTCTCAGGACTTATGTATCCCAGCAGCAGTGCTAATACCGCACCTGTGGCTGCACCTAAGAGGTCTGCACCATAGAGGAGGCCTGCCTGCTGTCTGAGGCAGGAAAGGGCTGTGGAGACTGCCAGACCTGTTATAAGAAAAGGCAGAGACAGAAACACATAGTAGCCCAGTATATAAAGGACCTGAATCCTGTCCCAGGGAGCCCTTGCAGGGTCAAAGGGTATCAGGTTTGTTATCATATAAGAAAGGAGTATGCTGAGGCCTGTGAGCATACAGTAAAGAGGGATCAATCTGATGTTATTCAGACCTGCAAAGAGATAAAGCATTGTTCCACTCGTTCCTATGCCAAGCATGGCGATGCTTATAATCATAAATCCAAAGTGATACCATAGAGAGACAGAGAAGACCCTTAGAAGGGCTATCTCAAAAGCGAGGGTTGAGAGGGAGATGAGAGAGAGGGAGATTGCAATGGTTTTTGTCTGCATAGATAGATTATACCCTAACATAGTTATAGAAGGGTGAGGAGATTAATTAAATAATGATATGATGATAAGGATTGATGCTATTATTATGAGGAAAAAGATTCATTTTCAGTTATTTAATATTTTTGGAAAAATTTTAGGAGCGATATAGTATACACAGAGGATGTTTTGAATTATTGTTTGCCGTTCAGATCCTGATAAATGGGTCGTGACGAAAATAGAGATTAACCCCTAAAAGTCATAAGAATAATATACTTTTATCCCCTTCCTGAGTGCATACTCCTCTACATCATGCGAGCTTGTCATATGGGTTACAAGTACAGGAAATACATTCTCAAACAAACCCTCAAGTCTTTTCAGTTTCCTCCTTACAAAGGCATCTACATCATTCTTGGAAAGCTGTACTTTCCCTTCTCCTACTATCTTTACCCTTTTGCCATTGACCTTACCATCTCCTATGATATTTACCTCTATGTAATTACCCTTTCGGTCTTTTATATATGCCCTTTTAAGCCTTCCTTCTACCATCACTGCATGGTCCCTTTTCAGCAGTTCAGGCAGTGCTCTGTATGCTTCGTTCTCAAGGCTGTAGCCCACCGTTATAGTAAGACCGCCAAGTTGCTTTCTCGTTTCTTTGTGCTCCTGAATCAGTTTTCTTAATTCTTCTTCGGTTCTTTTCTGAGCCTCGGCGAGTTCCTCAACGACTTTCTCCAGCCTTGTGAGTCTCTGTTCGGTTCTTTTCTGAGCCTCGGCGAGCTCCTCAACCACTCTCTCCAGCCTCGTTAACCTCTGTTCAGTCTTCTTCTGTGCCTCGGTCAACTCCTTTATCGCCTTCCATACCTGCTGAAAGTTCTCCTCCGTCCTCTTCGCAAACTCTAAAAACTCCCTCCTCGTTACAGACTCTTCCCTCTGCCTCTCTACCTCCTCAAGCAGCGCTAACAGTACATCCCTCAACTCAGGAGACATCCGCTCTAACTTTCTTATAAACTCTACACTTACGGGCACCTACGACCTCCTCTCTCACCTAAATACTAACAAACTTGAACTGTATTGAGCAACTCCACGAAGTTCCCTGAAAGAAGAATGCAGAAAGAAACGGAAGAGTATAAAAAAGGGCAGGCTAAAGCCTGCCCCTTTCTTTAAAGCCTTTATCTCTTTCTTCGTCAAATCAGACTCTTGACATCCTCGTCTTCCTCATCTGCCACACTGCTGTAGTGCCTGCAAGTACTATGAAAAGTATCATTCCCCACTCTGTCATCGTGGGCACTGCCGTGGCCTGCTGTTGCCCAGGACCACCTTGATCCAAAATCTCTCCGTTTGCAACGCCGTCATCGTCAAAGGCACCTCCGTCCGTGAGACTGAATGTGAATGCCCTCTTACTGCCCGTGACCTGCGTTGAAGTCGCTATGTCTTCCCACCGGCCGGTCTGCGCATTCTTTTTCCAGTAACCGCTCGTTTCAGGGTTCGGTGGCACGATAACAGACAGATCAACCGTCTGCCCCGTTCCGATTCCCACAACCCTGAAACTGAACATCCCAAAAGGAAAGTTCACATTCTGAGGTGCGTCAGCAGGCACTGGCACCGCCCTCACCTCTACGAACTGTCCACTGCCTGTCACGAAGGTTACATACCTGCCGTCTACCGAGTTCTTCAGTGAAACAACTCTCGCTTCCTGCTTGTCGGGTGTGCCGTTCTGGTCGCCGTCTCCGTCGGGTATGCCGTCACCGTCTCCGTCCACTCCGTCCTCCTCGGTGTCTGAAACTCCGTCGTTATCGCTGTCCAGAAACTCGTCTGCTCCGATGTCAACCGTGCCGTTACTGACCCTCGGTTCTCCCTCAAAGTCTGTTGTGGACAACCCTGGGGCGTTGTTGTCCCCTGCGTCTATGCAGGGTGAACCTGAGGTGAGGTGGAAGTCTCCACCATCAGGGTCAGCGAAGAGGGGGTCCTGCTGGATGTTCCCACCCTGGGAGTAGTTGTCAGTGTCCGTGATGTAAAGGTCTTCTGACTGTCCTGTGGTGAAATCAGCACTGCCTGAGAAGTCGTTGTTGAAAAGCTCTACAGTAGAGCCAGTGCCGTTTCCATCACCGTCAGATTCTACATACAGGTCGTCTCCGTCTGAGCCTCCTGCCTGGGCAGTGTTCTGCCAGAAGATGTTGTTGTAAACCTGAGCAGTTGCCTGGTCAAACTCGAGCCACACACGAGCACCGCCTCCGTCATAACTGGCACTGTTGCCAGAGAAGGTGTTGTTCGTGAGAGTTACGCTGCCTGAGCGTGTCCCTACATCGGCACCGCCTCCGTCCCAATTGGCACTGTTACCGTAGAAGGTGTTGTTCGTAAGGGTTGCACTGCCTGACTCTGTCCATACATAGGCACCGCCTCCATCCCGATTGGCACTGTTGTCGGAGAATGTGTTGTTCGTGAGGGTTGCACTGCCTGAGTCTGTCCATACATTGGCACCGCCTCCCTCATAACTGGCACTGTTGCCAGAGAAGGTGTTGTTCGTGAGGGTTACACTGCCTGAGGGTGTCCCTACATAGACGCCACCTCCGTCCCAATTGGCACTGTTACCGGAGAAGCTGTTGTTCGTGAGGGTTATGCTGCCTGAGTTTGTCCCTACATAGACGCCGCCTCCCTCCTCATTGGCACTGTTACCGGAGAAGCTGTTGTTCGTGAGGGTTATGCTGCCTGAGGGTGTCCATACACGAGCACCGCCTCCGTCCCAATTGGCACTGTTGCCAGAGAAGGTGCAGTGATCAATAGTTACATTTGCCTCGATTGTCCATACCTGAAGCCCTCCGCCGCCTCCTGCATTGCCGTTTTGAAAGGTGAGGTCTCTGATGGTTATGTTGCCGCCAGCGTCACCGCCGTTTTGGCTTATGTCAGTGTTAATGTTCATTATCTGCACGCTTCCTCCTCCGTCAAGGCTGTGTCCGTTGCCGTTTATGGTCAGGCTGTGACCTCCGTCTCCGTCGTCCGTCTGGTAGGTTAGGGTGGTGGTAATGCTCATGTCTGCTAGGACATTGATCACATCGTCCTCATTGTTGCTCTGTGCCTCTGTGAGGGCGTTCTGAAACTCCGTTGGGGTTGAGACATCAAAGACCGCTCCCTCTGCCACGGAAAAACCGAACAACAGAAATAAGATAAGAACGATTGCCTTTCTTACCATTTCTTGCCTCCTCCTGCTTCGGTTTGACAAAAACTTCTGGGTTTTAAATCAAAAACCTCCTTATGCTGTCAAACATGAAAATAAATAAATAGTAGTAGTAGTAGTAGTAGGTTTTTTGTCTTATTCGCAAATTTTCTTAAATTCTCTTACGATTTCTCTGTTTTTCTACCACAGAGGCACTGCTCTGAACTTTCTGGCATTTTGTGATAAACTGATACAATGCGGGTTTCAGGTGACAGGATAATTGAGTGGGTAAGAAGGCTGGAGGGATTCCGGGACGGGACATACTACTATGAAGAGCTTCAAAGGACGGCAGAGCTTCTGAGGGCTGAGTTTGCCTTAATGGGGTTTAGGGTTGACTCAGATGAGTTTGTTTTTAAACACAGGCACTACTCAAACATCATTGCCACCAAGGAAGGTATACACACACCAAGAAGATGGATCCTTATAGGTGCTCACTACGACGCAGTGGCGGGTAGTCCCGGTGCAGATGACAACGCCTCTGGGGTAGCGGTGATGCTTGAGGTGGCAAGGGTGCTTGGGCCCCGGCAGGGGGTGAAGTTCGTCGCCTTTACCCTGGAGGAGCCACAACCGGGCGCCATGAGCTTTCTAATAGGCAGTAAACACTTTGTTAAAGAGATGCTCTCCCTGGGTCATACCTATCAGGCAGTGTTTATACTTGAGTCCGTAGGCTACATGAGCAGGGAACCAGGAAGTCAGCACCTGCCTCCCCTTGTAAAGGCTCCAAGGGTGGGTGACTTTATAGGAATAATTGGCAACAAAAGGGCCGAACCCATAATGGAGCTGTTCAAAGAGACTGCTGAAAGGTATGTTCCTCAGTTAAATGTACAGACGCACAGGGTAAAGTTGAACGGATATCTGATACTCCCCACCCGGTTCAGTGACCATGCACCCTTCTGGGATGCGGGATTCCCTGCTGTAATGATTACTGATACTGCTATGTTTCGTAATCCCAACTATCACACCAGTGCGGACACCTCAGAGACCCTTTCAGTGGAGTTCATGGCAGCCGTGGCAGAGGCACTGTTGTGGACGGTCGAGACCCTATGGGATGAGTTCTGCAAGGGTGCTTAATACCACTGATACTGTTCATTTACACTACTGTGCAGCCGGAAGGGTCTGATAAATTTCTCAAGAGGCTCGCCGATTATCTCTATCTCCTCCAATTCTGCCCTACCCAATGCATATGCTGCACAGTAGCTCAGATATCCTACCTTCTTGAAGTCCACCCCCATAATCTCGCAGGCTACCCTGTCTGCTGCCAACGGATCGGTGCTTGATATGACAACACCCACATCCACTGGAGTGCCATAAATGGGCCCGTCACCCTCCATACCCACAATACCATCTATAACGGCAAGCTCGGGCCAGAGTCTCTGGGCAAGCTCGGCAATATTCAGGTTTATCTGCCTGTAACCCTGATGCATCAGTGCCTTGTCCTTCAGATAGATGCTTCCCATGACCAGGTTCTTGATGGACAGTGTTACCACTACTGTATCGTGGGTCTTAAGCTTTGCTGCAGATATGATGAAGTTGTCTCTGTCCAAGAGCATGCTGCTTACCCTGATGTTTATCTTTCTTCCAAGGGTGTCAAGAATAGACACGCTCTCAAAGGGACCCTTGTTGAGGTCCACAAGCTCCACAGGGTATTCTTCAAGAAGCTTCCAGTAGCCGAAGTTGCGGAAGCCTTCCTCTGTGTGGCCCGCCGACGCCTCGGCAATGACGATCCTGTCTTTATAAAACTCGGCAAAAAAGTCGAGGATGCCTCTTAGTTGGTCAATGTGGGTTGATGCGAGCTGTATTGATGTTGACACAAGATTGGGTTTAATAATAATCTGTCTTGAATTAAGAACCCTTTTAACCTCGTCCGAGATAAGCTCAAGGGACCTTTTGATACTGTCTCTTCTGTCTTTACCCTTTATAAGAGCAACTTTTGACATAAAACAGGAATCTAATTTATCTATAATAAATTTAAATAAGTTTCCTCTTTACTCTTGTCACGATTTTATGTTATTCTGTTTGACCAAATCTTTATATTTTTTATTTTTAGTCTAAAAAATAAAAAGTAACCTCAATAACTAAAGTATAAAATAAAGACTTGTTAGAACAAAAGAAGGCTATCAAGGATTCTCAAGAATGTACTAAAACCAAAAACTCATGCAAGGAGTGAGGGTATGTTAGTAATTGGAGAGAAATTGAGTATTATTGCCAAGCGTGTAAGGGAAGCTATGATGAACAAGGACAAGGGACCTATCCAGGAGATTGCAAAGGCCCAGTATGAGGCAGGAGCGGGCATGATTGATGCGAATATAGGACCTGCAGAGGATGGTGGTGAAGAGATTATGGAGTGGATGGTAACCACCATTCAAGAGGCTGTGCCATTGCCTGTCTGTCTTGACACCACAAATTATAAGGCGATTGAGGCTGGTCTAAAAGTCCATAATAATGAGTATGGGCTTCCGATGATCAACTCCACCTCCAACGATCCTGAAAGATTCCCTATGCTTGAGCTTGCAGCCAAATATGGTTGTTATATAATAGCTCTCACCGTGGGCAAGGGAGGGCTTCCTGCAGACGAGGAGGAAAGGGCGGCTATAGCAGCCGAGATAATGGCAAGGGCAATGGAGTATGGGGTTCCTCTGGAGCACCTTTATCTGGACCCCTTAGTACTTCAGATAGCCACAACCCAGGATCAGGCGATAAAGGTGATCAGGGCTGTGGAGGTCTTTAAGCAGTTGAATGAACCACCTATGAAGACCTTAGTGGGGCTTAGTAATATATCTAATGGGTGTCCTAAGGATATAAGGCCTATACTGAATAAATACTTCTTTCTGATGCTCCTTAATGCAGGGCTGGATGCTGCCATAGCAGACCCTGCTGAGATAAAGGAGGCTATGGAAGAAAAACCTCTCTTTGATGCAGTTGTGCAGGGGCAGGAGATTGAAGACAAAGAAAAGATGAAGATTATAAAAAAGACAATAGATGTGATAGAAGGCAATACCCTTTACGCACATTCCTATCTTGAGATGTAAAGGAGGAAGAGATGGCTTTTGTGGTACCAAAAGAGAGTTTTGCAGGCAAGGTTTTCCCAGTAACAATCGGGACAGAGATACAGGAGACCTTTGGAGGAGAGAATACCCTTCCCTTCCATTCCTTTGAAGGAGAGATTCCTAACAGACCTCTTATTGCCTATGAGATACAGGATATCCCACCAGAGGACTGGCCAGAAACGGTAAGAGAGGTATATAGCGAGGTCTCGGATGACCCTGCAAAATGGGCCAAGTACTGTGTGGATGAGCTGAAGGCAAAGGCAATAGCCCTGAGGCTTATTGGTACCCATCCTGATCAGAAGGACCTTTCTGCAGATGATGCAGTAAAGGTGGTGAAGGAGGTTCTTGAGGCAGTAAAGGTGCCCCTTATTATTCTCGGAAGCAACCATGTGGATAAGGACTCAGAGGTGCTCGTGAAGGTGGCAGAAGTAGCAAAGGATCGCAACTGCATAATAGGCAAGGCACAGGAGGCAAACTACAAGACTATAGCGGCTGCAGCAATGGCAAACGGGCATAAGCTGATTGCCATGAGTGAGCTGGACATAAATCTATCCAAGCAGTTGAATATCCTTATTACACAGATGGGATTTGAGAAGGAGAGACTTATTACTGACCCCATGTGTTCTGCCCTCGGTTATGGGCTTGAGTATACATATTCTGTTATGGAGAGGATAAGACTGGCTGCACTGGCCCAGAATGATCCTGTTATGCAGCCACCTATGCTTGCAGATGTGGGCATGTATGTATGGAAGATAAAGGAGACTCAGGCATCCGAAGAAGATCTTCCTGAATGGGGGAGTCTCCAGGAGAGAGGAATCCTCTGGGAGGCTGTAACCACCGCAAGCCTTCTGCTTGCAGGTGCAGAGCTTATAATTATGCGTCATCCAAAGGCGGTTGAACTGGTAGAGAGATTTATTGATGAGATGATGGGATAAGATAAAAATTTTTGATGGAGGTATAGAGCAATGGCACTAAGTGGTGTTGAAATATTCAAGCTTCTTCCAAAGACAAACTGTAAGAAGTGTGGATTCCCCACCTGTCTTGCCTTTGCAATGAAACTGGCCCAGCGCCAGACAAGTCTTGATAAGTGTCCTGATGTTTCAGAAGAGGCAAAGAGGATACTGGGCGAGGCCTCTGCACCACCAGTAAGGCCCATAACCCTTGGTGTGGGAGACAAAGCAGTAAAAATGGGTGAGGAGACTGTGCTCTTCAGACATGAGAAGAAATTTGTAAATCCCACTGTGTTGGCCCTTGAGATAAAGGATACAGATGATGAGGCAAGGCAGGATCAGAAGATAGAGGATGTGCTCACTTCAGAGATAAACAGGGTGGGACAGCTGCTCAGGGTGGATGCCATATGTATTACCAATGAGTCAGGTGATGCTGCCAAGTTTGAGGCACTGGCAAAGAAGGTATCTGAAAAGGCAGCAGATGTGCCTGTTATAGTAGCCACAGAAGATCCAGAAGCAGCAAAGGTTGCACTGGGGCACTTCAGTGGCAAGAATCCACTTCTTTATGGTGTGACAAGTGAGAACTTAGAGGCAATGGTCTCTGTGGCAAAGGATGCAAAGGCGATTGTTGGGGTTAAGGCAGATGGTCTTGAGGCCCTTTCAGAATTAACAGAAAAGGTCAAGTCCCTCGGGGTGGAGGATATTGTTATAGATTCAGGAGCAAAAAAGGGATCCCAGATACTTGAGCATAACACACTAATCCGTAGGGCAGCCATAAAGAAGAACTTCAGACCCCTTGGGTATCCAGTCATAAATTTTGTCCAAAGAGATGACCCACTATATGAGACCCTTCTTGTGGGTCTTGGTATTGCAAAATATGCCTCAATTGTTGTGATGAGTTCTGCAGAGAAGTGGAAAAACCTCGCCCTCTTTACACTGAGACAGAACATATACACAGACCCACAGGTGCCTATGCAGGTGGAGCAGAAGATATATAAGATTGGAGAACCTACACCAGACTCACCACTGCTTATTACAACCAATTTCTCACTTACATACTTTATTGTCTCTGGAGAGATCGAGAACTCCAAGGTGCCCGCATATCTTGCAGTTATGGATTGTGAAGGGCTGTCTGTTCTTACTGCCTGGGCAGCAGGTAAATTCACTGGAGCAAAGATTGCTAATTTTATCAAAGAAAGCGGCATAGAAAAGGAACTGAACCACAGGGAGCTGATAATACCTGGATATGTAGCAATACTCAGCGGTGCAATAGAGGAGAAGCTTGAGGGATGGAAGGTTACTGTTGGCCCAAGAGAGGCGAATGCAATACCGACCTTTCTCCGTTCAAGGGCAGCATAAGATATTTTAATCAGAAGATTGAATGGTTGACTTTATAAAGTTATATATTTAAAAATTTAAAAAAGTAATGGTTTGTGGTTCCTTAGAGTTTGGGTGGAGTGAGTTTTGAGATTAAAAATTATTATTAGGAGGTTAGGATGTCGAAGATAATCGCCTCGGCTGCCATCAGAGGGGCACATAAAGTGTGCAGAAATGCAGAAGAACTGCTTCAGAAGGTGATAGCAGAAAAGGGAGAAGATTATCACTTTGAATTTCCTGATACCGCCTTTTACCTTCCAATGATATATGCGATTACAGGTTTTGAGGTAAAGACCCTTAAAGACATGAAAGAGGCCTTGAGGATGGCCCAGGAACTGCTGCATGAGGAGCCTGAGGACAAGATTTGGAAGCCCTATCTTGGTGAGGCCCTTGACAGTGGAATGGCAACACTCTTTGCGGAGGAGATATGGCTTGCGTTGAGATACATAGAAGGACTTGAACCTGTAAAGGATCCTGAAACAGGCTATGAATACAATGGCTTTATAACGGACACCATACAGCGTAACCTGGGTATACAGTTGGTTGATGGAAGAATGCCAGGGTTTGCTGCGATCATCGGAGCTGCTCCTGATGATGAGACTGCTGTGAAGATTGTGAGGGAGCTTCAGGAAAAGAACATCCTTGTCTTCCTTTCTGGTAAGGCAAGGGACAAGAATGGTAACCTCACCAGCGTGACTCACCAGCTCCTAAGGAATAAAATAGAACTGGGATGGGATGTCTATGTAGTGCCCTTGGGTCCAGAGACAGAGCATACCCTCTATGCACTTGACTGGGCGATCAGGGCATCCCTGATCTTTGGTGGACATAAAGGAGGAGACTACAGAAGCAATCTTAAATACACAAAGGACAGGGTCTTTGCCTTTGCGCTGGTGCTGGGTGAACTGGATGATATCAAGTGGGCCACTGGTGCAGGGGCTATAAATATGGGATTCCCTGCCATCTGTGATACTGATGTGCCTGTGATACATCCTACAGGTGTATGTACTTATGAAGAGGTAGATAAGGAGCTTGATCACAGCAAGATCGTACAGAGGGCGATTGAGGTGAGAGGGCTTAAGGTGATAGTGGACAAGCCACCAATACCCATAGCCTATGGGCCTGCATTTGAGGGTGAGAGGATACGTAAAGAGGAGACATTTATTGAGTTTGGTGGAACCCGTTCCCCTGCCTTTGAATGGGTAAGGTTGAGGGAGATGGATGAGATAGAGGATGGGAAAATTGAGATAGTGGGTGATAACTGGAAGGAGAGGTATGAGCAGGGAGGTATAATGCCTCTCGGTATACTCGTTGAGGTGGCTGGCAGAAAGATGCAGCCCGATTTTCTCCCCATTATTGAAAGGAGGCTGCATCATAACATAAATGAGGGGCAGGGGATCTGGCATATGGGCCAGAGGGATATAAATTGGATCAGAATAAGCCATGCTGCCAAGCAGGCAGGCTTCACACTTGAGGACATCGCCAAGATACACCATGCGATGACCCATAAACGGTTCAGTGCAATAGTGGATAAGGTGCAGGTGACCCTTTTTACAGACGAGGAGGATGTTAAGAAGTGGTGTGAGCTGGCAAGGGTAGAATGGAGAGAAAGAGACAAGAGGCTTGAGGCCCTCACTGATGAATCAGTAGATACCTTTTACTCCTGTCTGCTCTGTCAGTCCTTTGCTCCTACCCATGTCTGTGTAATCACTCCAGAGAGGCTTGGCCTCTGTGGAGCTTATAACTGGCTTGACTGTAAGGCAGCCTACGAGATAGACCCCACAGGTGGAAACCAGCCTATACCAAAGGGAGAGTTGGTTGATCCGAAATACGGAAGATACACAGGTGTGGATGAATATCTGAAGAAGGCATCGGGTGGGGCAGTAGAGACACTCAATCTTTACACAATAATGGAAAACCCAATGACATCCTGTGGCTGTTTTGAGTGTATAGTTGCCATTATTCCTGAGGCGAATGGAGTGATGATAGTGCAGAGGGGACATACAGGTATGACCCCTATTGGTATGAAGTTCTCCACCTTGGCAGGTACAGTGGGTGGAGGTGTGCAGACGCCTGGATTCATGGGGGTTGGTGTGAATTTTATAACCAGTAAGAAGTTCCTCCATGGTGATGGTGGTATAAAGAGGATAGTATGGATGACAAAGGCCCTGAAGGAAAGGGTGAAGGAGAAGTTTCAACAGAGGGCAGCAGAAGAGGGTGTACCTGATCTTCTTGATAAGATAGCAGATGAGACAATCTGTGAAGACTCAGAAAAGCTTCTTGAGTTTTTAACACAGGTTGGGCATCCGGCATTAGAGATGGAGCCCATGATTTAACCTTGAAATTAACCTTACAAATGTGGAGGTTTAAAGATGACTAATAAGATACTAAGGAGTGCTAATGAGGCAGCAGAGAAGATAGTTGAGTGGGCAGAAGAGCATCACCTTGAGACCTGTTTTGAGAGGGCCCAGAGACTGAAACCCTGTCCTATTGGTGAGAGTGGTGCGTGCTGTAGGGTCTGCCATATGGGACCATGTAGGCTTGTAGGACAGGATGCAGAAGACAATGCCCGAGGTATATGTGGTGCCACATTGCCCACGGTGGTTGCGAGAAATCTGGTTCGTATGATTGCAGCAGGCACTGCTGCACACAGTGACCATGCCCGTGACATGGTATTTACACTTCTTGCAGTTGCAGAAGAGAAGACAAAGGATTTTGAGATCAAGGATGTGAGAAAACTCTACCGTGTTGCAGGCTACCTTGGTGTTGAGATAGAGGGAAGGTCTGTTAACACCGTTGCCCGTGAAGTGGCTCTTAAGTTTCTTGAGGACTTTACCAGGCAGAAGGGGAGACTCCATTATCTCAGAAGGGCACCGAAGAAGACACAGGAGAGATGGGAGAAATGGGGTGTTGCTCCCAGGGGCATTGACCGCGAGGTTGTTGAGGCTATGCACAGGACATCCATTGGTGTTGACCATGATCCTGACCATCTTCTGACACATGGCCTAAGGACTGCCCTTGCTGATGGTTGGGGCGGTTGCATGATATCAACCGATATAAGTGACATACTCTTTGGCACTCCAAAGCCTGTAAGGGCAGAGGCCAGTTTTGGCATTTTTAAAGAGGATGAGGTGAATATTGTAGTTCATGGGCATGAACCCTCTCTGGCTGAGATGATAGTCGATGTAGTAAGTGAGCCTGAGATGATAGAGTATGCAAAAAGTAAAGGTGCAAAGGGAATAAATCTTGGTGGAATGTGCTGTACTGCAAATGAGGTTTTGATGAGACATGGTATTCCTACAGCAGGAGGTTTTACAAATCAGGAACTCGGGATAATGACTGGCCTTGTTGATGCAATTGCTGTTGATGTGCAGTGCATTATGCCTGCTATTGCTGAGCTCAGTAAGAAGTTTCATACAAAGGTGATAACCACTTCTGAAAAGGCGAAGATACCCGGTGCTATCCATATTGAGTATGATGAACACAGGGCCAGGGAGGTGGCAAGAGAGATTGTGAAACTGGCGATTGATAATTTCCCTAATCGTAAGACAGAGGGAAGTCATGTTACTGACAAGTATCCATTGATTGGTGGCTTCTCTCATGAATATATTGAATATATGCAGGGTGGACAGTTCAGGGCATCCTTCAGACCATTGAATGATGCTATTATTGCTGGAAGGATTCGAGGAGTTGTTGGTCTTGCAGGGTGTGATAATTCAAGGGTGCCTTCAACAGGGATACATAGATATCTGGCAACAGAATTGATAAAGAACGATGTCCTTGTTGTTTCTACGGGATGTGGCTCTGCTGCCTGTGGAACTGCGGGATATCTGACACCTGAGATGGCACTTGAACATGCTGGTCCAGGTCTTAGAGAGGTGTGTGAGGCTATAGGAATTCCTCCTATACTGCACGTGGGTGCCTGTGTAGACAACTCCAGGATTCTCACAATCCTCACTGCTATGGCTGCAGAAGGCGGTTTATCTGATGAGATAGGTGGTATGCCTGGAGTGGGTATTGCTCCTGAGTGGATGAGTGAAAAGGCGATCGCAATTGGCTGTTACTTTGCAGCCTCTGGAGTACCAGTGATATTTGGTGGTGAGTCTCCTGTTGGTGCCAGTGAAGAGGTTACAAGAATAATGACAGAGGTCTGGTTCGAGAGATTCAAGGGAGCACTGCACTTTGAGCCTGATCCAGAGAAGATACTTCAACTCACATATAACTACATTGATAGGGCAAGGGAGGAGTTGAAGCTGAGAAAATACGAGCCAGGCAGATTCGGTGTGGAAAGGAAGCTAATGAGCATGGAAGATAGGCGTAAGCTTGAGAAGGCAGCAAGAACACATGAGGGATTATAGGACAAACAGCATTATTGATATATAAAGGGAGGTTGAGGATGGATATTGAAGCACTTGATGTGGAAAAAGAGATAGGAAAGGTAGGAGAGGTCTTATGTGAGCATGACAAAAAGAAGGGAATCCTCATTACCACATTACATAGGATTCAGGAAGATTATGGTTATCTTCCTGGAGAGGTCCTTCAGAGGCTTTCAAAAAAGTTGGAACTCCCTTTAGCAGAGATATACAGTGTAGCGAGTTTCTATCACCAGTTTCATTTCACTCCCAGAGGACGAAAGATAGTCCGTGTATGTATGGGAACGGCATGTCATGTTAGAGGCGCGCCTAAGGTACTGGAGAAAATACAAAAACATTTTGATATAGAAGTAGGTGAAACCACAGAGGATCTTGCAATGACCCTTGAGACCGTAGGATGTGTGGGTTGTTGTGGATTGGCTCCTGTGGTGACGGTGAATGAAGAGGTAGTTGGAGAGCTAACACCGAAAAAGGTAGATGAACTGATCAAGACAATAGAAAGCGAGGAATAGATATGGGTAGGCTGAAGAGTATTGAAGAACTACAGAACCTGAGATTGCTGTTACAAGAGGAGACCTTTCCTCCAGAGAAAGAGAGGATAAGGGCATGTGCAGGCACTGCCTGTATGGCTTCAGGCAGTCTCAAGGTGATTGAAGAGATTGAGCGGAAGGCAAAAGAGAGAGGTCTTGATATACAGATAGTAAAGACAGGCTGTCAGGGGCTCTGTCAGAAGGGGCCTGTTATGAAGGTGGAACCCTTTGGTTACTTCTACCAGAGGGTAAAAAAGGATGATGCAGATGCTATTGTGACAAGCACCCTTGCAGGTGGATATCCTGTAAGGCACCTTCTTTTGAGAGAGTATGTCTACAGAGAACCTTATGAGTTGATGGAAGAAGTACCTTTTTACAAGAAACAGATGAGAGTTGCTCTCAGGAATAATGGGAGGATTGATCCCACAAATATATATCACTACATAGCTGTGGGCGGTTATTCGGCACTGCAGAAGGCTTTGAGCAGCATGACACCTGATGAAGTACTGGATGAGGTAGACAGGGCAAATCTCCGTGGCCGGGGTGGTGCAGGCTTTCCTGCGGGCAGAAAATGGCGACATACAAAGCATGCACCAGGCAAGATCAAGATGGTGATCGCCAATGGAGACGAAGGCGACCCTGGTGCATTTATGGACAGGGCCATTATGGAAGGAGATCCCCATAGTCTGATAGAAGGTATGCTCCTTTGTGCCTATGCGATCGAGGCTCGTTATGGTTTCATTTATGTGAGACATGAATACCCCCTTGCAGTGAAGAATCTTAGTATCGCCATAAGGCAGGCAGAGGAGCTGGGACTGCTGGGAGATAATATCCTTGGTACAGATTTCAGTTTTTATCTCCATATCCGTGAAGGTGCAGGGGCCTTTGTATGTGGTGAGGCCACAGCCCTTGTCGCCTCAATTGAGGGCAACAGAGGTTTCCCAAGGGCAAGACCACCAAGGGTCTCAGAACCTGGAGGCGGTCCGTGGGGATATCCTGCTAATCTAAACAATATCGAGACCTTTGCCAATGTCCCGATAATAATAGAGAAAGGAGCAGACTGGTTCCGTAGCATTGGTACGGAAAGCTCGCCTGGCACAAAGGTGTTCGCACTCACTGGTAAGGTGAAGAATACAGGTCTGGTTGAGGTTCCAATGGGTACAACCCTTAGAGAGATAATATTCGATATTGGTGGAGGAATCCTCGGTGACAAGAAATTCAAGGCTGTCCAGACAGGTGGTCCCTCAGGAGGATGTATACCAGAGGAGTATCTGGATACACCTGTTGATTTTGACTCTCTCTGGGAAGTGGGTTCCATGATGGGCTCTGGTGGTATGGTTGTGATGGATGAGGATACTTGTATGGTGGATGTGGCACGGTACTTTTTATCCTTTACTCAGTCAGAATCCTGTGGAAAATGTCCTCCCTGTAGAATCGGAACCTATCAGATGCTGCAGATCCTTGATCGGATAACCTCTGGTAAGGGTGAACCAGAAGACCTTGAGAGGCTTGAAGAGATAGCCAATAAAGTAAAGGCAGCCTCATTGTGTGGACTTGGTATGAGTGCACCCAATCCCATACTCAGTACATTGAAATACTTCAGAGAGGAGTATGAGGAGCATGTCTACGACAAATACTGCAGAGCCAAGGTATGTAATGGTCTCGGGCTTTTCAGAATAGAACAGAAAGAGTGTTTCCTCTGTGGTTTATGCAAACAGGCCTGTGCATATGGGGCTGTAAAGGAGTTGAGAGATAAGTTCTATATTGATCAGACTTTGTGTGTAAAGTGTAAGGCCTGTTATCTTGCCTGTCCAATAGATGCGGTAAAGGTGGAGAAGGTACCAAGAAAAGGTACAGTTGCTAAATCGAAGGCTTAATAAGGAGGCTCTATGGGTGATAAAGAGACCAAGAATCTGAAAGATATTTTTAAGGAGATAGAAGAAGAGGGGTGTCTTCTTCATAGGGTTGTGAGGCTTCTTGATGAGTTTATTGATGGTCCCATGTGTGGAAGATGTCTGCCCTGTCCTATGGGTAGTTATGAGATGAGGATAAGAGTGAAAAGACTTATAGAGGGTGAGGGAGCAAAGAAGGATGTGGATATTATAAAGGTTATTGCACCAAGGATGTTTGTTACCTCTCTGTGTAAAAAGGGTAAGGATGTAGCAGACTTTATTGATAGAAGTTTAAAAGACCATGAAGACATCTATATTGCCCATGCAGAAGGGCGTTGTCCTGACAGACAGTGTAAGGTACTCTTTGTGTACAGAATTATATCTGATAATTGCACCATGTGTGGTGACTGTCTTGAGGTGTGCAAAGACTATGCAATTGTTGGTGAGAAGAAGTTGCCCTATAGATCAGGTTATCTCCCCTTTGAGATTATTCCTGAGAGATGTACCCGCTGTGGTGAATGTGTAAAGGTATGCAAGTACAATGCGATTGAGATTATAGATATTGGAATTAAGGAAGAAGAGGAAGAAACAGTAAAAGTATGAAATATTTATAAAAGAAGGAGGAAAAGAGGATGGCCAAGCTTGTAAAGGTAAAGATAGACGGCAAGGAATACAGACTCCCAGAAGGCACAAATCTTATTGATGCTGCAGAGTCTGTGGGGATTCATATACCAAACTTCTGTTATATAAAGGGGATGAAGGGGATTGGTGCCTGTAGAATGTGTATGGTTGAGGTTGGTGGCAGAATGACTGTTGCATGTAATACCAGAATAAAAGAAGGACTTGAGGTAACAACTGACAGTGAGAAGATAAGAGACCTGAGAAGGTTTGTTGTTGACCTTATTGTATCGATGCATCCGTTGGATTGTATGACCTGCACAAAGGCAGGTGTATGCGAACTCCAGAGATATGCCTATGAGTATGAGGTGAAAGAGAGTTCCTTCACAAGGAAGAGATTCGGATTTGGTGTTGATGACAAAAACCCCTTTATAAAGCGTGATCCTGACTACTGTATCCTCTGTGGCAGATGTGTAAGAATATGCAAGGAACAGGGTACTGCTGTACTTGATTTTTATGGCCGTGGTGTTGGTTCAAGGGTGGTTACGGCAGAGGATAGACCCCTTCAGGAGGCAGGCTGTACCTTCTGTGGCAGTTGTGTTGATGCCTGTCCTGTGAATGCTCTCCTTGAAGCAGACCGCTGGAGAAAAGGCAGGGAATGGGAGTATGAAAGAAGCATTTCAGTATGTCTCAGCTGTGGAAGTGCCTGTAAAACCATTGTGAGTGTCCATGGAAAGGATGTGGCAAAGGTGAATATTGGGGCTGAGGTTGGCAGAGCAGACCGTTATATATGTGCTTACGGGAGATTCGGCTTTGATTTTATAAATGCAGACACAAGGCTGAAGACCCCTCTTAAGAGGATAGATGGTGATCTGAAAGAGGTAAGCTGGGATGAGGCCCTTCAGAGCCTTGCAGAGATTTTTAAGAACGCAGGTGGGGTTGGTATTCTTACTACTGGTAGCCTCCTGAATGAAGATGTACTTACTCTGAAGAGGTTTGCAGATACCGCAGGTATAAAGAATTATGACTCCACAGTCAGTATTTATGCTGATGAGGCATCACTGCTTGGGCCAAGTGCTGATATAGAGGATGCAGACCTTATAGTGCTGGTTGGTCTCAATGCCTCTCAATGGGATAGAGTCCTTGCAGGTATTGATGCTACGGTGAGAAAAAAGGTTGCAAGGGGTACAAAGCTTGTGGTTATAAATTCTACTGATACGAAGATCTCAGAGATTGCCCATGTAAGCCTTAAAGGGGATGAGGCAGGGTCTTTAGCCTCAGTTCTCAGAGCAGTCTCTGAGGCTGGTATAAAGATCCCTAAGGGGTTGAGTGTTCCAGATGTGCCTTTAAGTGAAGAGGCAAAGAAAGCTGCAGAGTTGTTTGTGGCTTCTTCAAATCCATTGGTACTGAGTTCAACTCCGCTTTTTGAAGCTTCTTCTTCACTGGCTCTGGTAAAAGGTGCAGCCTTAGCAGTACCTCTGGAGGCAAATGCAAAGGGCACCCTGCTTATGGGGTTTAAAGGTGAAGGCACAGACTACAAAGGGATGGCAGAAGGTGGAATGAAGATTCTTTACTGTGTGGGTGAACTTCCTATTAAAAGACCTTCAGGGGTGGATTTCCTTGTGGTGCAGCATTCTCATATGACGGAGCTTGCAAAAGAGGCAGACCTTTTGCTTCCTGCTACCACCCTGTATGAGACGGAGGGTACCATTGTGGATTATAAAGGAAGACTCAGTGAGCTCCATAGGGCTGTGGAACCATACGAAGATGCTAAGACTCTTAGAGACACCCTCAAACTGCTGGCAAAGAAGATGGGGTTTGACCTCAAAGTAGCAAGGACAACGGATGTGAAGAAACAGATAAAAGCATTCAAATCAGAGTTTAAGGCTTCTGCTCTTAAAAAGAGAGAAGACTTAGATTACAATCCCGATGAACTGATTCCGCAGTTGAATGCCTCCATGATTAACAGTTCAAGACTGTTATGGCTGAAAGAGGTGGAGAGTTCTATTAAGCAGACCGCAGAGTTATAAAATATTCAAAGAGGGCCTATGGCCCTCTTTTATTATTCTCTACATGTTGTTATGGCTGACTTAAATTTGTCCCTTATTTTTGTGCTTCAGTCAAAAGCAGTTAGGGTTACGGTATCTTTTCTTGCATTATGAAATGTCAATACTCTAAAATAAACTGCATTGATTACTTCCATACTTTAATAGATTCTCTGAAGGAGGTCACATGAGTGAGACTATTGAGATTAGATGGCATGGAAGAGGTGGACAGGGGACAGTTACTGCAGCAAAGGTTCTTGCAGATGCCTGTCTCAGCGGAGGCAAGAATGTACAGGCATTCCCTGAGTATGGACCTGAAAGGGCTGGTGCACCTCTAAGGGCCTATAACCGGATAAGTACCAAACCTCTGAGGATTCATGCACCTGTGACAAATCCTAATATTGTGGTTGTGGTGGATGCTACACTGCTTGATAGTATTGATGTCACAGAAGGTGCTCCTGATGATGCTATATTTGTCATAAATACTGTCAGGTCTCCTGAGGAGATAAGAAAGAAGCTTGGACTTAAGGATACACAGAAGGTTTATACAGTAGATGCATCGAAGATTGCTCTTGAAACAATTGGGAGACCCTTACCAAATTCCTGTATGCTTGGAGCTTTGGCAAAGGCAACAGGTATTGTGGATCTTCAGACACTTCTTGATGATGTGAAGGGGAGTTTTGGGAGTAAATTTTCAGAAAAGATAATAGCTGCCAATCTTGAGGCAACCAGAAGAGGATATGAGGAGGTAAAGGAAGGATGAAGGGATGGAGAGAACTTACCATAGGGGCTATAATCCCAGAGGCTGGAAATGCAGCCAGTTACAATACAGGTTCCTGGCGTGCTTTCAGGCCTCAGTGGATTGAAGAAAACTGTATCCAGTGTCTTTTCTGTTGGATATACTGTCCTGACTCTGCAGTTAATGTGAAGGACGGCAAAAGGGGTGAGTTTGATTATGATCACTGCAAGGGATGTGGAATCTGTGCGATGGAGTGTCCTGGTAAGAAGGGTAAGAAGGCAATAGTAATGGTAGAGGAGGGCACATAATGGGCAAAAAACTTGCGGTAACAGGTAATCAGGCAGTAGCAACTGCCATGAAACAGATAAACCCGGATGTCTGTGCAGCTTATCCTATCACACCTCAGACCGAGATAATGCAGAGGTTTGCCTCTTTTGTCTCGGATGGGGAGGTGGATACAGAGCTTATAACGGTGGAGAGTGAGCATAGTGCAATGAGTGCCTGTATAGGGGCTGCTGCTGCAGGTGGAAGGGTGATGACTGCCACAAGCTCACAAGGACTTGCGCTCATGTGGGAGATGCTTTATATAGCTTCAGGCATGAGACTTCCCATTGTTATGCCTGTGGTGAATAGGGCACTTTCGGCACCCATTAATATACATGGAGACCATTCTGACTCCATGGGAGCAAGAGACAGTGGATGGATTCAACTGTATTCTGAGAATGCACAGGAGGCTTATGATAATGTTATACAGGCGGTCAGGATAGGTGAACATGAGAACGTGAGGCTTCCTGTGATGGTCTGTATGGATGGATTTATTATCAGCCATTCTATAGAAAGTATGGAATTTCTACCTGATGAGGTGGTGAAGGAGTTTGTGGGAGAGTACAAGCCCCTTTATTCCCTTCTTGATGTGGACAATCCTGTAACCTATGGTCCCCTTGTTCTACCAGACTATTACATGGAGTTTAAACGACAGCAGCATGAGGCAATGGGCAATGTAAAGGAAGTGGTTCTCGAGGTTGCTAAGGAGTTTGAGAAAGTCTCTGGTAGAAGCTATGGTCTGTTTGAGGAATACAGGCTTGATGATGCTGAGGTTATAATAGTTATTCTGAACTCTGCCGCAGGGACTGCGAAGGATGTTGTGGACCAATACAGAGACAAGGGAGTAAAGGTGGGGCTTCTGAAGCCGAGACTTTTCAGACCTTTTCCATATAAAGAGGTGGCTGAGGCACTGTCAGGGGCAAAGGTGGTGGCTGTACTTGATAGGGCAGACTCCTTTGGCGGATTTGGACCGGTATATATGGAGGTAGCCTCTGCCTTAACCACAAATGGTGCAAGACCTCTGATGCTAAACAGGATATACGGGCTGGGTGGAAGAGACTTTATGCCAGAGCATGCCGAGACCGTGATAGAGGAGTTGAAAAGGGTTCTTGACAGTGGTAAGATAGAGAAGCAGAAAGATTACCTCGGTGTAAGGGAATAAGATAACCTTAGTATAGAGAAAGGAGACAGGACTATGGCAACACCACTTAGACTGAAAGAACTCTCTAAGAAAGAAGAACTCCTTACTGGAGGACATAGATTATGTGCTGGTTGTGGTGCACCTATTATTATTAGACAGGTGCTTATGGCAGCAGAAGTGCCTGTAGTGGCTGCAAATGCCACAGGATGTTTAGAGGTGTCAACCACAATTTATCCCTATACTGCATGGAGGATTCCATGGATTCATACTGCCTTTGAGAATGCTGCTGCAACCATATCTGGTGTTGAATCCATGTACAGGGCACTGAAGAAGAAAGGTAAGATTGATAGAAAGATAAAGTTCATTGCCTTTGGAGGAGACGGAGGCACCTATGATATTGGTTTTCAGAGTTTATCTGGTGCCATGGAAAGGGGACATGATATAGTTTACATCTGTTATGACAATGGTGCCTATATGAATACAGGAATCCAACGTTCAAGTGCCACACCTCTTGGTGCAAACACTACCACATCTCCTGCAGGCAGGGTGATACCTGGTAAGGTGCAACCGAGAAAGAATCTTACAAAGATAATGGCAGCTCACGGTATTCCCTATGTAGCACAAAGTACACCCGCCCATTGGCGTGATCTTATAACAAAGGTACGTAAGGCGCTTGAGGTGGATGGTCCTGCATTTATAAATGTGCTTGCACACTGTAACCGTGGTTGGAGAACTTCTACAAACACCACAATCCAGGATACAAAGCTCGCTGTAGAGACATGTTTCTGGCCACTTTATGAGTATGAAAATGGTAAACTAAGGATAAACTATAAGCCAAAGGAGAAAAAACCCGTTGTGGAATTTTTAAAGACACAAGGTAGGTTTAAGCACCTTTTTTCACCTGAGAATGAACATCTGTTAAAGGAGATACAGGAGTATGTAGACAGAGAATGGGAGGCACTTTTAAGAGAAGAGGGGATGTGGAGAGAGGGTTCTGAAGAGAAGGAATAATGAAATTTGAGTAGTAAATTTATAAGGAAAATATTATGCCTGAATTTGTAATGTATGAGGATGCCTTCCGGAGGATTGATGAGGAACTGAGGAGGCTCTATCAACTCTCTAATGCAAAGTTGGTTTTTCTTGTGGACAAGAATGGACAGCTTATAGCATCAGTAGGTGAGACGCGCAATATAGACACCACTGCACTCGCCTCTCTCACAGCAGGTAATATTGCTGCCACAGGAGGTATAGCAAAGCTGTTAGGACAGAAGGAGTTTTCGATCCTCTTTCATGAGGGTGAGAGGGACAATATACATATCTCTCTTGTGGCTAATAGGGTTATACTTGTGGTTGTTTTTGATCAGAGGTCATCATTGGGACTTGTGAGGTTGAGGGTGAAGAGGTCTTCACAGGTGCTTGAGCAGGTTTTTCAGGAGATGGATAGAATGAAGCCAGAGGAGAAGACTACTAAGGAGCTATCACCATTTGCAGATATCACTGATGAAGATATAGAGAAACTCTTTGGTTAAGGTTAGAAAGTGTCATTTATAAACTATTCCACACGGGAGATAAACTGTAAGATAGTTTATTATGGACCTGGTCTTTGTGGAAAGACCACCAATCTCCAATATATATATAAAAAGACCGCCCCTGAACAGAAGGGGAAATTAATATCCCTTGCTACAGAGACAGAAAGGACACTCTTCTTTGATTTCCTACCCCTTGCCCTTGGTGATATAAAGGGTTTTAAGGTAAGATTCCATCTGTATACAGTACCTGGCCAGGTCTTTTATGCTGCCAGCAGAAAGTTGATCCTGAAAGGGGTTGATGGTGTTGTCTTTGTGGCTGACTCACAAATAGAGAGAATGGATGCAAATATAGAGAGTCTGGAAGACCTAAGGATAAATCTTGCAGAGTATGGGTATGACCTTGAGATGCTTCCATTTACCATGCAGTACAACAAACGAGACCTTCCTAATATTGTCCCTGTTGAAGAGATGAACAGGGTATTAAATCCAAATAATGTTCCCTATTATGAGGCAGTGGCAACAGTCGGAAAAGGTGTTTTTGAGACCCTGAAGGATATTGGAAAACAGATTCTGAAGGAATTGAAGAAGAATTACTGACTCTTTCAATCTAAGTGTTATTTTCTTTTCACCCCAAAGGCGTAGCACTTGTAAGGGTCAGGGTCTGAGGGGCCTGAACAAAGTTCTGCCCTGTAGCGGCATCCGCCTCTACAGATATTAAGAAAATCACAACTGCAACTGAGTGATTTTATCTCAATGGGTTTAACCCTTTGCCAACATTCTCTCAGTCCTTCTGATATATGACCCACAGGTCTGTCTCTGTAAAAAGCACACTTTGAGACACTCCCATCAGGCAGCACTGAAACTAAGTGCAGACCGCAACCAAAGCCTTCTCCGCCTCCATGAAATCCTCCGCCATAGCCGTATCTCAGGTACCTGCCTGCCACTTCTGGAGGAACAACAAGTTCAGAATTTTTCAGGAGTCTGCCAGTAACACAAGGCACATCAACTATCCATTCCTTAACTCCAAACTCCTTAAAAAGGGACTCCATCTCATCAAATTCCTTGAGATTACCTCTGTAAACCATTGTAGAAACTGAAACATCAAAACCAGCCTCTATTGCCATCCTTAACGCCTGTATGGTTTTGGAGAAGGTCCCTTTACCGCGGATTACCTCATGGGAAGGACCAATCCCATCTATACTGAACTGGATCTCGTGAACATTTAACCTATTGAGAACCTCTTCTCTGAGAAGGATTCCATTTGTTAAGAGTACCTTTCTCAGGGGATAGTTTTTTAGAAATTCATTCAATCTCATGAAATCCCTGTGTACAAGAGGTTCACCACCTGAAATTAGCACTTTTAATCCTTGCATCTCATTAAACTCCTCCAATACCTTTTTAAGATCCTCAATGGAGAGTTCATACTGTTCTGGTGGGTCTATATAACAGTGAAGACACCGGAGATTGCATCTGTCTGTGATGAGCAGCTCAAGATATCTTAAGGAAGGCTTTGGAGATTTTTTGATTTTCTGGGGTCTTGGTGATGAAGCAGCCTCTGTAAGGATTCCTTCTTCAAGGCAGTATTGAACAAATTCTTTATCATCTGTGAAGCATCCTTCTTCTGAGGCGCAATCCTGGAGAAACTGGAAGCCCTTATTATCCACTTCATAAAGCTCGTCTTTTTTTACATTATAGACTGAGGGTGTCTCGAGCCAGCGGAGAAGAGTATCAGGTGAAAGATAATATCTTTTACTCACTGCTATAATAGAATTCTTCCTTCAGGGCCCTGCTCATCAGTTCTTTTACAGCCTGAGTGGGAGATTTCCCTTCATGCAGCACCTGGTATACCTGCTCCACTATTGGCATATCCACATTATGTTTTTTAGACAGTTCATAGGCTGCCCTTGAGGTCTCCACGCCCTCTGCAACCTCTTTCATCTCAGAGAGTATTTCTTTTAGGGTTCTGCCCTGTCCCAACTTATAACCTACAGTATAGTTTCTTGAGAGTGCTCCTGTGCAGGTGAGCACCAGGTCTCCAATTCCACTGAGCCCAGAGAAGGTCTTCTCTTCTGCTCCCAGCCTGACTCCAAGCCTTATTATTTCAGCAAGCCCCCTGGTAATAAGGGCTGCTCTTGCATTGGATCCGAGTCCGAGGCCATCTGATATGCCTGATGCTATAGCAATAACATTCTTGAGAGCTCCTCCAAGCTCCACTCCAAGGACATCATGGTGTGTATACACCCTGAAGTACTCTGTATTGAAGACCTCTTGTAGTAGCAGTCCTAAGGCTGTATCTTTTGTAGCTAATGTGACTGCAGTGGGAAGTCTCTTCACCACCTCTTTTGCAAAGCTCGGTCCTGAAAGTACTGCTACAGGGTTGGGAAGCATCTGCTGCAGTATCTGGGAGACTGTAAGGAAGGTACTGTTCTCAATACCCTTGGAGACGCTTATGATTACTGCATCTCTGTCAACCAGCTTAGAAACATTCTGGAATACTGCTCTAACAAATTGGGTAGGTACTGCACAGATTATATATCTCGCTCTGTGGAGTGCCTCTGACATAGAATGTGTGGCTTTTACATTATCGGGCAGAGGTGCATCAGGAAGATAAAGAGTGTTCCTCCTTTTTTGTTCTATCTCCTTTGCAAGTTCTTCTTCATAAACCCATAATGAGACATCATAACCTTTTTCAGCCAGGAGGATGCTTAGTGTGGTACCCCAGCTTCCAGCCCCTATTACAGCAATATAACTCATTTCATCAGTTTTTTCTGTATCTTTGCCCAAGTATCTTTCAATGTTACTGTACGATTGAACACAAGATGTCCATTCTTGCTGTCAGGATCAACACAGAAGTATCCCACTCTCAAGAACTGATACCTCTCTCCCTCTTTTGCATTTGCCAGAGACTCTTCTACTTTACACTGTTTTAGTATTTTAAGGGAATCAGGATTAATACATTCGATAAAGTCTTCACACTCCTCAGGATTGGGCTTCAAGAACAGTCTATCATAGAGTCTTACTTCTGCATCAAGCGCATGTTTTGCTGATACCCAGTGCAGTGTTGCCTTCACCTTTCTTTGCTGGGTTGAGCCACTCCGGGAATCAGGGTCATAACGACAATAAATCTCCTTTATCTTTCCTGTCTCTGTGTCTTTTATCACCTTTTCACATCTAATAATATAAGCGTGTTTTAATCTCACCTCTCTGCCGGGAGCGAGGCGGTAGTATTTAGGAGGAGGTTCCTCCATAAAATCGTCTTCCTCAATGTAAAGTTCTCTTGTAAAGGGAAGCTTTCTTGTTCCCATGGATGGATCTTCAGGATTATTTTCAGCATCAAGCTCTTCAGTATAGTTTTCCGGGTAGTTCTCTATTATCACCTTCACAGGTCTCAGTACTGCCATTACCCTTGGTGCTCTCTTATTCAGGTCTTCCCTGAGGCAGTGTTCAAGCAGTTGGATGTCAACAACACTGTTTGCCTTTGATATGCCGATCTTTTCACAGAAGTCCCTTATCGCTTCTGGTGTGTAGCCCCTCCTTCTGAGACCTGCTATAGTGGGCATTCTGGGATCATCCCATCCACTTACGTATCCCTCCTCTACCAGTCTTGAGAGTTTCCTCTTGCTGAGTACAGTGTAGCTGAGGTTCAGTCTTGCAAACTCTATCTGACGGGGATGATGGATGCCAAGCTGTTCTATGAACCAGTCATAAAGAGGTCTGTGGTCCTCGAATTCGAGAGTGCAGAGGGAGTGGGTTATACCTTCTATGGAATCACTCAGAGGATGGGCAAAGTCATATGTAGGATAGATACACCATTTGTCACCTGTTCTATGATGGGATGCCTTTATGATTCTGTATATTACTGGGTCACGCATATTCAGATTTCCAGAGGCCATATCGATCTTTGCACGAAGGACCTTCTCACCCTCATTAAACTCTCCTCTTCTCATTCTCTCGAAGAGCTCGAGGTTCTCTTCAACAGAGCGGTTTCTATAAGGACTCTCAATTCCTGGTTCTGTAAGGGTCCCTCGATACCGGCGAATCTCTTCAGGACTTAGGTCATCCACATAGGCTTTCCCCTTTTTTATCAACTCGACAGCATACTGATAGAGTTGATCAAAATAATCAGAGGCAAAATAGAGACGGTCTCCCCAGTCAAAACCCAACCATCGGACATCCTCTACTGCTGCCTCTACATACCTTGCCTCTTCTTTTAAAGGATTGGTGTCATCCATCCTGAGATTACAAAGGCCGCCGTACTTTTCAGCTATTGTAAAGTTCAACACAATAGCCTTGGCATGGCCTATATGAAGATATCCATTCGGCTCTGGAGGGAACCGTGTATGGACCTTTTTGTATCTCCCTGTTCTCAGGTCCTCCTCAATAATCTTCTCAATAAAATTTGAAGGTCTATTCATTAACTACTCTCCCTAATTGTGTCTATTGCCTTCTGGATTCTCTTTATAATTCTATCTCTGCCTACTATCTCTAAGACTTCGAATATACCAGGGCTTTTTGTGCCTCCTGTGACTGCAACACGTACTGGCTGGGCCAGTTGTTTGAGTTTTATACCGTATTTATTTATTATACTGGAGAAGACCTCCTGCAGGGTCTGCTCAGTAAACTGCTCAAGTCTTTTTAGTTCTTCCAACAGGTCTACAAGGTATGGAAGTGTCTTTTCATTCAGAAACTTCTTTTTTGCATCTTCCTCATATTCTATCTCTTCAACAAAATAATACCTCATCACCTTGGCAAGTTCAACCAGGGTTTTAGCCCTCTCTTTCTGGGATTCCACAGCCTTCCTCAGCCACTGATGGTCTACCTGCTGGTCTGATTCTATGAGACCTTCCTTCTGCAGAAAGGGTTTTACAAGTTCACAGAGTTTCTCTGTGGGTGTGTTTTTCAGATGTTGACCATTTAGCCAGAGGAGTTTGTCTGGATTGAATACTGCAGCAGCCTTGCTGACCCCTTCTAAGGAGAACTTTTCAATCAGTTCCTCTTTGGTGAATATCTCTTGATCACCATAGGACCATCCCAGCCTTGCAAGGTAATTCAGTAGCGCCTCAGGCAGATATCCCATCTCACGATATGCCTGTACAGATGTAGCTCCATGTCTTTTGCTCAGCCTTGTTTTATCAGAGCCAAGTATCATTGGTAGATGGGCAAACTTGGGTATCTGAAAGCCAAGGGCATTGTATATATGGATCTGTTTTGGGGTATTGTTCAGATGGTCGTCTCCTCTTATTACATGTGTAATCCTCATGTCTACATCATCAACAACCACTACAAAGTTGTATGTTGGTGTGCCATCTGAGCGCATTATAATAAAATCGTCAAACATCTCGTTGGGATAGGCTACCTTTCCATGGATCAGGTCATCTACTATGGTCTGTCCTGCTTCAGGCATTCTGAAACGGACAGCAGGTGTTCTGCCCGCAGGAGGGTTATTAAGTTCTCTACATCTGCCATCATACTTTGGGGTTTTGCCGACCTTTATAGCCTCCTGCCTTCTCTGTTCAAGTTCCTCTGGAGTGCAGTAACAGTAGTATGCCTTCCCCTCATCTATCAGTCTCTGCAGATAACTCTGATAGATCTCCATCCTTTCTGTCTGTCTGTAGGGACCTTCGTCCCAGTCCAGTCCAAGCCATCTCATTCCATCAACAATTGCATTTATATACTCCTCGGTAGAGCGACTCCTGTCCGTGTCCTCGATTCTGAGGATAAAGACCCCACCGTGGTGTCTTGCAAACAGCCAGTTAAAAAGGGCTGTCCTTGCTCCTCCTATATGCAGATACCCCGTAGGACTTGGAGCAAACCTTACTCTTACTTCATCCATTCCTAAGTCTCCTCAAAATTCTTTAACCCATAATTTTACCAGAATTTATGAGCTTTAAACAAAGCCCCCTCTGTCTTCTTCTCATTCTCTTTGGAGCTTGGTAAGAATAAATAGCAAGTCTTCTAATATATAGAATTTTAAAGGCATTAAGCAATTTTTTACTTGACAAAATCTTAATTTCTTGGTATTTTTATAAAGCAATTTTTGAAGGCTTTTGCCTTCGGCTATTCAAAAACCATTATCCAAAAGGAGGTGAGATTCTATGACGAAGGCAGAACTTGTTGAAAAGATCGCATCTGACACAGGACTCACTAAGGCAGATGCGCAAAGGGCTCTTGATGCTACCCTTGAGAACATCAAAAAAGCACTAAAGAAAAACCAGAAGGTCACACTTGTGGGCTTTGGTACCTTCTCAGTCACAAAGAGGAAGGCGAGAAAAGGTCGTAATCCAAGAACAGGTGAAGAGATCAAGATTCCAGCCACAAAAGCACCCAAATTCACTCCAGGCAAAGGTCTTAAGGAGGCTATTAAGTAGTTTTTAAACTTAATGGGGGATAGTCTGCTATCCCCCTTCTGTCATAAATAAAGAGGTAAATTCCTTAAAATCCTTCAGAATTAATATTAAAATCTGCTATAATTATTAAAGTTCCAGAAAGGAGGGGATTATGTTAGTAGAGTTTAGTATAATCCCAGTGGGGGTTGGCAGTAGCATAGGTGATTATTTAGCAGAGGTTTTGAAGATAGTAGATGAGAGCGGTTTACCCTATAAGGTGAATCCTATGGGTACCTGTGTGGAGGGTGAGTGGAATGAGGTCATGAGGCTTATTAAGAAGTGTCATACACAGGTGATGAAGAAGGCTGACAGGGCAATTGTGACTATCACCATTGATGATCGTAAAGGTAAGCCGAATAGACTGAACCTGAAGGTGAGATCAATAGAGAAGAGGTTAGGTAAAAAACTCAAAAAATAGGAGGTACTAATGGCTGAAAAGATTACCCTGAGTGTTATCAAGGCAGATGTTGGTGGTTATGTAGGACATTCAAGCATTCATCAGAATCTTCTTGATGTTGCAAAGGAGAGGCTTTCAAAGGCTAAAGACAGTGGTATGATTGTGGATTTCCATGTAACCCGTGTAGGAGATGACCTTGAATTGATTATGACACACGAAAGAGGGGTGGATAACGAGGAGATACATCAGCTTGCATGGAATACCTTTGTGGCTGCTACAGAAGAGGCTAAGAGACTCAAACTCTATGGAGCTGGTCAAGATTTGCTCAGTGATGCCTTCTCTGGAAATATTAAGGGTATGGGACCTGGAGTTGCTGAGATGGAGTTTGTTGAGAGGAAATCAGAACCTGTAATAGTATTTATGGCTGACAAAACCTCCCCAGGCGCATGGAACCTTCCTTTATTCAAGATGTTTGCAGATCCTTTCAATACTGCAGGTCTTGTTATTGATCCTACAATGCATGAAGGATTTAATTTTGATGTAGTTGATGTTTATGGTCATAAGGCAATAACACTCTCTTGTCCTGAAGAGATGTATGATCTTTTGATGTTCATTGGAGCTATGAGGAGATTCATGATCAGAAGGGTGTACAGAAAGGATGGAGAGATATGTGCTGCTGCATCGACACAGAAGCTGAGTCTTATAGCAGGCAGATACATTGGTAAGGATGATCCTGTATTAATAGTAAGATGTCAGTCAGGAATGCCTGCAGTAGGTGAGGCACTTGAGCCTTTTGCCTTTCCGCATATTGTTGAGGGATGGATGCGAGGTTCTCATCATGGACCTCTTATGCCGGTACCCTTTTATGAGGCAAATCCCTCCAGATTTGATGGGCCTCCAAGGGTTATTGCCGCAGGATTCCAGATAACTAATGGCCATCTTATTGGACCAAGAGACCTCTTTGATGATCCTTCCTTTGACAGGGCAAGACAACTTGCAAATGAGATTGGTGATTATTTAAGGACCCACGGGCCTTTTGAACCACATAGACTAGGGCTCGATGACCTTGAATACACCACAATGCCACAGCTGATGAAGAAATTAGAAGACAGATTTAGGCCAGAGTAGAGGAGGACCCTCCTCCTCTACCCCCATTTTTATTAAAGGAGGGAGGGAAACTTATCATAGTGGTATATTATTTGCTATACTAAAAATAAGGCTCTCTGACAAAAGTCAAGGGTTTCCAAGGTAGAGATTTTTAATCAGCCTTTGGTAAGGAGAGTTTGTAAATAAATAAACACAATAATCTGTTTATGAGTAAGGTTCTTGTGTATCATAAATCAAAAGACTTAAAGGAATTCCTTGTGGATTTCTTTAAAAAAGAAGGAGAATATAGTCCTACCTTTGTGTCCAGTATAAGAAGGCTGAGGAGTTCCCTTAAGAACAACCACTTTGATGCCCTCTTAATTGATGCCTCTCTTATAGATGCTGATTTGAAAAAGGAGGATATCTCTATTCCCAAAATTGCCCTTATAAGTGAGAACATTCCCCATGGGCTTAAAGAGGTGGTGAGCTGTAATATTGATTGCTATCTCATAGCGCCTTTTTATCCTGAGGATCTTCAGCTTAAACTAAAGACAGTTATAGAGAGAAAGAGCTGGTTCAAACGGCTTTATTCAGAGAAGAAGGACCTCGAGGCGATTGTGGAACTTACCTATCTTATCTCTTCTACTCTTGATCCAAGAGAGATTCTGTATTTTATAGTAAAAAAACTTTCAGAGATGATTGAGGTTACCCGTTGTTCCATCCTGAGCATAGGTTTTGGAGACAAAAGGTATGCCTATGTTGTTTCATCCTTTGAGGACCCCAGTATCAGGAACATAAAACTGGACCTCAAAAAATATCCAGAAATAAGGGAGGCCCTGAAGACAAGAAAGCCGGTCATAATTAATGATGCACTGAAGCATCCATTGATGAAGCCTGTGCTGAGGTTTATTATGCCCCTCGGGATCAAGTCCATTGTGGTGATACCTATTATCCATAGAGATGAGATTATAGGCACCCTCTTTTTAAGGACTTCACGTGTTAAGAATGGGTTTAACGAAAGAGAGATACGGTTATGTAATGCAGTAGCCAATGTGTCTGCAAATTCACTCTATAATGCATTCATGTTTGAGAAGCTTGAGAATGAAAAGGCAAGGCTAGAGAAACTCGCCATCACAGATTATCTTACTGGTATATACAATATCAGGTATTTTTATCACAGATTGGAAGAGGAGTTCAGCAGGGCACAAAGGTATGGTTATCCCCTCTGTTGCATTATGCTTGACATTGATCATTTTAAGAAGATAAATGATAAATACGGCCATAGAGTGGGAGACCTTGTGCTCAGAGAGTTTGCACAGCTTATAAGGAGACACACAAGAAGAAGTGATGTCTTTGCCAGATATGGAGGAGAGGAGTTTATCCTTCTTCTTCCCCAGACCTCCTTGGATGGTGCAGAAAAGGAAGCGAAAAGATTGAGCGCCTTTGTTAGAGAGCATAGATTCAAGATAATCGGAAATGAGAAGATAACCACCAGTATGGGTATAGCCTGTTGGCCTGTCCATAAGGTCGAAAATCCAGATGACCTTATAACCCTTGCTGATAATGCCCTTTTCAAGGCGAAAAATAAAGGGAGGGACAGGATTGAGATAAGTTCTACCAAAAGATGACCCGCCAAATGGATGTAATTGTCTGCCACCTAAATGCCGATTTTGATTGTATTTCATCAATGTTGGGAGCAAAAAAACTCTATCCAGATGCAGTGGCAGTACTGCCAGGTTCAGAGGAGAAAAAGGTAAGAGAGTTTCTCCAAAACTTTCAACCCTTTGATATAAAAAGGGCATCAGAGATTGATTTTGAGAACATCACTCGTCTGATAGTTGTTGATACCTCTAATGCTGCAAGAGTGGGCCCTTTTAGCAAGATCCTAAATTCCGATAAGGTAAAGATCCATCTGTATGATCATCATCCAAGTACAGAAGACAGAATAAGGGCAGAACTGGAGATAATAGAGGATGTGGGAGCCACAGCAACCATATTCACTGAGATTATCAAGAAAAAACGTATTCCTATTACACCCTTAGAGGCTACTGTTCTCTGCCTCGGAATATATGAAGAAACAGGCTCCCTCAGGTTCCCCACTACCACAGAGAGAGACCTGATGGCAGTAGCCTATCTGTTAAGGAGAGGAGCTAACCTAAATATAGTATCAGACTATATAAAGATAGAGCTCAGTAAGGACGAGTTAGAGTTATTAAATGAGTTGCTGTCTTCTTCAGTGGATATACTCCAGTATGGAATAAAAATAAAAGTGGTAAAGGCATCCAGGAGAGAGTATGTTGTTGATGCAGCAGCCCTTGCACACAGACTCATGGATATAGAGGATATAGATGGAGTGGTGATGCTGCTTGAGATGGAGGGTAAGGTGGTGATTATATGTAGAAGCAGAGTGCCTGAATTTGATGTAAGCCGATTGCTCGAGAAGTTCGATGGTGGTGGACATCCTGCTGCTGGGTCTGCAAGCCTGAAGGGGATTCCACTGGAGATAGTAGAGGAGATGGTCCTGGAGAGGCTCAAAAAGATAATAAGACCCCAGAAGGTTGTGAAGGATATTATGACTTCACCAGTAATAACTACAGAATACAATACTACCATAAAAGAGGCAGAGGTGCTCATGACAAGGTATGGGGTCAATGTATTACCTGTGGTACGTGCTGGTAGCTATTATGGACTGCTTTCACGAGAGGTGGTAGAGAAGGCACTACTGCATGGTTTTGGTAAGAGCAGAGTGCATGAATTTGCCACAACAGATGCAGAGACCACATCTCCTGATGCACCTCTGGAAGAGGTAGAAAGAATTATGGTGGAGCACAATCAGAGATTCATGCCAGTAATCGAGAAAGGAAAGGTTGTGGGTTGTATTACCCGTACAGACCTTTTAAGAAATCTATATGAAGAGACACTTCGTAGAAAGAGGATAGAGGAGACAGAAGTCTTAGAGAAGCCCTCGATCGGGAGAAATATAGCCAATCTGATAAGGGAGAGATTCCCCAAATTTATTGTGCAGCTTCTGAATGAGGCAGGAAGTGTCGCTGACACTCTGGGATATCGTGCCTATCTCGTGGGGGGCTCTGTGAGAGACCTGCTCAGGGGGGAACAGAACCTTGATATAGATATAGTAATCGAAGGAGATGGGATTAATTTTGCCACTGCCCTTTCAAAGAGACTCCAGAATGTAAAATTGGTAACACATAGAAGATTCAATACTGCCAAGCTTATTTTCAGTAAAGAATTCCATCCCCATGTGCCTTTTGATAACTTTATTGTGGATGTGGCAACAGCAAGAACAGAATACTATGAGCGTCCTGCTTCTTTGCCGAGGGTGGAAACCTCATCTATAAAGAAAGATCTCTACAGGAGGGACTTTACAATAAATACCCTCGCCGTAAAGCTGAATTCTGATGAATTTGGCCTTCTTATTGATTATTTTGGAGGACAGAGGGATATAAAGGAGAAGATGATTCGGGTTTTACATAACCTCAGTTTTGTTGAAGACCCCACAAGGGCATTCAGGGCAGTGAGATTTGCGGAGAGATTTAATTTTCATATAAGCCGTCATACAGAAAAACTCATAAAATCCGCAGTTAAATTAAACCTCTTTGAAAAACTCTCAGGTACTCGTCTTTATGATGAACTGGTACTTATCTTTAGAGAGACAGACCCAATAGAGTCTCTTCGGCGGCTCGGTCATTATGGTCTCTTAAGTACTATACATCCTGAGATAAGAATGAACAAGAGGCTGCAGACCCTTGTCCGTTCAATAAAGGATACCCTTACATGGTATAATCTTCTTTTTCTGGAGGAACCGGTACAGAAGGAACTCCTTTATATTATGGCACTTATTATCATAGTACCTGAGGTAGACAGAGAGAAGGTGCTTCAGAGACTCTCCATACCACCCAGACAGGCGAGACTTGTTCATGAGACCATTTCTAAGGTGCCTTATATCAAAACAAGGCTGAAGACAGATGACCCTGTAGAGATATACAACATCCTTCAACCTTATCAACTTGAGACGATCCTCTTTGTGATGGCAATATCAGATGACAGGGATGTACAGAAGTCTATATCCAGGTATCTCTTAGAGTTGAGACATATTAAGCCTCTGTTGAAAGGAAAAGACCTGATAGAGATGGGATACAAGCCAGGTCCTATTTTCTCAAAGATTCTCAGGAGTCTGCTGGAGGAGAAACTGAGAGGCAGGCTCAGGAATATTGAAGAAGAAAGGAGGTTTGTGCTTGACAGATATGGCAGGGACCTTTCCTGAATATCTCAGTTCATATCTGCCCGAAGAACGGATTAACAAGGATAACCTGCAGTATTTTAAGTATAAAGGAAGAGGTTTCTATCGTCTAAGAAAGGAGGCAGGAAAATATCCGAGGGGTACAGTATTCTGGGAAGAGGGGCTTCTGTTGGGATATCAGAGAATAAAGAGGATAATCATGCTTTCTGAAGGTATAAGAAGAAACCTTAGTGTTCCATTCTTTGTGGAAGAGAAGATGGAGGGGTACAATGTAAGACTCCGACAGATAAATGGAACTGTGTATGCCTTCACCAGAGGAGGCTTTGTATGTCCCTTCACAATGGATAGATTGAGAGATTTTATCCCCATAGAGTTTTTTCAGAGGTACCCGGATTATACCCTCTGTATAGAGGTTGTGGGTCCTGAAAATCCCTATAACTCTGAGGAGATACCTTATATGGATGAAGACATAGACTTCTTTGCCTTTGATCTGAAGGACAGCAGTGGCAAGAGTCTAAGACCCCAGCAGAGATACAGGATTCTTGAAGATGTCGGCATAAAAAGTGTGAGATACTGGGGTCCCTTTAGCCCTGCAGAGGTTGACAGTGTTAGAAGAATAATTGAGGAACTTGACAGAGAGGGTAGAGAAGGGGTTGTAATGAAGTCTGTTGATGGAGAGATTGAACTAAAGTATGTGACTTTGAGTTCCTGTATAAGGGATCTTGAAGCTACTGGTCATCTCATGACAGAACTGCAGGGAGGTTTTTATATCCAGAGAATACTGAGGATTGCGGCTATACTCACTGAGTTTGGTATTGAGCCTGATGAGAGGCTGAAGCTCGCGCTTGCTGATGCTATGCTATTGCCTATTATGGAGACAATGAAGGAGGTTCTGAAGGGAGGCAGTATAATGGAGAAATTCAGTATAAGGGTAAATTCAGAAGAGACAGTAAGGCTTATTATGGAGCACCTTAAAAAGACGGGAACAAAGGCAGAGATCAGTTCTGTAGAGAGGTCTGAGGACAGATGGAAGGTTTCCTTCTATAAGATATTCCAGAAAGGCACAAAGGTGCTGAGGAAAGGACTTACAGGACATGGATTTTATGATTGATTCTTTCTATCCTTATCTTCAATGAGATATATCTGTTTTGCTTTCTTTATTGAGCCGAGCAGAAACTCTCTAAACTTCTCTGGAAATAGCCATTTTATACCCAATTTTTCTGCCCATTTTATTACTCCATGATCAGCAGTAACAAGTAGAGCATCCAGCTCCTTTGCCAACAGTATCAGGTCTACATCCTCCTTAGAATCTATAATACCCTCTCTCAGTGCTTCTCTGTATTTACGGCGCAGTTCCTGAATTACTTCACCCTCGTTCTTCTTGCCCACTGTCCTTACTGCTGATTCAGCCACTCTAAGGCCCTTGTTAATTCTATTACGGATATCTTCGATCAACTCATAAAGCAGAAAGGCTGGACAGGACATCTCGTATTTGCTTGGTGGCTTCTGGTGAAGTATCACCAACAAATCTCCTGATATTTTGTCTTTATTTACAAAGTGTAGGAGCTCTTTGAATATCGAGGGAGGCATATAGAACTCCAGAATAGGGATCTGGGCCGCAAGGAATAGAAAACCTTCCAGTGCTTCCGTGGGTGTCTCTCCAAAGTACTTTCTCACCTCTGGATTAACGAAGAGACTGGTATCAAGTACTACTTTTCCTATCCGATAGGGGATCGAATCTTTTTTATGTTCCGAGGCCTTAGAGACCATATTCAGCCTAATCAGATATTCTGGTTATCTCACAATGGCCATGGATATTGAAATAGAAGGTATTCCACCTACCACAGAGAGGACATCTACCAGCCCATTCCATCTGGGTCCATCCACAATTAGAACAACAATAAGGTACTCTCAAGAATTTCTTCATATTCAATACCTTTTCCAGTTCCTCTGTGGCCTTCTGGATATCACCTCTACGTATATATATGGCACCCTTGATCTTTCCAATATCAGGGATAGAAGAGGGATCTTCTATCTCTTCAATAGCCTGCATTGCATCATCAAGCATCTCGAGCCTATAGTAGAGTTTTGCAAGAAAGAACCTCAGTTTGCTATCAGATGGTTTATCCTTTATTGCTTCCTTGTAGAGATTAATAATCCGTGAAGGTTCTCCCATACTTAACAGGAGTTCCTCGAGCCTTGCAAGAACTATCATTGAACGAGTTTCAATAAATACCTTCTCAAGGTACTCAATCGCTTCTGAGGTTTTGTTATCTTTGAGAAGGAGTTCTGCAAACCCTGTATGGGCAGGTATAAATCCATTGTCCACCTTCAGTATCTCTTTGAAATGCTTTTTTGCCTTGTCATAGTTGCCCTCCTCCATATCTTTTAAGCCTGCCTCATAGAGGTATCCTTTTAAGTACTCTTTCTCAAAGTCTTCATCCTTATAGGAGAGGATATCCTTTTGTAGTTGTATTAGTTCCTCCCATTTCTTTAGACCTTCAAGGATCTCCCGTTTTTTATACATAGCAGTGATGTTGTTTCTATCAATTTCCAGGATCTTGTCTATATATCTCAATGCCTCTTCAGGTACATCCAGATGTTCCTTTATGGTTGCCAGGTTAAAAAGTGCCTCTGTGTTATCAGGGTCAATAGCAAGGGCCTTTTTAAAATACTCCTGTGCCTCTTTGTATTCTTTTCTTTTTAAATAGATCTCTCCAAGTCTCAGAAGTGAGGGAATGTGTTCTGAGTCAATCTTCAGGATCTCTGTTAATGCCTCAACAGCAACAGAGTCTCTACCAGCATGTATTCCACCAAGGGCCTTGGAGTAAAGGTTCTGGATCTTCTGTTGTCTTTTTTCTCTACGCTGTGTCTGAACTTTTTTAATCAGTCTCCTTGTATCTCTGATGGTGTATATAATAAACATAAAGAGGATACCCACGCCTGAAGACAGGGCAGCAACGAGCCAGAGAGGGACTTCTCTGGTAACATCTTTATATAATATAATTGTCACAGAAGCATTGTTGAAGTATCCAAAATAGCCTATTATTGCAAAGTAGAGTATAAACATAAAAAAGACAATTCTAACCATCAGTGGTGATACCCCCTTCCTCTGATTATGGTCATGGCTCGGTATATCTGCTCAAGCAGAATGACTCTGACAAGTTCATGCGGGAATGTCATAGGAGACAGGGACAGAAGCATTTCAGCATTTTCTTTGACTTTTTTATCCACACCAAAGGGGCCTCCGATTACGAAGACAGACTCTCTCCGTTTTGAGAGAAAATCTGCAAATTCTTGAGAACTCATTAACCTGCCCTTTTCATCCAAGAGAATATATCTCTCAGCCTCTGAAAGTATCCTTTTTGCTTCTCTTTTAAGATGCTCAGTAATGCTGCCTCCCTTTTCTTCTCTAATGGTCTTTATAGTGAGTTCAGCATAGGGAGAAATAAGCTCCCTGTACTTTCTTATACCTTCTTCCACAAACCGTTCCTTTGTTTTGCCTATCCATATTATTGTAAACCTACTCTTCAATCTCTATCCTTGGTGCATCAATCCAGAGTTTCTCAAGTTCATAGAAGGCCCGTTTCTTTTCATCAAATACATGTACAATAACATCTCCATAATCTATAAGTATCCACTGTCCAAAGATATACCCTTCAATTCTGTGTGGATTAATGCCATGTTTGTCAAGGACCATCTCTATGTTATCGGCTATTGTCTTTACCTGTGGGGTGCTTTCACCTGAACAGATTACAAAATAGTCTGCAATGATGGAGAGATTCTTAATATCAAGGATAACTATATCCTCTGCCTTCTTATCTGATGCTGCCTTTGCAATAAGTCTCGCCTTTTTCAGACTCTCTACGATTAACCACCCCTTTCTCTCTGAAAATAGATCTGATTACTAATTATAAAAGATTCTACTGATTCAGGCAACAGATATTTTATACTTCTACCCTCTCTCAGCCTCTGTCGGATATCTGATGCCGATATATCCAGCACTGTACACTCAATCCAGAAGACCCTTCTGCCACTTATAAGTCTAAGGGATCTGTAACTGTCTGTCTTCTCTTCAGGCTCAAGGCTCCTTAAGAAAGGTGATCTGCTGAGGTCTTTAAAGTCGGCGCAGGAGCGTTTGACTACCGCAAAATCACAGAGTTTAATTAATTCATCAGGTCTGTGCCAGAGGGGCATCTCAAGGAAGGCATCTATTCCAAGAATGAATATAGGTTCCAGGTCGGGTTCTTCTTCACGGATTATCTTTATAGTATCCACTGTATAGGACTTTCCTGATCTTCTGCATTCTATATCAGATATTTCAAAAAAGGGATTGTCCTTGAGGGCTATCCTGAGCATCTGTAGCCTCAGGTCTGCTGGAGCCACATCCTCAGTCTTAAGGGGTGGAATAGAGGATGGAATAAACACTACTTTATCAAGGTTTAGGGCCTCTCTCACCTCTTCTGCCATTCTGAGATGACCATAATGGATAGGATTGAAAGTTCCTCCGAGGAAGGCCTTTCTATGTGACCTCATTGAATATCCTGTCAAACTCCTTATGTATGTTTTTAAACAGGTTTAATATTTCAGGGTCAAAATGCTCAGGCATGGTTCTGCCGTCACCTTCTGTGATAATCTTTACAGCCTCTTCATGAGAGAAACCTCGCTTGTAAGGCCTCTTTGACCTTAAAGCGTCATACTGATCAACAATTATTACTATTCTTCCTTCAATAGGAATCTCTTCTCCCTTCAGTCCCCTGGGATAGCCTGTTCCATCCCATCTTTCATGATGAGTAAGCGCAATAGTTGCTCCCATCTGGATTATATGATATTTTGAATCCTTTAGTATATCGTATCCTATTAGAGTATGTCTTTTGGCAATCTCGAATTCCTCTTTTGTCAGAGGTCCTGGCTTCTGAAGTATACTATCAGGAATCCCGATCTTGCCCACATCATGCATCTGACTGGCAAGAGAGATGGTTTCTATAAAATCCTCCGGCATAGAAAGGTGTTCTGCTATTTTCTGACAATAGAGGCTTATTCTTCTAATATGGGATGCAGTATCTTCATCCTTGTATTCTGCTGCAATTGTGAGCCTTTCGGTAATCTCCTTGCTGGCTCCTTTAACCATCTGAAGTGCCTCTCGGAGTTCTCTTGTCTTCTCAAGCACCATTCTCTCCAGTGTCTCTTCATAGTTCTTGCGTATCATGATCAATTCATAATAATTTAGAGCCTTCTTTACAGAGTGTAATACCTGCTCTACTTTAAAGGGTTTTATGATAAAGTCATGGGCTCCATATCTGAGTGCATCGATTGTTTTGTTTATATCTGGATAGGCAGTAATCAGTATTACAGGGACATCGGGATTATGCAGGTGCAGTTTTTTCAGAAGTGTAAGACCATCCATCTTCGGCATCATTATATCTGTGATAACCAGATGGAAGGGGTTGTTCTGGAATATCTCAAGGGCCTCTTCAGGGTCGGCAGTGTCAGAAGTGTTATAACCTACTTCCTTAAGTATATTAACCAGTAGATTCCTGACTATTTCATCATCGTCCACAATAAGTACAGAATAGTCGGATGGTTTCATCTAAACTCCTTTTAATATTTCTTATAACCCTGCCCCCCGGAATTTGATAGTTCAAAAATCAGGATATTTTATAATTATAACATAAATAGTTGTTCATATCTCTGAAAAAGGTAGATTTTTTCTGCTTTAATCCGATATATTGACATAGTTATTTATTTTTCATTAACCTAAAGGGGGAGGTAATTATGGGCCTGAGAGAAGCAAAAAAATACATCAAAGAGTTACATAAAAAACAGAGTAATCCCTTTCTCTGGCCTGACTATTTAACTGGTCTTCCTGACAGAGCCGCGGTTCTGCATAAGATTGAAGACTTCTTCCCTCGACTGGGCAAATATGCGATAGCTTATATCCGTATTGCAAACATAGAACCTTATCTTCTTAAGTATGGTTATGACCACCATGCAGAGATTATTCAATGGGCTGCAGCCATACTGAAGACAATTGCCTCTGAAATAAGGGGAAGCTTTGTTGGGAAGGTAGCAACCCACGAGTTTGTTTTTATAGCTCCTTCAAAAAAGATCCAAGAGGCTATAAAGAAGGCGAATTCTCTCTTTAAAAAGAAGTCTAACCAATGGTATTCAGAGAACGATAGAGAAAGGGGTTTTATTCTAAACTTTGAGAATGACCATGGTAGGAGAATCCAGGTGGGACTTTTAAGGTTTGTTGCTTCAATAGTGAATGAGCCTGTGAATATTGAACGGATGGAACTGATCCCTGAGATGCAGAGACTCTGTAGAGAAGCTGAAAGAGAAGGGGTTTTAATTAAAAATCTGTCCTGACCAGCCTGGTTTAAAAAGCCTTTTTGTTAAGTTGTCTATGATCTCAAAAGGGGTCTCTGATTTTTTTACCTTCTTTGTTATATAATGTCTAAGAAAAGATTCTCTGTTCTGAGGCAGGAGGAAGCGGAATGAGTGAGTTAAAGAAGATGTACCATACTATAGTTGAAGATCCTTTTCCTGAAGAGATAACCATATCTTTTGGTGGACAGACACTTAAATACAGGAAAAGGACCTGGAAGATAAAAGATCCTGAGAGTGGGCAGGTAATCCAGCGAGGGCTTAGATATGGAGAGAATCCAGACCAGCCTGCTGCACTATATGAGCTTGTGGGAGGAAATCTTATCCTCGGAGGATGTGAGTTTATTGACCCAGGAAATGGTCTCGTAAGCAGTATCACAGAAGAAGACATGCTCCAGGTAGGCAAACATCCTGGCAAGACAAATCTCACAGATATAGACAATGCCCTTAATATCCTCAAGTTTCTTACCAAAAAACCAGCAGCTGCCATAATGAAACACAACAACCCCAGTGGGGTTGCGTACGGGGATACCCTTGCAGATGCCTATGATAGGGCAAACATGGCAGACAGAATCGCTGCCTTTGGTGGATGTCTTGTAGTAAACAGGCCCATGGATAAGACAACGGCTGAGTTAGTTAGCGAAAATTATCTTGAAGTGGTAGCTGCACCTGATTATGAAGAAGGGGTGCTTGAGACTCTTGGCAAGAGGAAGAATCTCAGAATTATAAGGATTAAAAAGATTGATGAACTTCATAGATACATGGACCTCCCTGTAGTAGAGTTCAAGGCCCTTATTGATGGGGGTTTGATACTGCAGCAGTCACAGATAAACAGAATCCGCTCTAAGGAGGACTTCAAGCCTGCGGTGGCTGTATACAATGGTAAAGAATACAGGATCAAGAGGCTGCCTACTGAAAGGGAGTATGAGGATATGCTCTTTGGTTGGCATGTAGAGCAGGGTGTCACATCCAATTCTGTAATATATGTGAAGGATGGAGTAACTGTAGGAATTGGTACTGGAGAACAGGATAGGGTAGGGGTTGCAGAGATAGCAGTGTTTAAGGCTTACACAAAATATGCGGATGCCCTTTGTTTCAAGAGATACGGTATCCCTTATAAGCAGTATGAACTGGAGGTGAAGGAAGGTAAAAGGGACAAGGATGGACTCCTTGAGATTGATGAGGAGACCAGAAAGGCGAAAGGGGGTCTGGTTGGTGCTGTGATGGTATCTGATGCATTCTTCCCATTCAGAGATGGTGTGGATGTGGGTATAAAAGAGGGTATTACAGCAGTAGTACAACCTGGTGGTTCTCTGAGAGACCATGAAGTGATAGAGGCATGCAATGAGGCTGATGTTACAATGGTCTTCACAGGCCAGAGGCTTTTTAAACATTGATAAAACAAGGAGGCAGATGTGGAGCATATAGTTGTTTTTGTAACAGCACCTGATGAACAAGTAGCCGCAGATATAGCAAGAACTCTTGTGGAAGAGAGGTTTGCAGGATGTGTGAATATTGTCCGCTCTGTAAGGTCCATCTATTCATGGGAAGGCAGAATAGAGGATGACTCAGAGGTCCTGATGATAATAAAGACAAAAAAGGAGATGTTTCCACGAGTGGAGAAGAGAGTAAAAGAACTCCACCCTTATTCAGTGGCTGAAATAATATCTTTTCCTATAATAGAGGGTTCAAAGGAATATCTCGACTGGCTTGATACTGTCACCTATTAGAGACAAGGCGTGTATCGGTCAGGAAGGCGTAAGGGTAGATCCGGCTGAAATGTCTCTTTATACAATTCAGGCAGAAGCAGAGAAGATTATACTAAGGACAAGTTCGTTCAGAGCAGACAGGGGGAGTGTTCTTCATAGTGGAATATACAGTAGAGAGCTTTCTTCGAGTTTTCTGGCTGCTACAGTAGCCCTAATAGTGCTTATGGTTCTGTCCTTTTATGGAGGTCTCTCTGTGATGGACTTTATTGTTGCGATTGTCGTCTTTGCTGTGGTTTTCCCAGTGGCAAGGGTCTACATCTTTAAAGAACCCTATCTTGAGAGCATCTTTGACAAAAGAGAAGATACGATAACCATCTCTCTGAAGAGGCCCCTTTTTAGTAAAAGATTACAGAAGCCCTTAAGCAGTCTTAAAGATATAAAGATTATACACAGTAGGTTTGAGCCTGAGAATCCTGACGCAGTTGCCTTTGTAGAAAAGATAGCGCTTCAGCACGGGACAGTAATCCCAGGCTTCGGAGAGACGAAAGAATTCTATAATATAACCTTAGAGTTTGATGATCAGAATATCACCATTCTTACACTGAGAGACAAAAGAGAGGCAGAGACATTTATTGAAAAGTTAAAACAGTTTTTATGAGGTGTTGAGAGGTTTTAGGTGCCAAAGAGGACCGATATAAAGAAGATTCTTATTATAGGTTCAGGTCCTATTGTGATCGGGCAGGCCTGTGAATTTGACTACTCTGGAACCCAGGCATGTAAAGCCCTGAGAGAGGAAGGCTATCAGGTGGTACTTGTGAATTCCAATCCTGCCACTATTATGACAGACCCTGAGATGGCAGATATCACATATATTGAGCCATTGACTATCGAGTCTGTGGAGATGATCATAGAAAGAGAAAGGCCTGATGCGCTTTTACCCACTATGGGAGGGCAGACAGGGCTGAACCTCTCGGTTGAACTTGCTGAAAGGGGTATTCTTCAACAGTATGGTGTTGAGCTGATTGGAGCCTCCTTAGAGGCTATAAGAAAGGCAGAGGATAGAGAACTGTTTAAAGAGGCTATGCAGAGAATTGGCCTTGAGGTCCCTCGTTCTAAGGCAGTAAGTTCTCTTGAGGAGGCGCTTGAGGCAATAGAGTTTGTAAAATTTCCTGCTATACTGAGGCCTGCCTTCACCCTTGGTGGTACAGGTGGTGCTGTAGCCTATAATATGGAGGAGTATAAAGAACTTATTGAGAAGGCCCTGAAGCTGAGCCCAGTAGGACAGGTACTTGTAGAGGAATCTGTGCTCGGTTGGAAGGAGTATGAGCTTGAGGTGATGAGGGATAAGAAGGACAATGTGGTTATAATCTGTTCCATAGAAAACCTCGATCCCATGGGTGTTCATACAGGTGACTCCATAACAGTGGCACCTGCCCAGACACTGACTGACAAAGAATACCAGAGAATGCGTGATGCAGCTATAGGGGTGATAAGAGAAATAGGGGTTGATACAGGTGGAAGCAATATTCAGTTTGCAGTTAATCCCTCAAATGGCAGAATGGTTGTGATAGAAATGAATCCAAGAGTTTCTCGTTCATCCGCCCTCGCCTCAAAGGCAACAGGCTTCCCTATAGCAAAGATAGCCGCAAAACTGGCAGTAGGGCTCACCTTAGATGAGATTCCTAATGATATTACAAGGGAGACCCCCGCGAGTTTTGAACCCACCATTGATTATGTAGTAACAAAGATACCAAGATTTGCCTTTGAGAAGTTTCCAGAGGCTGATCCCACTCTTACCACACAGATGAAGTCAGTAGGGGAAGCCATGGCCATAGGCAGGACTTTTAAGGAGTCTCTGCAGAAGGCGATCAGAAGCCTTGAGACAGACAGCTATGGCTTTGAAGAGAAGGATGTCTCAATAGAGGAGATAAGACACAAGCTGAAGATTCCCAGTGCAGAGAGGTTGTACTATGTTGCAGAGGCATTGAGAAAGGGGCTTTCCGTAGAGGAGATACATTCACTCACATATATTGATCCATGGTTCCTGAATAACATAAAAGAGTTAATAGATCTTGAAGAGGTGATAAAAAGAGAGGAGCTCACCAGGGAGTTGTTATTCAAGGCCAAGTCATGGGGTTTTTCTGACAGGAGGATTGCGCAGTTAAAGGGCCTCTCTGAGAAAGAGGTTATGAAGAGAAGAAAGTCTTTTGAGATGTTTCCTGTTTACAAGGTTGTGGATACCTGTGCTGCAGAGTTTGAGGCATATACACCTTATCTCTACTCCACCTATGAAAGACCCTTCTATAGGATTTCAGACAGAAAGTCCTTTGCTGAATGCGAGGCATTCCCTTCTGAGAATAGGAAGGTTCTCATTCTTGGCAGTGGCCCTAATCGTATTGGTCAGGGTATAGAGTTTGATTACTGCTGTGTCCATGCAGTCTTTGCACTCAAGGAAGTGGGTTATGAGACCATAATGGTGAACTGTAATCCAGAGACTGTGAGTACTGACTATGATACCTCAGACAGGCTCTATTTTGAGCCTTTAACACTTGAGGATGTATTAAGCATTATTGAGAGAGAGAGACCCTATGGAGTGATTGTCCAGTTTGGGGGTCAGACCCCTCTAAAGCTTGCCGTGCCTCTGGAAAGAGAAGGGGTAAGAATTCTCGGAACCCCACCTGATGCAATAGACAGGGCTGAGGATCGGGAAAGATTCAGACAGCTACTCAATAAACTGGGGCTTCGGCAGCCGGACAGTGGTACTGCAATGAGTGCAGAGGAGGCAGTAAGGATAGCCTCTGAGATAGGATATCCAGTGATGGTGCGACCTTCCTATGTTCTTGGGGGAAGGGCGATGGAGATTGTATATGATGAAGAGAGCCTGAGAGAATATATTCAAAGGGCAGTTAAGGCATCTCCTGAGCATCCTGTGCTCATAGATAAGTATATTGTTGATGCCATAGAGGTGGATGTGGATGCAGTCTCTGATGGTGAGATGGTTATTATAGGAGGGGTGATGGAACATATTGAAGAGGCAGGAATCCATTCAGGTGACAGTGCCTGTTCGCTTCCCCCGTATAGTCTTCCAGAAGTGGTTGTTGAAGAGATCAAGAGACAGACAAGGGCACTTGCTATTGAGCTTGGTGTAGTTGGTCTTATGAATGTACAGTTTGCTGTCAAGGGTAGTGATATCTATATACTGGAGGTAAACCCAAGGGCATCAAGGACTGTGCCTTATGTGAGCAAAGCCACGGGACTGCCTCTGGCAAAGATTGCTGCAAAGGTGATGGTGGGTGAAACCCTTTCAAGGCTCGGGATAACTAAGGACCCTGAGATAAACCATGTGGCTGTAAAGGAGGCTGTCTTCCCCTTTGACAGATTCCCTGGTGTGGACACAATACTCGGGCCTGAGATGAAATCCACTGGAGAGGTGATGGGCATAGATGTAGATTTTGGGATAGCCTATGCCAAGGCAGAGGCATCAGCCAAGAACCAGATCCCCATCAAAGGGAAGGTATTTATGAGTGTCAGAGATGAAGACAAGCCCAAGATTCCTGATATAGCAAGGGTATTTATTGAACATGGGCTCGGTATAGTGGCAACAAGAGGAACTGCCAAGTATTTGGCTGAAAGAGGCATCAATGTGGAGGTGATAAACAAATTGAAAGAGGGGCGTCCTAATGTGGTTGACCTTATAAAAAACCAGGAAATCAGCTTTATAATCAATACAGTAGAAAGCGCCAGGGCAAGAAGAGACTCCTACTATATACGCCACAGTGCTCTGAAATACAGTATCCCCTATACCACAACCATCTCAGGTGCAAAGGCAGTGGCAAGGGCGCTGCAGGGACTTAAGATAAAAGGACCTACTATAAGGTCTCTACAGGAGTATCACAGAGAAGTAATGGGTGCTACTCGTTAGTATCTTTATCAGCTAAGTGTTTCATAATCTCTTCAAACTTCTTTGCACCTATACACTCCTTGGCAGCAGGACACCACTGTATGCAAGTAGGCTTCATCTCCCTGTTGACCATCCTATGACATTCAGGACACTCTGTCTCCACCTCATCAGACCAGATCTCCACAGTGGTACCACAGAAGATGCAGATGATATCTTCTGGATATGGACTTCTAATCTCTCTGCTTCCTGGACAAGATTGCTTTAAATTACTCATACTTTTATTATATACCATTGGATCAATTATGCTATGATTTAAATCATAATTATGATATAATAGACAAAAACTCAAGGAGGTATCCATTATGATGAAGAGGCTTTTTATATTGGCTGTGGTTGTACTCTTTGTTTTCGCCTGTGCACCGAGGAAGGTTACTACCCCTACAGGCGCAGGAGAAGGGGTAACAGAAGGGGAGGGTGCTGAGGCAGTAAGGCCTGAAGAGGAGGCACAGAAGATCAGAGAACAGGAATTAGAGGGTGTAAGGATGGAAGAGGTGAAGGAGCCGAGAGAGGCCATGATTACAGAAGAGGAAAAGAGAGAGATTTTTAAGGATATACACTTTGATTTTGACAAATATGATATAAAGGATGAAGATAAAGAGACACTGCGCAGGATCGCTGACTGGCTTATTGAACATCCTTCAGTAAAGCTTATTATAGAGGGTCACTGTGATGAAAGGGGTACTAATGAGTATAACCTGGGCCTTGGCGACAGAAGGGCAAATGCTGCAAAAGAGTATCTTGTGTCACTTGGAGTCTCTCCCTCAAGGATTCAGACAGTCAGTTATGGAGAGGAGAGACCACTCTGTACAGAACATAATGAGAGTTGCTGGTGGAAAAACAGGAGAGCACATTTTGTTGTTATAGAGGAGTAAGAAATGATAAGGATTCTTCTGCTCTTGTTGGTAATTTCCCTAACAGGATGTGTAACAACAGGGGATTACACCTCCCTGAGAAATGACCTTAACCAGGTGATGATAACACAGAGCCAGTTGAGAAAGGATGTCTCGGCTTTACGTTATCAGATATCCAGACTCAATGAGAAGATCTCAGGTGCGGGTAGTAGAGAGGTGTTGAACGCAATAAGACAGTCTCAGGTGTCTCTCCGTGATGAGATGGACTCTATAAGGAGTGAGCTCCAGAGCTTGCAGGCAAGAATGGATGAAAGCACCTACAGGGTGGAGAAGTCCCTTAAAGAGAGTGAGACTGAGAGGGCGCTACTTAGGGCACAGTTAGAGTCATTGACAGAAGAACTGAATGCCTTAAAGCAGAGACTGACAGGACTGGAGGAAAGGATAGCAGCATCTCCAGCCACTGTAACAACAACTGCAAAACCCCAGCCTTCAACCCCAGAGGAGTTTTATAAAAGGGCACTTGATATATTAAAAGAGGGCAAAACCGCAGAGGCACGCAAGGAGTTTCAGGAGTTTATAAAGAGATTCCCTGATTCTGATCTTACAGACAATGCTCAGTTCTGGATTGCAGAATCCTACTTCAAGGAAGGCAATTATGAAGAGGCAATACTCTCCTATGAGACCCTTATCAAGGAGTATCCCAAGAGCAATAAGATACCTGATGCAATGCTTAAACAGGCATATGCCTTCCTGAAACTGGGAGACAAGAATACCACCAAAGTGATCCTTTCCAATATCATTGAGAGATTTCCTGATTCAGAGGCTGCACGGAATGCAGAGAAGAAACTGAAGGAACTGAAATAGGGAATATCCATTAGGATAATGCCCCTGATAGACAGGTATAAGCGGAGCATTGAGTATCTCCGGATATCTGTTACTGATAGGTGTAACCTCCGCTGTATATACTGTATGCCCTATGACATCCGTCCTGTAGAATACAAAAGCATACTCACCTATGAAGAAATAGTCAGGGTTGTAAGGATTGCTGCAAGATTAGGGGTGAGGAAGATCAGACTCACTGGAGGTGAACCCCTTGCCAGAAAGAATATACAATTTCTGATTAAAGAGATAAGCAACATAAAGGGGATTGATGAGATAACACTTACGACCAATGGTGTTCTGCTTGAGAGATATGCAGAAGAACTCAAAGAGGCGGGGCTGAGTAGAGTGAATGTGAGTCTTGACTCTCTCAGTCCTGAAAAGTACAGAGAGATTACTGGTGGAGGTAGTGTTGAGACAGTACTCAGGGGCATTGAGAAGGCATATCAGCTTGGTTTGAAACCTATAAGACTGAATGTGGTGATCATAAGAGGGCTGAATGACGATGAGATAGAGGATTTTGCACTTCTTACAAGACACAGAGACTATCATGTAAGATTTATTGAGTTCATGCCCGGCAGAGGCAATAACTGGACAGTAGATAAGTGTGTTTCTGCAAAAGAGATCAGGGGGAGGCTTAACAGGCTGGGGGTACTACAGCCTCTGCCTTTTAGAAAGAGAGAGTCTGCAAGATACTATAGACTTCCTGATGGTAAAGGAGTTATCGGCTTTATAAGTGCAGTTACAGATCACTTCTGTGAACACTGTAACAGACTCAGGATAACCTCTGATGGCAAAATACGGCCCTGTCTGTTTTCAGAAACAGAGATTGATCTCAAGACCCCTCTAAGAAACAAGGCTCCAGATGAGGAGATAGAGAGACTGCTGAGACTGGCTGTGCAACTGAAACCAGAAGGCCACAGGATCGGGATAGAACCAGGCCATCATATAAACAGACCTATGTCAAAGATAGGGGGATAATAAATTTCATCCCTTTAATTCACTTCGGAGAAATAGTATATCCCTTAAAAGTTCTGTCATTTTTCTGTACTTTTTTACAGAGCGTTCTGGCATATACTTAAGAAGTGCCTCACAAAAGTACCATGTACACCGGAATGGTCTCTGCCAGCGGGGCTTTATACATCCCTGTGAAGAGAGGAACTCACAAGGGGCATCTGGATCTATCCTGTTGTCAGGCAGAGGCACCTCTTTTCTAAGGTATTTATAAAATAAAAGGTCATCTTCATCATAAAGGGCATGTCGTTGTTTGCAGCAGACCTCTCTGCACTCTGGACAGACTTCAGATGTGAAGGCCTCAATCAAAGGACTCAGTTGCTGGAATCTGGCTTCGATCTCTCTTGCAATATCCTCTTTCTTCCGCATTTGAACCGATATATTATATCAAGAATGATCAAGTTTAAATGGGTATATCAGTGTTACCCGACCAAAACACTTACAATATCCAGAGGTTCTTCTCTTAAAAACTTTTAATAGAGTTCCTTGAACTTGTTCATTCCCTGTGGCTTGCCACAGGGTAGCCTTATTTAGTAGTTTTATTATGTGGGCAATAAAGTTGGTATCTTCAAATCAAAATTCGCAAAACTCAGTGTCAGACTCCTCTGGTAGTACCCGTTGGCTCTGTCTTTAAAATGGTGCTGCAAATATAATTGCCGCTCTTTGTACATGATAAAGTTTAGGAGTTCTTTTAAAACTTCTCTTATACCAGTGAGTTTGCTCTGGCCGCGGTTCTGAATCTCCCTGCCAGAGTTCTTCAAATAACTCTACGCTGCTTTGTTGGCTCTGTTGACTGACATATATCCCTTCTACCTCCCTTGCTATTTTATCCTTGTCTTAATAAGAATATACCAAACATAATCTTTTGTCGTACTCCCGTGGTGAGAATTTTTGGATGAATTGCTAAAATAAAACTAAAAATAGTTAAATTTTGTATAGTAAAGATGTACTGATATTAACCTACCGCTAAGGTTGATGGTAGAAATATTATAAGTTAGTATATTATATTGGGGCGATAAGACTGGCAGGGAATAATTAAGGGATGTTGAATGGGTTTAAAGATTAACTAATCTCTGAAGGGAGATAATAAAATGAGAATTGGTAAAGTAGCATGGTTAATCTGTCTTTTTCTTTTCTTGAGTTTTGGTTATTCTGCTTCAGGTGTCCTCTACAAATGGGTTGATAAACAGGGGCAGATTCATATTACAGACTATCCTCCTCCTGAAGAGGAGATTCAGGCAGAGCCTGAAAAGATAGAGATAAGAGAAGAGAAGCCCGCTGTTGAGATTCCTGCAGAACCAGAACAGCCTAAAATCTCTCTGGAAGAAGTGGAAAGTCCAAAAGTTCCAGAGGTTATTAGACAAACAGATATTAAGAAGGAGAAACCTTCTCCCCCAATAGTGTTCAAACCTCAGGAGGGCAGACCGAAGGAGTTATCAATACCCACAGGTGAATTCTTGGGACTTTTAGTATTTGGAGGGATGACTACAATTGTATTTATAATAGCCTTTACGCTCCTTTTGTATCTTTACTACAGTCTCTGTATATATCTGATATCAAAAAGACTTGAGGTATCCTATGCATGGCTTAGTTGGGTGCCTGTACTGCAGGTGTTGCCTCTTGTTGGGGCTGCCAGAAAGCCTCTATGGTGGACTGTATTCTTTTTGATTCCTCCTGCTCTTGGATTCTTCTCAGGCTTACCCTTTGTGGAGGTACTTTCGATGATTGCAGCTTTGGCAGTGCTGGCTGTGATGGTGATCCTCTGGATAAGTATTACAGAAAACCTTGGTTTAAATAGATGGTTTGGATTACTGGCCATTGTCCCATTAGTGCAGTTTCTGTATTTGGGATACCTCGCATTTAAAACAGAGCCTGAAAGGGAATTTTCTATTAAGAGACCCTTGTTAATAAGTCTCGGTGTCTATATATTTCTGGTGGTAATAATTGCCGTGGGGTTAAATTATATCGTGATGCCTACTTTGAGTAAAGCAATAAAGGTCAGTATGGAGAGTACTATAAAAGAAGAGGTAAAACAGATTGAGAAGACCATTGAGATGCTTAAAGATACAAGCAGACTCTCAGGTGCTGGGGATTTCAAAGAAAGAACCGCTACCAAAACCAGAGTTGTGATACTTTCTGGAAGAGATTATGAAAGGATTCTCAGCACCAAAAGGGTTGACTTCAGAGGCGGGTCCAAGGTGAGCTTAGGTCCAGTTGCTCTCAAGATAGACCATTTCTGGGAATCTCAAGATTCTCCCCATTTTTGGATTAAGGTAAGAACTGTATCTATTCCCAATCTCTTGATTGGTAGCACCGCTGTAGTTGAGATTGATCGAGTATTGGACAGCAGTGGCAGAGACCTCTACAACAGAGAGAGTAATTTTGAAACTCCTTTTTTCCAGAAAGTAAGGTTAATAAAGAGTAATACTGGCGATTACTTTGAGGCTGTTAGGGATGTGTATCTCAAGCCTGGTGTCAATGAAGGGGCAGTAAAGACTGTAGAAGGCAGGGTGAGACTTATTCTGCCTGTCGGGATAAAAGAGATTATTCTGGATAATCTGAAAAAAGGTATTACCACTTCTGCTGATGGAGTCACCATAACTGTAAAGGATATTGGTGAGAGTGAAATAATTATAAGATATCAGGGCAAGAAAGACCTTCTTCTTGATATCCTTGGGTTCAACAACAAAGGAGAACAACTCCAGTCAGGCGGGAGTTCTACATTAAAAGATCCAGAAGGTCTATTGGTTAAAAGACTTTACAAGGGGAAAATCGATAGAGTTCATGTTATTGTTGCCTCTGGTTTCTTTGAGAAAGAGTTTCCATTCAGTATATCAAAATAGGATGTCACAGACTAAAAAGAATATTCTTATTACAGGACCTCCTAAGGTGGGGAAGACAACCCTGATAAAGAAGATATGTGAAAGTTTGAAAAATGCTCAGTTGAGAGGCTTTTATACTGAAGAGATACGCCAAGACGGTAAAAGGAGGGGATTCAGACTCATAAGCCTTGATGGCAGAGAAGCTATGCTTGCAGACACAGGAATAAAGAGTCCTTACAGGGTAGGTAGATACAGGATAGACAAAGAAGGTTTTGAGAAATTCCTCTCTGAGATTGATCTTGTTCCCAAGAAAGGAAGATGGTTTATTATTGATGAAATCGGTAAGATGGAATGTTTTTCCAGTCTCTTTGTTGAGAAGGTCAAAGAACTCTTGAACAGTAGCTGTCCTCTTATATGTACAGTGGCTATGAAAGGAGGGGGATTCATAAAAGAGGTGAAGGAGAGAAAGGATGTGATTATTTTCAGGCTTGCTGAGACAAATAGAGAGAAGGTTTTTCAGGATATAATCACCTTACTTGCCGGGTGAGTTAATTATATTTTTTTCATAAACATAATACAGCCTCCTTAAAGCCTTCAGTTTCTCCTGCTGGCTGAGAGTGGCTTTGTGTATAGCCCTTTTCATTATATCTATTGTTTTATCATATGTCTTTATATCTATTGGATATGGAACCCTGTCCTTACCTCCTACGGTGTAGCTAAACCTGGCAGGGTCTTCATAGCTGGGACTTACTCCATATATTAATTCAGAAATCAGACTTAATGCCCTCAATGTCTTTGGACCTACTCCTTCAATCCCGAGCAGCTTCTCAAAATCCTCTGCTTGATATTCATATGTTTTGGTGAATATTTTATAAAGTCTTTCAGGTTTTATATCCTCAGTTTTTCTCTGGAAGTGTCTTGATGGCATGTGAAGGGTTTTGATAGAAGGACTACCAGAGAATATATATTTCAGTTCTTTCAGATTCTTCTCAGGAGGTCTTCTTGAAAGCTCTGTAATAACCTGCTGGGTCTGCTGGCTATTACGATGGACAAGATTTAAGGGTTTTGTGCGTTTCTGAGATACAATACCTGTGTGAGGTTCTTCAACAAAGGAGGATATGTTCTCACCAAGCCAGTGATAACGCCTTGCAGTGTTGTCTGTTTCTGACATGCCTTGCTGTACCACAGCCCAATCTCCATCCTTTGTGAATATAAAGACATGATGGTAGAGTTTATAACCATCCTGAATGGCTGAGTTGTCAACTTTTGCAGACATCCTTGAGGCATATATAAGAGCTTCAGGTGATAAGCCCTCTTTTTCTGCTATTGATACCAGTTCTGCAGGAGTCTTTCTCGAGGTTTTCCCCTTACCACCTGCGATAAAGATTCCGATTTCGTGGCTTCTGTTCTTGAGGGCTTCTTTCAGGGCACCAGTTAAGGTTGTAGTTAAGCCGCTGGAGTGCCAATCAAAGCCTACTACACAACCGAAACACTGGAACCAGAAAGGATCTGACAACCTTTTAAGGAATTCCTTTGGACCAAACTCAATACAGATAGCCTCCAGGATAGCACCTGCAAGCAGGGTCATTCTCTGGAAGAGCCATCTTGGAGCCCTTCCACCATGCAGTGGCATTGTTGCTGTACCAGTCTTTTTCATGTTACAGGTAGCTCTACTGTGAATGTGGTGCCTTCGCCAGGGGTGCTTTCTACAGATATGGAGGCTCCATGTTGTTTCAGAATGCTGTAAGTTATAGAAAGTCCCAGGCCTGTCCCCTTGTCTACAGGCTTTGTTGTGAAGAAGGGATCAAATATCTTTGGAAGCACATCTGGAGTTATGCCTGTGCCATTGTCAGATATCTTTACAATGATCTTGTTCTGCTCTTTGTCATAGTAGGTCTTGAATTCTATAATCTTTTCCATTCTGCCAGCCTCTTTCACCGCATATTCCGCATTCATGAGAATGTTGAGAAAAACCTGCTGCAGTTGTTGAGGGTCTCCTTTTATGGGTGGTAGTTCACCATAATCTCTTATAATTCTTACCTCATTCTGTCTGAGCCAGTAAATTCTAAGTTCAATGGTACTATCAATAAGGTCATTAATAAATATAAGGGTATTCTCAGGTGGTCTCTGTCTCGAGTATGTAAGAAGATTCTCGACAATGCTTCTACATTTTTCTGCAGACTGATAGATCTTATCAAGACTATGCAGTATATCTTCATCCTTTACCTTCATTTTGAGCAACTCTGTATATCCTATTATGCCAGTAAGAGGGTTGTTTAACTCATGAGCCACACCCGAGACAAGCCTCCCAATAGAGGCGAGTTTGTCTGAATAGTAGAGCTGTTCTCTCAGCCTCCTCATCTCTGTTATATCCTTTAAGGTGAATATCCTTGCATCTTCATTGTCCAGTTTCACAGGAAATATACTCAATAAAAAGATTTTTTCATTAAGATTTACCTCTTCTGTGAGAATGTCCTTTTCTTTATTCATTGATAGGTTAAGGCACAGATTATATGGTTCAGGAATATCGAGATTATAGAGCTTCTTCCCCACAATCTCTTCTGGTGAGAACCCACAGAGCTCTGCAAATGTCCTATTACACCTTATAACAGTTCCTTCATGATTGATAACCAAAATTATGTCTTTTATAGCATCCACTGTCAGTTGCCAGAGCTTTTTGCTGGCCAATACATTCTCAAACAGGAAGCTGTTCATGAGAGAAGCCATAGCAGCATCAATAAACAGCTCAAGTATTATCATTTTCTCATCTGAAGGCTCTTCTTTGCTCTGGAAAGCAAGCAGCAGACATCCCTTTATCTTTTCAGATACATTTAAGGGGTAATATAGCATCTTTTCTATGTTAATAATCTGGATGCCGAGCCTTGCTTCTTCAGGGTTTTCTATAACAAAGGAATTGTTTTCTGTTTTGATAAGTTCATATAATCTGTCTTCTTTCACCTCAATGCCTCTTTTAACCACTCTAATCAAGTTCTCTTCTTCTGAGAGTGCCAGCACCCCTCCCGTAGCTCCTGATATCTTTATTGCCCCTTCAAGAAATGTATTTGTGGTGGACTCAACATTTAATGAACTGTTGAGTTCTTTAAGAAGCCGTGTTATTTCGAATAGATGATCAGAGAGATTCAATAGAATCCTGTGGAAGGTTTTTGCCTCTTTAAGAATTCTGTAACTCTCGATCGCCTTTCTGCATATCTGGGGAAGAAGTTTGAAGTACTCTACATCTTTTATAATATAATCATATGCTCCTGCCTTTATTGTCTTTATGACAAGTTCTTCACTCCCCTTTGCTGTCATTAGGATCATTGGGATATCATATCCACTTGCAATTGCTTCTTTAATGAAATCCAGACCATTCATGCCCTCCAGAATATAATCTACAAATACAATATCTATATTCTGTTCTCGTAGGATATTAAGTGCTTCTTCTGCATTTGTTGTAAATATTAACTCTTCTTCTGGAGAAGCCTTTTTAAATGCCTTCTCTATCAAGGAGTGCTGATATATGTCATCTTCAATTATAAGGACCCTTGCCATAGCCTATTTTACCAGTTTTGATAGCTCCTGTAGTACCCTTTCAGCCAAGGTTCTATTCATCCCACTCACCTGGGCGATCTCCTCTACCGTTGCATTTCTTATTGCTTCAATTGAGCCAAATTTTCTCAGAAGTTCAAGCCTTCTCTTTTTGCCTATTCCCTTTATTCTTTCAAGAGGCGAAATAAGGGTTTCTTTGGCACGGAGTTTTCTATGAAAGGTGATTGCAAACCTGTGGACCTCATCCCTGATCTTTCTGAGAAGGACTGACTCTGCAGAAGAGTCATCCACAGGCACTGTTCTTCCATCTGGTAGAATTACTCTGTCAGGATTCTTTGCGACTGCGACAATATCAATATCTGTGATACGCTCACCCACTACTTCAGATATGGCCTGTATGGCTGTCTCTAAATGGCCCTTTCCTCCATCAATCATTATCATGTCGGGTAGATTATGTCCAAGATTCTTAAGGGTCCTTTTAAGTATCTCTGCCATCATGGAGTAATCATCTATGCCTGTTACCTCCTTTATCTTCAGATGTCTATAGTTCTCCTTCACAAACTCTCCCCTTTCCCACCAGACAAAGGCCCCTACTGAATAGCTACCAAATATGGTGGAGACATCAAACCCACCTATTGACTCTGGAACTCTCCTTAGATTGAGTCTGTCTTTAATTCTATCGAGGACCTCCTTTGGAGGCGTTCCTATTTTTGTAGAAAGGAGCACCCTTGCATTTTCTCTTGCCATCTCTACAAGTTCCTTTTCCTTTTGATTCTTAGGCTTTCTTATCTTTATTTCCTGTTCTGCCTTGAAAGAGAGCCATTGTTGTAGAGTCTCTCTATCAGGAGGAAGGCACTGCAAGATGACCTCTTCAGGCATTACCATCTCCTTTGCATAGAAGAATTTCATAAACTCTCCCATGAGTTCCTCTTCTCTCAGATGTTTGATATCTCTCAGCATAAAGTCCTTTGTGCCTATAATAATACCACTCCTGATAAAAAGCACCACAAACATACTATCAATACCTGTCTGCCAGAAGCCGATCACATCTATATTATCAATTTCAGGAGAGACAACCTTCTGAGACTCAAATGCCCTCTTTACCGCCATAAGACGATCTCTTACCTTGGCCGCCTCTTCAAACCTCAGCTCTTCAGAAAGTTTCTTCATCTTTGTCTCCAACTCCTCAATAAGTTCCTTCTTCTGTCCCTTGAGGAATCTCTCTACCTCTTCTACTGCCTTCATATACTCCTCTTTTGAGACCCCTCCAGCACAAGGAGCTGGACAACGCCCCATCTGCTGTTGAATACAAGGCTTAATGGGTCTGTCAAGGCGATATCGGCAGGGTCTTATCTGGAAATGTTTTCTGATAAATGCCAGGGTTTCCCATACAGAAGATGCAGGTATATATGGACCAAAGTAGTTTGCACCATCTTTTTTTATCCTTCTTACTACCTCAAGTGTTGGCCATTCTTCATTAATAGTTAACCTGAGGTACGGATAGTTCTTGTCATCTCTCAGAATGATATTATACCTTGGCTTCTGCTGTTTTATAAGTGATGCCTCAAGGGCAAGAGCTTCTAACTCATTCTCAGTAACCACAAAGGACAGATCCTCTGCCCTTCTGAGCATGGCTTCAAGCCGTGGTGTGAGCTCTGTAGACCTCTGAAAATAGCTTCTCAGTCTTGTTCTCAGATTCTTTGCCTTCCCGATATACAAGACTCTGCCGTGTTTGTCTTTAAAGATATAGACTCCTGGCTTTTCAGGTATATGGTTGATCTTCTCTGTTAACCCTTTTGCCTCTCTGTCCATGACTCTGATATTATTTTATCATGTCAAGGGTGATTATAAGGAAAGCTGATTATGAATATAGCAGCCTCAGGAAAACAGTTTTTGAAATATTAGATGCTCTATCAAGGAATTCTTTCAAAAGAGGTATGTATGTGGTTGTCAAACCTAATCTTCTCTCACCTGCATCACCAGAGAAGGCGATACTTACCCATCCCTTAATGGTAAGAGCTACTGTAGAGTACCTGCTTGATAGAGGATGTAGAGTCCAGGTGTCTGATAGTCCTGCAGTTGGATCATTTAGTAGGATCCTGAGGGTGGGAGGTTTCGTAGACTCCCTTAAAGGACTTGATGTGGTTTTTAAGGAGTTTAAGGAGAGTGTGAGGGTAGATACAGGAAAACCTTTTGGGATGATAGAGATTGCAAAAGATGTTATAGAGGCAGATGCAGTTGTTAATATTCCAAAATTGAAGACCCATTCTCAAATGTTACTTACCCTTGGAGTGAAGAACACCTTTGGATGTATTGTAGGAATGAGAAAACCTGAATGGCATCTCCGTGCAGGTATAGACAGGTGGGCCTTTGCAAGGCTACTTGTAGAGGTCTGTCGAGTGGTAAGTCCTACAGTTACACTACTTGATGGGATATTAGCAATGCAGGGACAAGGTCCTGGTAAAGGTGGAACACCACGGTATCTCGGAATTCTGATGGGCTCAGATGATCCTTTTTCACTGGACTCCGTAGTGTGCAGGTGCTTAAGGGTCCCTGAGGAGAGACTTTTCACTACAAAGGTGGCAAGGCAGTTGGGGTATCTTGATGGGAATGTTGAGATTGATGGGAAGCTTCCAGGTGTGAAAGATTTTGAACTTCCTGAAATGTATTCATTAGTTTTTGGTCCCAAGGTGTTCCATGGATTCTTGCGTAGACATCTTACACAAAGGCCTGAGGTGAATAGAGAACTGTGCAGTCTCTGTGGTAATTGCTGGGAGTACTGCCCTGCTGAAGCAGTAGAGTCAGACAACAGGAAGGTCCATTTTGATTACCATAGGTGTATCAGGTGTTACTGCTGTATAGAGGTCTGTCCATCTGGGGCGATCAAGGCAAAGGAACCCCTCATGGGTAAAGTCTTAAAAAAGGTTTCCAGAAGGACTAAATAAGCAGATTTCTGAGAAATATTATGATTGGAAAGATGAGGAAGTCTGTTACTCTTAGAAAAATAAGGGCGATTAGAATGAAAAAGCCATACGGCTCAATCCTGCTGTATGCAACAGCCTGTCTGTAAGGCAACACTCCCATCACAATCTTGCTTCCATCAAGAGGAGGTATTGGAAGGAGGTTAAATACTGCAAGTCCGATATTGATGGTTACACTCAAACGGAGCATCATGCCTAAGGGTACCATTATTTTATTCACAATGAAGGGGTTTGTCATGGGTAAGGAGACAAGAATATGGTAGAAGACTGCAGAGACAATCGCGAGTAGAATATTTGCAGCAGGGCCTGCAAGAGATACCCAGATCATATCCCTCTTGGGGTCTCTCATATTGAGAGGATTTACAGGCACAGGCTTCGCCCATCCAATCATTCTCGTAAATACAAAGACGAGAGTTCCTATAGGGTCGAGATGCTTGATAGGATTAAGGGTGAGTCTTCCCGCCATTTTTGCAGTTGGATCACCGAGTCTGTACGCAACAAAACCATGGGCAAGTTCATGCAATGTCACTGCCAGAAGCATAGGTGGAGTTAAGAGTACTATGAGGAGAAGTGTGTCTCTCATTTACTTGTTTTGGTTGAAAGGCCTTTCAGGCACTGTATGCCATAGTTCTGATGGTTTGTATATTATTGCCATTTCTTGTCCTCAAAACTTGGTTTATGCTGCAAAGCAGTCCTTAAATAATAACTTATTAAGATGGAAGATTTCAATTAGAAGTTGAGTATCTTTACTATTGATGGCAGGAATCCTTCTCTCTGACTTCAATTAACATACTGAAAGGATTGTAACTTATGCATCTGGTATCCTGGAAGTACAGGAGAAAAGGTTCAGGATACCCTTCTGGTCCAAATACAATACTCAACTCACCTTCTTTAATTAACCCTTTAGAAGGTATCTTTATACCGATGAGTGTGGTGGTTTTCATAACCCTTCTGCCTTCAGGTACTTCATATGTGACAGAGTTTTCCTTAAAATTGAACTCTACTCTAAAGGACTTTTTGTATTGTGCTGAAGAGTCTCTTATATATCTCAAGGTTGCCGCAAGGTGGTCAATCTCTGAAGAGCTTCCCTCTTTGAGGGTGCTTGAGACCCATGGCCATACCACAGCACTAAAAAGGGATATAATAAAAATTACAACAAGAACTTCCAGCAGGCTGAAGCCTCTGTTTTTATACATCTCAATCTATATTCCAGTTAGTTATGTCTGCATCAAAGCCTTCTCCTCCCTCCTTTCCATCAGCTCCATAACAGATAATATCATAATCACCATGAAGCCCTGGAGATATATACACATAGGGATTGCCCCAGGGATCAAGAGGTATCTTCTTCTGTTCAAGATAACCACCTTCTCTCCAGCGTTTAGGTATTCTTCCTGTAGTAGGTTTTTCCACAAGTGCCTGAAGTCCCTGTTCTGTTGAGGGATAGAAGCCGTTGTCAAGCTTAAATAACTTCAGAGCAGTCTCAAAGTTTCTTATCTGGACCTTTGCTTCTGCAACTTTTGCTTCATCAGTTCTACCAATTATCCTGGGGGCCACTATTGCAGCAAGCAAACTCAGGATAAATACAACAACGAGTATCTCAATAAGAGTGAATCCAGAATTTTTTTTCATCAGTTGTTCTTTCCTCCTCACTCTATATTTTTTAAATTATATACCAGTCTTTTAACTTACTGCAAAGGGTTCTAAAGGTGGATCAGGGTATTTTAGAAGATTTCAATAAAAGAGTTCGTATCTCCGCATTCTTATGTTATTGAGTAGTCCTATCCCGATAAAATTTGTGACCAGCGCAGTTCCACCGTAACTGAAGAAGGGTAGAGGTACCCCTACAACAGGCATAAGTCCCATTGCCATTCCTATATTTACACTCAGATATATCAAAAACATTATGCTTATGCCCGTGGCGAGTAAAAACCCGAAATCATCTTTTGCATACAGTGCAGTCTCAAACCCCCTCAGAATAATCAGGGCATAAAGTGCAAGAAGAATTACAGAACCAAAAAACCCCCATTCTTCTGCAAATACAGCAAACACAAAGTCTGTATGTTTTTCAGGTAGAAATCTGAGAGGCCCCTGAGTGCCTTTCAGATACCCTTTACCAAATAGTCTACCTGAGCCAATTGTTACTTTTGATTGTTCGATCTGATATCCGATGCCTTTGGGGTCAACCTTAGGGTTTATAAATGCCACAAGGCGATTCTTCTGGTATTGTTTCATCTCTTTCCACAGAACATTACCCAGAAATGGTGCAGTAACTATAATCACCACTACTGAGGTCACCAATAGCCTTCTGTTTATTCCCTTTATAAGGGTGACAGCTACAACCATACTCAGAATCAAGATGGCACTACCAAGGTCAGGTTGTAGATAGAGGATCAGAAAGGGTAGAACTCCAAACACCCCTATAAGGACAACGAAGGGTATGCTCCTTAAAGGGGAGATCTGTCTGCTTAAATATCCTGCAATTGCTATAAGCAGGCATATTCTAAAAAATTCAGAAGGTTGAAATCCTATAGGCCCTATACGTAGCCATCTCTGAGCACCCATGCCTGCATGTCCCACCACAAGGGTGAGTAACAGTAGTATGAGAGCAAAAATATAAATAAAATAGGATAGTTTAATAAGCCTTCTGTAATCAAAGAGACTTACAGCAGCCATAGATACTATTCCAATAATCAACCATATGGTCTGTCTTATATAAAAGGCTGGATGCTTTACTCCTATAATAGGTCTTGTAGCACTGTAGATGGTCATGATTCCCAGGACAGTGATGATTACTGGTATAAGTACTATCATCCAGTCAAATTTGTCTTTTAGTAGTAATAGTCCTTTGAGTTTTTTAAGAACCCTTATTGGTTTCATCGGTATCCCTTTCTAAAAGATATGCCTCAATAACCCTCTTTGCTATAGGGGCTGCTGCTTCACCTCCATTGCCACCATGTTCTACAAACACGGAAAGGGCGATCTCTGGTTTTGAAGAAGGGGCATATGCTACAAACCAGGCATGGTCTCTTGGGAGATTCCTCTCATTGGGAGATAGAGCCACCACTTGAGCTGTACCTGTTTTGCCAGCAATACTGAAATGCTCAGAGTATGCCCGGAACCCCGTGCCTCCCTTCTGATTAACGACTCCATATAGTGCATCCTTCATTGTCTTTAAAGTCTCAGGCCTCATAACAAGCCTTGATATAATCTCAGGTTCAGCATTTTTTAATAGTTGAAGTTTATAAACAGTTCCGCCATTAGCAATGGCAGATATAAGCAGTGCAGCCTGTGCAGGACTTACTGAGACATATCCCTGGCCAATGGCCGCATTAAAGGTTTCTCCAAGATACCATGGTCTACCCTTGGTTTTTAATTTCCATGAAGTGGTTGGTATGAGACCTTTCTTTTCAGGAGAAAGACCAAGACCTGGTGGTCTTCCAAACCCGAATGCATATGCATACTTTGCTATTCTATCGATACCTGTTATTCTGCCTAATTCGTAAAAATAGACATCGCATGACTCTACTATAGCCCTTTTCATATCTACTATACCATGGCCCCTGTCCTTCCAGCATCGAAATCTCCACTGACCAACCTCTATAAACCCCTTACAGTGTACCTTAAAGTTTTTATTCACTAAGCCTTCTTCCATAGCAGCTATTGCTGTAATGAGTTTGAATACAGAACCTGGTGGGTACTGGCTTTGGAAAACTCTATTTATAAGAGGATGGCCAGGATGTCTTTTCAACTTTAACCATTGTTTGGGTTTTATACCTTTTATAAACATATTGGGATCAAATGAGGGTAGACTCACAAGGGCGATCACCTCCCCAGAAGAGGGCTCTATAGCCAGCAGTGCACCTGAACGCCTTTGAAATGCCTTCTCTGCAACAATCTGTGTATTGATATCGATACTAAGATAGAGATCCTCACCTTTTTCTGGAGGAATTATCCTGAGTGTTCGTAATTGTCTACCAAGGGCATCCACTTCTACAAATTTCATCCCTGCTCTACCCCTTAGTTGTTTATCAAACATCGCTTCAGCTCCCCACCTGCCCACCATGGTGTCCTCTGGCAGATTTTTAAAGTCCTCCATGGAGAGTTGTTCCTTGGTAGGTTTACCAAGATAACCAACCACATGGGCTGCTGTTTTACCAAAATTATAATAACGAGATATCTCTGTCTCTATGATAAGACCCGGGAAGTCTGACCTTCTTGCCTCAATTCTTGCCACATCCTCAAAATCAAGACCTCCCTTTAGCCTTATGGGCTCTAATCTCTGTCCCTTCTTACCTTTTAGTTTTTTTCTGATATCTTCTTCTGACATACCGAGCAGTTCCGCAAGTCCCTCAATGTCTATCTCTGCCTCAGAGACATCAGGTAGAATAGAGGCTATATAATAAGGTACATTCTTAACAAGTTTAACCCCCTTTCTGTCATAAATGATTCCTCTTGGTGCAGATATTCTGAATATCCTGACTCTATTTCTCAAAGACTGTTCCAGATATTGATCACCTTTCAGTATCTGCAGTTGCCACAGCCTTATTAGAAAGACTGAGAAGATCACCACAGTACAGATAGTTAGTAATCTTAATGGTGTTTCTCTATTCATTTTTGGTCTTTATAAATGCTCCAGCAGGTGTATTAACAATAGCACTGATCAGTGCAAAGAGGAGGAAGTTCTCAAAAGGCACAGGCTTTTTAACAAACAGTGTTAGACTGAGATAGACCACAGCCTCATCAACCAGTGTCATCAGAAATATGAAAGCCATACCCAGTAGAGGTCTCCATACAAAAAGAGTATCGGATATATATGAGGATACAATACCTACAAGGCCCTTGCCAAGAAGAGAAGGCCCCAGAATTCTTCCTGCGAGAATATCTTCTACAAGCCCTGTGAATACCCCAGCGGCGCATCCTTCAACCGGTCCTCTTCTCACCCCAAGCCAGTATACAGGCACAAGTGAGATATTAAGCACAGGGAGCCCCACAAGGGCCTGTACCACGGCTGTGCTTAGCAAAATTAAACACCATAATGAGATCTGCTTAAGATATCTCATCCTTTATTTCTCATCAATATTACCTCTTTTATCCTTGCAATATTCACTGCTGGCTTTACCGTGACCAGATGGAATAGATTGTCTCCCTCATAGACATCCTTTATATATCCCACAGGTATTCCTTCTGGAAATATACCATCCATACCGGATGTAACAAGAAGTTGACCTTTTTGGAGGGTTTCATCTTTTGAGATATACTTTAGAAGACAGAGGCTGTCGCCTCTTCCTGAAACTACTCCATTCAGTCCAGTACCTTTCACCTTCACAGATACAGAGAAGTTTACATCTGTAATCAATAACACTTTTGAATATTTTGGTTTCACCTCAATCACCTTTCCTACAAGTCCGTCCACTGTAGTTACTACCATATCCTTGGTTATTCCGTCGGTGCCTCCTCGGTTGATTATTATAATACCTGAGTATCTGTCAGGCAGTGGTGAGACCACCCTTGCAAAGGTGATAATTCTCTTCTGTCTTTTGCTGAAATTGAGGAGCTCTCTTAACCTGGCGTTCTCCTCCTCCAGCTCTTCAAGGCTCTGGAGTCTACTCTGCAGCTCCTGTACAGTCTGTTTCAGTCTGTCCATTTCCATTGTGAGGTCTTTTTTATCTTGGAAATAGGTGGAGAGGGTATCAAATCCCTGAACAATACCTTTTCTTAGCAAGAAAATAGGTGTTTCCAGTGAAGACAACAGCCTTATTGGTCCATGTGTGCTCTGGTAGATCATGAGCAGAATACTGGAAAGAGTGAGGAAGAAGATAAGAAGGAGACGTCTGGTTAACATCTGCAGTAAAGTTTAACTGAGAGATATCCTCTGTAGTAGATCTATTTCATCAAGCATTTTCCCTACACCTCTTACCACTGCTGTCAATGGATCATCAGCCACTATTACAGGAAGCCTTGTCTCTTCCTTTATCAGCATATCGAGTCCTCTAAGCATTGCACCTCCTCCTGCAAGTACGATTCCTTTGTCCACTATATCAGCTGCAAGCTCTGGTGGTGTATTCTCAAGTGCAACTTTTATTGTATCGAGAATCACATCCACGGGCTCTCTTAATGCCTCCCTTATCTCTGTCTCTTTGATCTCTATGGTTTTTGGTATTCCAGAAACCATATCCCTTCCTTTGATCTCCATAATCCTGTCAGACTCCCCTGTGGGATAGGCAGAGCCTATCTCTATTTTGATCTGTTCTGCTGTTCTTTCACCTATCATTAGGTTGTATTTTCTCTTAATATATGAGAGTATAGCCTCATCCATCCTGTCTCCTCCTACCTTAACCACTTTGCTATAGACAATTCCATCAAGAGAGATAACAGCCACATCAGTGGTTCCGCCTCCAATATCGACAATCATATTTCCTGTAGGGTCTCCTACAGGCATACCCACTCCTATGGCAGCTGCCATGGGTTCAAGAATGAGATACACCTCTCTTGCACCTGAGGCAATAGCTGCATCTTTAACAGCCCTCTGTTCTACCTGGGTTATACCTGAGGGGACACCTATTATTATTCTTGGAGATATAAAACTCTTCCTGTTATGGACTCTCTTTATAAAATATTTCAGCATCTCTCCTGTGGCATCAAAGTCGGCTATTACACCATCCTTCATAGGTCTTAATGCAGTAATGTTTGCAGGGGTCTTGCCGAGCATCTTCTTTGCATCGGCTCCCACTGCAATAATCTTCTTGGTATCTCTTCTCATAACTACGACAGATGGTTCATTACACACGATTCCTTTACCCTTTACATACACAAGGGTGTTGGCAGTGCCCAGATCGATAGCCAAATCATTCGAGAACATACCCAGTATCTTCTGTATAAACATACTACCTCCTTTGTTGCTTCTTCGATTACTCCTTACCTGTATAGATTACCATTGTGCCTGCAATAATGTCTCCGATCCTTCTTTTCTGTTCATTACCCATAAGCACTATAAACTCAACTGCAAGTATTGCGAGCATAATTAACCATCCCAGATATGGGATACTCCACAGGAGTACACCAATGGCTATATCAATATTCCTCAAGATAGATTCTTTAATTTTTGCATTTTTATGTTCTGTTGTTACTGTTTTGAGTTCTAAAAGCCTCTTACCAATGCTTCTTCCATCAGACAGACCATCTGCAATCAGAATATACAGTACTGAAGCAAATAGTCCCGCAGCCTCCAGTGTCTCTATAGCTATAAATACAATGGCAAGATCAACCAATCTTGCTACAATCCTATATAATACAGATGCTGTCTTAACCATTCAACACATATTATCAGATGCAATCTGGTATTTGCAAGAAACTCTGATATATTTTATATCCTAAAGAGAGGTTATCTAAAATGAGGAGGAACCGTGAGGAGAATGGATGAACTTAAGAGAATTCTTAGGAGAGTGGACAAAAAGGGATATGGGGCTTATAGAGAAATAAAAGGGGAGTATAATTTTGGTTACTTTGTCTTGATAGTGGACCATGTACAGGCAGACCCTTTTGCATCACCTTCAAGAATGAGAGTCAGAGTAAGTCTCAAAGATACAGAACTTCCAGAGGATACATATAAAACCCGCAGCAGGGAGGTGGCTCTCAGGGATTACCTCACAAGGGTATTCTTTAATAACATCAAAAGGTTCTGTAAAGGTAAGAGGGGTTCAGGCAAAAGTGGTTTTATAGGAATTGCAAGGCCTGGACAGGAGATATTAGACAGAACCTCAGTGATTATCAAGGATGGATACTTGGAGGTTAGATTTGTTATGGGACTGCCTGCCCATGGGAGGACTATCGCCTCATCAGAGGCAGAGAAGATGTTTTTTAATGAATTACCCCAGATTGTAAAAAACTCTCTCTTTTTCGAGAGTCTCAACAAAAAGGAACTCTATGAGCATATTGAGACCTCTGAGGATGCCGATTTTTTGAGGGCAAAACTGAAGTCCATGGGTCTTGTAGCTTTTGTTGCTGAAGGAGCCATTCTACCCCGCTCAAGTGGGATAGAGGATACACCTATGAGAGATGAAAAGGTGGTGCCTTTTAAGGTGCCCGATACCCTGAAGGTATCCATTGTACTTCCGAACAGGGGCGAGATAGTGGGTATGGGGATCCGTGAAGGAGTTACTCTCATAGTCGGAGGTGGATATCATGGTAAATCTACTCTGCTGAGAGCAATAGAACTGGGGATATACAACCATATTCCTGGAGATGGGAGAGAGTTTGTGATAACAGTTGATGATGCAGTAAAGATAAGGGCTGAGGATGGTAGAAGAGTCGAGAAGGTTGATATCTCGCCTTTTATCACCAACCTGCCCTTTGGACAGCAGACCAGGGCATTCTCAACAGAGGATGCCTCTGGAAGTACCTCTCAAGCAGCAAATATAATTGAGGCACTGGAGATAGGGACCAGCCTCATAATGATAGATGAAGACACATCAGCAACGAACTTTATGATAAGAGACCATAGAATGCAGCAACTGTTGCCCAAGTTCTATGAGCCAATCACCCCCTTTATTGATAAGGTAAGACTCCTGTATAAAGATCTTGGTGTCTCCACAGTGCTTGTTATTGGTGGCTCTGGGGAGTATTTTGATGTGGCTGACACTGTAGTCTGTATGATAGAGTACTGTCCCTATGATTTTACTGATAAGGCCAAGAAGATTGCAGAAAGATTCAGGGCAGAAAGGCTGAGTGAAGGTGGTGAGACCTTTGGGAACTTCAGAGTACGTATACCCATAAGAAGGTCTTTTGACCCTTCCAGGGGCAGAAAGGAAGTTAAGATAACTGCTAAGGGATTAAGCAGGATCGTCTTTGGCAGACATGAGATAGATCTCTCATCCATAGAACAGCTTGTTGATCCCTGTCAAACGAATGCGATTGGTGATGCGATCCTCAAGGCTATCCATTATATGGATGAAGAGAAGACCATCAGAGAGGTGGTAGACACTGTACTGAATGAGGTAGAAGGCAGAGGGCTTGATGTACTTTCTCCAGTGCCTTCAGGAGATTATGCCTTCTTCAGAAGGCATGAGCTTGCAGCCGCAATAAACAGGCTGAGAACCCTACGTGTGAGACAGAAAGGATGAAAAGACTTGTATATACCCTTGGTACAGACAGGAGAGATGAGGAGGACTTTGTGGAGATAATGAATTATTACCTTATTGAGGCTGTGATCGATGTGAGAAGGTTCCCCACAAGTAAGTTTGAGATATACAAGAAAGAGAATCTGCAGAAACTTCTTTCATCACTCCAGATAGAGTATCACTTTCTTGGCGCCTTGCTGGGTGGATACAGAAGGGGCGGTTATACAGATTATATGAAGACAGAAGACTTTATAAAGGGTATACAGGCTCTTGAAGAGATAGCTAAAAAGAAGGTCTCTGTGGTGCTCTGTGCAGAGAAATTTCCCTGGAGGTGTCATAGAAGATGGATTGCCAGGGTGCTCCAGAAGAGGGGGTGGGAAGTGGTGCATATTATTGACAAGGCAAAGGAGTGGAGGCCCAGAAGGTTGATTTAAACATTCAGAGCCAGTATCTTCTGCTCTGCCATTGACTTTGGCGTATAGTTTTATCTATATTAGCTTAGCCTAAATTCTTAAATGGGGTGAACTATGGGTAAGGGAGATAGAAAGACGAAGCGTGGAAAGATAAAACTGGGAACATACGGTAAGTACCGTCCCAGAAAAAAGAAGAAAAAATAATAATTATAAGTCTTCAGCCAAAACAAAGAGCCTGTCAGCTAAGGTAAGAATTCTTTCATAGTCTTCAAGTCTGTTGAGGCAGTGAGGAGGAAGCCCTTCCAGTGACAGAGAAGCTCCTGTAAGGGCAGCTGCCATGGCTCCTATAGTATCTGTGTCTCCACCGAGACTGATACAGAAGTTTATAGTCTCTTCAAAGGAGTTGCCATACCTTAGAAAGGCATAAAGAGAAGTTACTACAGACTCAGTAGCAAGCACTCCATTGCCGAGCCTTTCAATCACCTCATTTTTTGATGTATCCTTGGAGAGTAGTTCTTTTAGTAGTTTAAATTTTCTTCTGAAATCTTCTGTTTTAATATTTCTTTCAAGTATGCTTATTAATGAATCTCCCTCTGTGCCCTGTAAAACCAGTCCTACTGATAAGGCTACAATCCTTGCACCCTCTATTCCAAGAGGATGGGTATGGGTAGGGATGCTCGCCTTCTCCGAGGCTTCAAGAAGCTGTTTTGTATCTCTGTAGAAGACAAGTCCTACAGGAGCCACTCGCATTGCAGCCCCATTGCCATAGGAGCCGTTAGGGAATACCATCCTGGTAGCCTGCTCCATGGGTATCCCTTTCTGGATTAGGGCCAAGACGCTGAGTGTGCCAGGCCCATAACCCCTGTAGGGATTCAGGTTTCTTATAAAAGCCTCTGCCACCTTCTCTGGCAGCACATCTCTCTGTTCAATAATACTCTCTGCGAGGTTGATCATCATTTCTGTATCATCTGTATAGTACAAGGGCTTACTACAGTTAAACCTGTAGTCTCCTGGAGGAAGGCCTTCAAAAGGTGCTCCTAGGGAGTCTCCAAGGGCAAGCCCAAGCAACGAACCCCTAAATCTGCTTCTCAGTTCCGCTTTGTTCATTGTTAATTGCTTTTACAATCATTCGTCCCATCAAAAGGGTAACAAAATAGAGCCCTACCCCTCCAATCAGGTCCACCACATAGTGATATCTACAGTAAACAGTGGATATTAACATTAGTATGGTCAGAGGGAGAAGAAAATAGAAGAGTTTCTTCTCATATTTAAATGCCAGATGTAGCACAACCAATGTAACACCTGTATGACCACTTGGAAATGCATCCCTTTTTATGCCTTCAAGTGCATTAAGCACATAGTTTATCTTTTCGTAGAATATGTAGCCCTTGAGTTCTGTCTGGTATAGGTGAGGTATTGCATAACGGGGTCCCAGTGCTGGGAAGAGTAGATATCCGATATATGATAGATAAAAACACAGAAGTATTAAAAAAAGTCCCTTCTGGAAAGCTTCTTCCTTCTTATGGATCTTGAGAAGTATTCCCAGTGCCACAGGCATGAAGTAGTAGGTACAGTAGCTCAACTGAAAGATATCGGCAAGCAGTGGTGAATTAAACCTTTCAAAATAGAGCACTGGGTGTGTTCCAAAGAGCAGGTAGTCGAGTTTAATCAACACCTGGTCTATATCTCTTGGGTTTACTGCCGGGATTAGTTCAGTAAGGCTGTCAAATATTACGAATACAGAGGTGATAGGAAATATAAAGTCTCTGATTGTACTCAACAACTTTTGTGATGTCTTGAGATTCATGAGCAGTAGCTGGAGTATTAAAAGGCTCAGGTACTGCGCAAGAATAAATATATTATTTTCTATTTTTCTGAAGAAGAGCAGGGCTATGGAGAGGAAGAGACTGATAAAGAAGAGGTTGAGTTTCTGGGCCAGTTCAGAAGCTCTTGTAGGAGAACTCATAGCTTGTTCAACGCCCTCATAATAGCTTTCTGTTTTTTTGAGAGTCTGTACGGAGAGCCTTTTTTGCTCTTAGGAGAGGGCTCTTCGTCTTCATAGAGTAGAACCTTTTCATCAAGGCCTTTTTGTAGTGTGCTTTCTACTCGGTTTAAGAAGTCCTCTGAGCGTATGGGAACACAGCCCTTAGACCAGGCAAACTCTGCAATCTGCCTGTCAGAACTAACTACTATAAAATGTTTCTTCTCCCTCTGGATAATCTCCTTTATAAGGTCATCCGCCTTCTTGCCTGTGCTGGTGAAGATTATCCTTATTCCTCCCTCAAAGGCTATACTATCTTTCAAGGACACTCCACCATGCCCATCAAAGACCACAGTTATTGCATGTCCTTTTATCTTTCGGTATGTGATCAGGGTATTTATGAAATGCTTTCTTACAGATTCAAGGTCTCTGTGGTAGATGCCCACAACATTGTATCCATCTATAATAATCTCAGAAATGGGGACCTCCCATGAGGTTTAGATAAAAGCTGGTGCGAGAGGGGGGACTCGAACCCCCACGGGTTATCCCACTGGATCCTAAGTCCAGCGCGTCTACCAGTTCCGCCACTCTCGCTATATTGATTTTAAAGGATTTTCTGGTAGATGGTCAATCATGATAGTCCTAACTGTTATCACTCTTCTCTTGAAGTCTATATCCTTCCATCTCAGATTAAGTATCTCACCTTTCCGCATACCCGTATGAAGGGCTACAATCAACAAAGGTCTTAACCACCATGGTCTGTCTGCTGCCTCAAGCAGCCTTTTTTCCTCTTCCAGAGTCAACCATCGGTCCCTTACATTGCTATTGCCTACGGAGAAGGACAGCTTTGATACAGGATTATCCTTGATCCATCCCCACTCTCGTATGGCAACATTGAACATCCGCCTCAGAAGGGATAATTCCTGGTAAACTGTGGCAGGCTTAACTTTCTCAAGTCTCTTGGCCCTGTACTGGGCCACCATCTCTGTGGTGATGTCTGAAAGCCTCATGTGTCCAAAAATTGGCAGAAGGTGCTTTATGGTATGTATGTCTCTCTGTCTCTGATAGAACTGCATGTACCGTTCTGCAAGGTCTTGGAAGGTATACCTCCTGGTCTTGGCCCTGTCAAAATACTCCCCCTCCAGAATTTCTGTGGTGATTTTGTGGTATAATTTCTCAGCGAGTCGTTTGTTTTTTGTTTTCAAAGAACCTTGGTACCTTCGCCCTTGATGGGTGAAGGTATAATACCAGATGCCTCTTTTTTGGTAAAGGCCCATCAGGAGTGCCTCCTTTCCTTCGGAATTGCTAAGGCACTCCTAGACCAGGCACCCTTATTATAACCCCTCTTGCAGGAGTCAATCCATACCTTAATATCTTCCAAATCAAACCGCAATGCTCCGTTCAACTTAATACACGGTATCTGGTCCAGTGCTACCCATTGATAAATGGTTTTGGGCTTCACGCTAAGGATTTCCGAGAGTTCTTTAACTGTAATCAGCTTATTCATAAATCAGTACGTAAAGACACAGAAGGATCAAAAGTACTAAGTTTACGACCTGCGCCAGCCCGCTCCTGACTGCGGCCGAATGGGTTGTACGGCCCTCTTCCCGTCCTGCCGCAGAGATGCCAGTGTTTCCTCAACTTTCTTTACACTATCAAAAGCGTCTTTACAGAACGATAGATGTTATAGCTCACGACGAGTTGTGTGATTACGAGCTCCCATAGTTCGTCTCTCGAAAGAGCCTCCTGAACGTCTTCAATCTGCACGTCATCAACGGCAAAAGGCTCCTCATCCATTCTGCTGGAAAAGGAATCAATGCGACGTTCACATCCGTAATGTTCATCAGGCGGTACCTGTTCCAACCTCCTGCATCTCTGTACTTCTGGTATGCTGTCTTTATGCTTTCTGTCTCTGAGCGGCTGATCAGAGACAGGAGTTTCCTTATCCTGCCCTCCACAATATTTCTGCAGCAAACCCTACCTTGAGAGATATTTACGAATATATTTTAGTGTCTTCCAAAGATACTTTTAATAGAAGAAATCCAGAGAAAAAGATAAAGTACCATTTCACCCGAAGAATTTTCTTGAATTCACTAAAAGTGTGTGGTCATTTCCTGTTGAATCTGCCAAAAAGTAGGACCCCATTTTCATTTCCAGTGAAATTACCTTAATAGATATTACAACTCTATACATTTGAAAATGAGATTGTTCTTGATCCTTTCATGGGGAGTGGTCAAACAGCAATAGCTGCACTAAGGACGGACAGATATTATGTGGGATATGAAATAGATGAAGAGTTATGTAAGACTCGCTGAAACAAGAATAAAAGATTTTTAAAACACTCAGAATATCTTACCCTTTGTTTCCTCAAACAGATGAAATGTGCTATTTACACAAGGGTTTCCACGTTTTTTGTAATACGCTTTAGCTGTTATATATTCGTACGTAGAACTCACTTGAAAGACGATAAGCGCAAAATTTGGCGCCTCTACCACCTCCTTTTTTAAAGTGTTATAACACCTCCCAGCTTGGGGAAGGGAAATCCCCTCCCCTTTTTTGCTTTTTCAGCAGAGCTCCGGATACATGCAGGTGCCTGGCGGTAAGCTGTAAAGGTGTCTGAAGAATATGTCTATTAGAGGCGTCCAGTAGGTTTCGAGGTCGGAAATGTCGTTTATGGGAACACACGTACCGTTCATCAGAGACTTGGAGGACTGAAACAGCCGCCTTCTTCGGGATAACCGCTCGTGTCCGTGTGGGATAGAAAGCCGAGAATGTGTGCCAGCTCGTGGGCAATTACCAGCTGATCTGTCACATAGACGGAGGAATTTTTGACCCATATGTCACAAGGAGGGTTTTTGTAGTAAGCGTCCGGGTCGTGCGGACAGGAACTGAGTCCAATGTCCCACGTGGCGTTAGGCGCGAAGGAGATGATTACTTCCGCAAGGTCAGGCTCCGTCGTTGTAACGAGCCGCACGTTGTCCGGCAACCTGGAGTTAAAGAAGTCCAAGGTCTCCTGGAGGTAAGGAAAGTTCGTTTCGTCGTACACCTTTATCACTCCGTCGAGCCACCTCTCAGTATGTCCTGAATAAACGTTCAGGTCAATGAGCAGCTGATCTGGATCGTAGACGTACACGTCAACGGTGCCCTTCACTTCTCCGTTTATCCTTAGCTCGTAAGTAGTGTTTTGCTGAGGCGCTACGGTTTTACTGCCCGTAGAGCCAACTACTTCGCACGCACCACCTGCTGTGCAGAACTCTATCGTTTCGTTTTCAGCACCCGTAACTGACCAGGTAATTACCGACACCTGGTAATCAGGAAAGTTGCTGATACAGCCTACGTGAATGCTACAGTCTCTGACGATGCCGTCTGGAGTAGCCTTAAATTCTTCCACTACGTAGTTGCCAGTACTGTTACCAGTGCCGTAGTCCTCTCCACCCCCACCACCACAGGAAAACAGAAATAAAGACAGAGACAAAGCCACGAAATGATTCTCGTCATCGTAACACCTTCCTATTTAGCTCTCGTCCTGTTTGTTTTCCGCTCTTTTTTAAGTACCTCGAGGTATTGATCTTTAACTTTTTCTACGTCTTCGAGACGTTTGCTGATTATTCCGTACACTACGGACGGCTCTACCTCGTCGTAACGGTGTACTATTAAGTTCCTCAAACCAATTTAAGCCCTCTTCTACGATCTCTATTTTCCTGTTAATTCCTTTCATCACTTAGTTTCATCACTTAGTTTTTTCCTTCTTAGTTGTTCGACGAAAGGCATGAAGTCAAAGTACTCTCCTCTTACGAATGCCTCAAACTCAAGCCTCTGGTCGTGGTCTTTTTCGTACAGAACTCTACCCTGGGTTATTACCTCGTACTTCAGTTCTACGGAGGTCGTAGTACTCCGTAGGTTTACCACGTCGACTTTCGCGTTACTGTCTCCAACTGCCTTCTGAACTACGCCCTCGATTAACGTCGTCGTTTCGAGGTGTTTCATTGCGTCGGTTCCGTAGTCCGGGAGGAAAGCCACGTCCACGTCGCTGTCTTCTCTCTGCCTGTCCCTTGCTGCCAAACCAAAAAGGTGCACGGCAACTACGTCGTCCGGGAGGACGACCCTTCCAAACGCTTCCCTCAGCACTTCAAAAGTGCTGGTACCCATACGATCCGTCCTTTAGAGACCTTGTATTTTACCACGACATTTCGGAAACCTTCCAACAGTACTTTGCTTCGGTCTATGTGTTTCCAAACTTTCCTCAATCTTTTTAGAGTATAACCTCTCTTCTCAGCTCCCTTAGTTCTGCTACGGTTAATTCTGAAACCCTGATCTTGTCTTTTATGGATGTTGTTCCTGCCATTTCTGTACTCCTTTGAATGGTTTTGTTGATATTTTATCTTATTCCACCTGATTTAGGGTAGCAAAATGGTAGCAGAAGGTAGCACACTAAACAGAAAATATGGGAAAGAACAGAAATAATGGAACTACCAGAAAATCATTTAAAATCAATATAGCGAGAGTGGCGGAACTGGTAGAGGGTCAATCACGTATCTGAAGGGATCAGACGGATTCTTTCATAGCTTCACCTCAAAAAATACAGGACAATGGTCAGACGCCTCTATCTCATCTGTTACCTCAGGAAATCTTTCAAATCTGAAATCTATCTTTTCGCCTTTTTTATCATCTGGAGTCCCAAGGTAGCTGTATCTTTTAGCTGAGCTTATTCCTCTCCTCTCAATATAAGGCTTTCCAGGAGAGTGCTCTGATAGTCTGGGTGACAGAAGAATATAATCGAGCTGGCTTACTATATTTTTACTCTCCCACCAGTGAGTCCATTGCTCTGTTTTAGTAGGTATTCTTCCAATAACATTCTCCAGTCCTAAGTCCTTTACAAGTGGTTTTAAAAACTTGGAATTCGGTGTATCGTTAAAATCTCCAACTACAGCAAAAGCCCTATTAGAAAAGCTTCTTCCTTTGAATCTATCTCTTACAATCTCAGCTACTCTTGTGGCCTGAGCCTCTCTCTTTTTGTTAGCCCTTTCTTTCTGTTTTCGTCCCCTTGCATATTTTGACTTCAGATGGGTTACAAACAAGGTCAGAGGTGTACTGTTTATATCAAAGGTGACCTCAAGACAGTCTCTGCTGAATAGATAGCCTGACCTGTCACTATAGGGTTCATCAATATGGGTTTTAACATCTATGATCCTATATTTACTTAAGATTCCAATATCTATGAGTCTGGGATCATGAGAGTCAATCAACAGGGCATAGGGATAGACATCTCCAAGATAATCTCTGTTAAACCGTCTTAATACCCTCATATTCTCTACCTCTTGAAGACAGGCTATATCTGGGTAGTTAAGGGTCTTACCTTTTAAAGCCTTGGCAGTTAGTATCCTCCACTGGTCTTTATCAAAGACCTGGAAAGAATTTTTTGGAGCGAATATCTCTCCAGGAAGAAATCCGCCTTTGTCTTCAAGTTCTTCTGGTGAGAGAATCTCCTTTCTGAATCTTCCTCCAGGAAGATAACCAAAGACCTTGTATCTGCCAAAAAGGTTCTCCACATTGAAGGTACAAATAGTTATTGTAGCCATAAAAACTCCCTCCTTTCTTTGAATTTAGTATTTGTCAATACCTGATTACTTTAATAATTGACCCACAATCACCACCCTGTTCTTTCCATCTCTTTTAGCAGTATACATTGCCTCATCTGCTGCTCTAATAATATCATCTTCTTTTAACTCTTTTGAAGGGATGAGACTTATACCTCCTATACTAACACTAACAACATTAATAGGCGGATTGCCTATATGAAGAATTTTCATCAATTCTATCTCCTGTCTGATTCTTTCAGCAATATCTTCAGTCACATTAATTGATGTGCCAGGCAGCAGTATAACAAACTCTTCTCCTCCATACCGTGCAACAGTATCCCCTGCTCTTCTGGCATATTTCAGTAAGACCGAAGCCACCTTTTTGAGACATTCATCACCCTTTAGGTGTCCATAGATGTCATTGTACAGTTTAAAGTTATCTATATCAAGAATGAGAAGAGACAGAGGATACTCATGTCTTTCAGCTCTTTTTATTTCGTTTGCAAGTGTTTCTTCAAAAGCGCGACGATTTAGAAGATTTGTCAGGGGATCAATACGTGACTGAATTGTTAACTCAACATTTTCCTTCTTCAGTTTGCTCCTTTCTGATTCCAGTTGTCTGGATTGAAGAAAGTCTCTGCGAATATAACTTTCCATAGAGTAACTTCCAAAGATTCCCACCATATTAGCAGCCAGTAATCCAAAAGTATTGTTTATCTGAAGCGGAACCGGAAGATACAGACTGTATGAAAGGGCTAAAAAGTAACAGAGTGTAATAGCTAGTGCAGAAGCCGTGGCAAAGTAAAATCTCAATCCTGTGAAGATATAGGCATAAAAGATGGTAAGCATGATACCTTCAAAATAGGGCTGTGTTTTATCCTCTGATGTTATCACCAACATTGTAATTAGTCCAAGACCGGCAATAAAGATAATCAAAGAATAGAATGACTGGATAAAAATATCTGAAGGCTTTTTATTTAACCTTAAATATATATAAAAACCTATTGCAAGAGGTGAGAGGATTGCATACCTAATTAGCCAGAATTCCTTTATAAATTCACTATATATAACCCTGTCAAGGATACCAAAGACTGAGTAAAGTGCCCAACCTATAATTACAGAGCGTCTTAACTGAGTAAGGTTTCTCTTTAAATAGAAATCTATAAACTCTTTTTCCAGAGATAGAGGAAACAGAAGAATAAGCCGTTGAGCAAAACTTTTTTGGTGCTTGATTTCTTTACTGTTCATCTTTGCTCCAGAAAAGATCGATTCTTAATTTTAAAGGTATTTATCCTAAAAAATCCAAATAATGGGATATTACTCTAAAATTTATGCATGAATCAAAGATTATTATTGACAAAGATCATTATAGGTGATATAATTTAAAAGAACATAAACAATTAACGGAGGGTAAAAAATGAAGAAAATTACACCTATAATTTTAGTTTTTTTTGTTGTATTCATTTTGCAGCCTGTGATATTAGCAGCTTCTGTTGATAGGATTATTGGTCAGGTAGCAGTAACAGGAGAAGGAAGAATCCTTTTAGATTCTGGTAAATGGAGCAAGATAGACAAAGTATATCCTGTTACTGATAATTCAAGATTCAAAACTAAAAAAGGAAGAATGTCTTTTGTCTTCAAAGATAGTACCCGTCTTGAGGTGGGTGATAGTTCAGAGGTGGTGATTAAAGGAAAAGTGGGTAGTTATGTGGTTGAGGTTGTGGCAGGGAAAGTGATATTCAGTGTGCCTGAGGGAACAGTGATGATTATAAAGACACCAGATCTGGTAGGAGAGATAAAGAGTTCTAAGAAGATGATACAAAAGGTATCGGCTACTGAGAATACAACGATTGTTGGAGTTTTGTATGATGGTAAAAGGACAAAAGTTGTGACTTTTTCAGGACAGATTAATATAAAGACATCAAGTGGTGAGACAATGATGCGCCTTACTGCAGGCAAGGGGGTGGAGGTCTCTTCAACTGACAGCAATATCAAGGTTGTCCAGGTTCAGGCTATTGGGGCTGAGACCTTGGCATTGACAGGAGAGAAATTTGCTAATACACTTTTTTATATTTTGGCAGGTGCAGCAGCAGTAGGATATGTTATATTAAGTGAAGAAGATGTTAGTCCCTCAGCTCCATAGCAGATAAAAAATATATTAAAACATGTATAAAAATCTCTGGAAGGCTATAATAATAGTAATATGCCTGGTTGGAAGTTATAGTTGTGCAGACAGGAGTTTACATTCTAATCTTCGTCATGCCTATGTCTCTTCCAGATCCTCTCCATCTGAGCAGTTAAATCTGAAGCTCTCGCAGAGTAAGATAACCTTAAAAAGACCTTTCTCAATGGTGGACTATAAAATAGGTCCTGAAGACCTATTAGAGATCAATGTATTTCAAGCAGAAGAGTTTAAGACCCTTGTAAGGGTTACCTCTGAGGGATATATTAAGTTTCCGATGGTAGGAAAAATAAAGGCTGCTGGTATGAGTGTATCTGAACTTGAAGATTATCTCTCAAAAAAATTAGAGAAGTATATAGTAGAGCCGGTGGTAAGTGTATTTGTTAAGGAATACAGAAGTCAGCAGATTACTGTTCTCGGTGCTGTTAAGAATCCTCAGGTCTATACAGTAACAGGCCAGAAGTATCTTGTAGATGTATTATCCATGGCTGGAGGTTTGACAGAAGATGCAGGTGATATATGTGTTATACAGAAGGTGATTCAAGAAGAGTCAGGGGAGATTCAGGGCGTCCAAAAGATAGTGATTGACCTTAGAGACCTTTTGATTAATGGTAATTCTACTTTGAATATTCCTCTCTCTTCGGGAGATGTGGTGCATGTACCAAAGAGAGGTGTATTTTTTGTGGATGGTGCTGTAAATAATCCGGGTTCTTTTCCCATAGAGGGTAAGATGACCCTTGTACAAGCAATCAGTATGGCAAAGGGACTGAAGTATGAGGCTGACAAGTCATCTATAACCATTTACAGAGATACAGGGAAGCCTGAAAGGGAACTTATTACAGTGAATTATGACGATATAATAAGTGGAAAAAAGACAGATATATTTATACAGGATAAAGATATAATAATTGTTCCAAAAAGTGGAGTGAAAAACTTTCTGAAGGGATTTGTTAATACTATAAGAGGTTTTATCTCTTTTGGTAAGAGTCTGTAAGGAGGTTTTCATATAATGGAAGAAGACAGAAGAGAGAAGAATCCTGAACATCAACATGACCTTACACCCTATGAACCAAAAGATCGAGAAATATCCACTCATATTAGGCATATCGAAGAGGAGTTAGAGGAAGAGGTCCATCTTAGGGATTATTTTAACGTTATAATGAGGAGAAAATGGATTGTCGCAGTATTTTTCATCTCTGTTGTAATAACTGTGACACTGATAACTTTTATGACAGAACCTGTATATAAGTCTACAGTTACCATAAAGATCGATAAAGAACCTCCAAAAGTTCTCGCATTTGAAGATGTGTATCAGATTGAAAGGATTGATGCTGATTACTATGAGACACAGTATAAGATTCTTTCAAGTCGTAATATTGCGAAAAGGGTTATAAAGAAACTTCATCTTGACAGACATAAGGAATTTATTGGTGACGGAAAGGGTTTCTCTCTAAGTTCTATTCTTTCGAGTATGATAGGTTTTTTAAAGTCTGGCAAAGGTAAAGTTTCTACTCCCATTTATGAAGATGGTGTAAGAACTGACCTGATTGATGCATTTCTTGAAAGGGTTGAGGTTCAACCAGTGAAAAAGTCTCAGCTCGTTAGAGTTAGTTTTAAATCTCACGATCCAGACCTTGCTAAGAAAGTGGCAAATACTATAGCAGATACATATATTGAGTTTAACCTTGACAGCAAGGTAGAGGCAACAAAGCAGGCAAGGCAGTGGCTTGAAAAACAGATAGAAGTAATAAGGGCTAAGGTGGAGGAGTCGGAAGAGAAGCTTAATAAGTATGCATCGCTGAATGAGGTGATATTTCTTGATGAAACCAAGGATAGAGAGAGTATCCTTACACAGAGACTTTCTGAGATATCCACAGCCCTGAGCGAGGCTACTAATATAAGAATCCAGAAAGAATCTATTTATAGGGAGATAAAGGCCTCTGGAGACAATAGTCCCTATATTCTGGATAATCCATTAATACAGGACCTTAAGAAGAAGTATGTATCTCTTGAGTCAGAGTACTATGAACTTCTGAAGATTTATAAACCTGAATATACAAAGATGAAGGCCTTAAAGAATCAGATGATAGCAATCAGCAAAAGGATAGATCTTGAAAAAACAAGGATAATCAAAGCAATAGAGTCTGATTATAAAACAGCCCTTAGAAGAGAGAAATATCTAAAAAAGTTGTTTGAGAAGACCAAGAAAGAGCTCCTTGATTTTCAAAACAAAATGGTACAGTATCAGATACTGAAAAGGGAAGTGGATACAAACAGACAACTCTATAACAATATGCTCCAGAGATTAAAAGAAGTAGGTGTTTCTGCCACAATGACAGCAACAAACATACAGATAATTGATAGGGCAGAGTATCCAGAGGCTCCATTTAAGCCAAAGAAATCATTGAATATCATGCTTTCTATCCTGGTTGGCCTTTTTGGTGGTGTGGGTCTTGCCTTCTTTGTAGAGTACTTTGATAATTCTGTTAAGGACTTGCAGGATGTAGAGAAGAGGATTAATCTGCCTTCTCTGGGTGTAATTCCACACTTTAAGGATTTTGACTCCACAGGGAATGAATTGGTAACACTGTCTGACAGTGCAAATCCCTTGTCAGAGGCTTTCCGTTCCATAGGCACTTTTATAATGCTCTCGTCTGCCTCTAAACCTCCCAAAACGATACTTATTACAAGTCCTGGCTCAGGAGATGGGAAGACCACGGTAGTATGTAATACAGCAGCAAGCCTGATTAAATCCTTAAAGAGAGGAATAGTGATTGATGCGGATCTAAGAAAACCGATGCTTAATCAAAAGTTCGGGATAACAAATGAGGTGGGACTTTCTACATTTCTCTCAGGTAATATAGAGTTTAATGAGGGGCTTATAAAAAAGACAAATATTCAGGGGCTGGATATTATAACTTCTGGTCCGATACCTCCAAATCCTTCTGAACTATTGGGTTCTGCAAGGATGAGGGATCTCCTTGATGCCCTTTATACACTGTATGATTTTGTTCTGATTGACTCGGCTCCTGTACTTGGAATGACAGATAGCCTTTATCTAAGTAACTTTACAGAAGGGGTTATAATAGTAATAAAAGCAGGTAAAACCTCAAGGGATGCCCTGAAGGAGACGAAAAGACTCCTTAATAAGATAAATGCAAAGATCCTCGGAGTGGTTCTGAATGACCTGAAGGAGCAGGATATGAAGTATGGCTATTATTACTATTACTCTTCTTATTATTCCTCTTACTATAAACAAGAAGATACATGAAACAGAGGATCGTTATCTACTCAATTCATATACTCTCTTTCCTGGTCCTTGTTAATCTGCTGAGTATATTTTTCAACTCTCTTTTTCAAGAAAAATATAATCTTAAAAAACTGAATATAGCAGCGAATATAGCTCCTGCAGAAGCAAGTAGTTATTTCTATATTGGACTCCAAAAACATTACAACCTCTCAGAGAAGAACATTCTTGGGGCAATAGATTATTACAAAAAGGCTATTGATAGAATGCCTCTTGATCCAAATGTATGGTATGCCCTTGCAAATGCATATTATGAGACAGGAGAGATTGACAATGCATTCAGAGCAATAGAGAACTATGCCCTGTTAAGGCCTAAGAATCCTGAGGTGCTGTGGAGAGCAGGGGTGTTTTATCTTATTAATGGAGCTGACCTCAGTAAAGCAAACTACTACTTTAGACAGTATATACAACTGGCTTCTCATTATCAGACAAAGGTTTATGAGTTATATAATCATGTGGGAATACCAAATGAGTATATAATAAAGAACCTTATTTCCGGTCAGCCTCGGTTGTATAATGCCTATCTGCTCTATCTTATAAGAGAGAAAAGACTGAAGGATACATTAGAGTTTTGGGACATGGTTGATCATTCTCTTTTGCAGGAAGATACAAAGCTCCGTCTGTGTGATTTCTTTATCTACCAGGGGAAAAAGCGAGAGGCTCTGCTACTGTGGAGGCAGATGTATCCAGAGACTTCTTTGATCACGAATGGAGGTTTTGAGAGTAGATTAAGAAATGGGTGTTTTGGCTGGAGAGTTGGACATGCAAAAGGCATTGAGGTCAAATTAGACAATACCTACTCACTGGAAGGCAGGCACTCTCTTGGTGTGTCCTTTGGTGGTAAGAATGTTGGTGTCTCAATGGTCAGACAGTTCGTGCCTGTTCAGCCGGGCAAAGGGTATATACTAAATGCATATATTAGAACTGAGGGCCTAACAACTACAAATGGAGTGTTCCTTGAGATAAGAGGATACAGGTGTAAGGGGCTTCACAAAAGATCAGATGTATTTACAGGAACAAACCCATGGACTCTTGTTAATATAGGATTTACTGTACCAGAAGACTGTAACATGATCAATGTGGCTTTTAAGAGGGAGAGGTCTTTTAAGTTCAACAATAGAATAAAGGGGAAGGCATGGATAGACAGAGTGGAGCTCATAGAGACAGGAGACTGATGTTACTGTCAGCAGTAAGCCTTATTGATCGTTTTATAAAGGGTATATCCTTTGATGCTCTCTATGAAAGGGCTATAAGGCATTATGATATCCTGCTTGAGATAATCGAGGGTGATGAGAATCTGGATGATGTGCTGTCACATTCAGGTTATTCATTGGAAGAGATAAGGGCTGCTGCCTTAGATATTGTGGATGCCCTTATTTATAATGACAGAGGAGACCCTTTTCTATCTCTTGGACTGCCAAGCAACATATCCTATGAGGTTTTGAAGAAGAGATGGAAGAGATTAATAAGCCTCTATCATCCGGACCTTTATCCGGACCAAAAGTATTATGAGGAGAAGGCAAAGAAGATAAATGCTGCATACAATGAAGCGGTCCAGAGCCTGGAGAAAAGAGGTGTTGCTATTGAGAAGGATTCTGAAAGGGTATTCAGTAAATACAAAGAATATGATTTTAAGTCATACAGAGGGAGTGTATCTCCTGGGGTTTTGAGTCTTCTGAAGCGTTTACCTTTGTTAATCCTTATTTCTGTGGTTTTTGTAGCACTTATAACAGTGGGCTTCTTTATAAAATCCAGAATGAATGAAGACGAAATTATATTGACTGCAGGTGTTGAAGTGCCTCCTGAAGATGACAAGGATATTGATAACAGAGATTCTCTCTCTTTCCTCCAAATTCTTCTGTCTTCAAAGGAAGAAGACGAGGTTATAAAGAAGACCAGAGAGAGAGGGGAAAAAACAGATGTACCAGTGCTGTTAGAGCAAGATTCGGTAAAGATTCAGACAGAGAGTGAGTTTGATATTACAAGGAAGTATATACTGAAGGATTTAGATTTACAAGAAAGAGAGATAGAAAAGAGACAGGTTTCTGAGAAAGAGGAACTACCAGATACCTCTTCTCAAGGGGATACTGAATCTGTTGAGGTTGAAAAGACTTCTCCCAGCTATGTGCTGGTAAAAAAACAGAACAGTAGAACTGCTAAAGAAGGTTTGATAAAGGATGAAATACTCAAAGAAGAAAAGAAAGGGCGTTCTGAGAAAGAAATATCTATAAATGATAAGAAACAGGATGAACAGAAAGATATAAAAAAAGAAATTCATCTCTTTCTTCAACAATATAAAAAGTACTATGAAAGAGGAGACCTTTTAAAATTTCTTTCCCTTTTTGCTGAGGATGCTGTAGAGAATGGTGAGAAAGTAGCCAGATTAAAAGAGGTCTATAAAAGAATTTTTACTGAGTCAGAGAATAGATACGAGCTAAAGGATATAGTAATAGACCTAAAAAATCTGAATACTGCTGAGGTAAGGGCAAAATTTGATATTCAGCGATTGATTAAAAGGGATGGTAGGGTGTACAGATACAGAGGTGATGTTAAATGGGTAATAAAAATAAAAGGAGATGAGTTAAAAATAGTAAGTCTATATTATGAGTGAGAAAGTATTTCTCCCATTAATAGTGATATTTTCAGTACTTCTTTTTGGATCCATAGAAGCATGGGCTTTTGGAGCAATTGGCATAGTAGTTGTAATCTATTTTAATCTCTGGCTCAGAGGGCAGGAAGTAAAGATTCCTGAATCTTTTGTACAACGAGTATTTTATACAGGGATATTAGGGTTCTTTATATATTGTCTCCTACAGATTATGCCTATGCCATTTGGAGTGCTTAAAAGACTTTCACCCCCAACATATGCATTGTTGAGCACACTTTCACTGGAGAAGGTTTATGGTAGTATCAGTTTTTATCCTTTCGTAAGCATGAATGAGATATTAAAACTGGCTGTATATACTATGATGTTTTTTATCTCTGTGTATGTAGCAAGAAGAAGAGAGGATGTGCGTAGGATACTGATAGTTATTGTAGTTTTTACCTGTCTGCTGTCTTTATTTGCCATAATCCAGAAGGCTACATGGAACGGTAAGATATACTGGTTTAGAGAACTGTCACAGGGAGGTAATCCCTTTGGTCCTTTTGTTAATAGAAATCATTTTGCAGGCTTTGTAGGGATGGTTATCCCAGTGGGGCTTGGACTTGCAATAGAGACGAGGAGAATAGAAAAGAGATTCCTTGTTATTTTTCTTACTATGGTTGCTGCCCTGGGGCTATTTTATTCTCTGTCAAGGGGCGGTATAATGAGCTTCTTTACTGCGATGGGAGCTTTTATTAGTTTATCTGCTATAAAAGGAATAAAAAAGAGGTCTACTGTTTATATTATCATATTTTTTACCCTTCTTATTTTTTATCTGCTCTACTTAGGGATGACTCCCATAATAGAGCGATTTGCCAGAGGAGGGCTTACTGATGAGGAAAGATTGAAGATATGGCTTGCAACAATGAAGGCGATTTCTGATTTTCCTGTATTTGGTGTAGGACTTGGAGTATTTAACTATATTATCCCTATGTATTATCCTGATCCTCTTCAGAAGAATATCCACTATGCACATAATGATTATCTACAGGTATTACTTGAGACAGGAATTATAGGTGGCTTTCTTATATTTATTACCATCTCTGCACTGGCTATTATGATAATAAGATCTTTATTAGTACAAAGAATCCCAGACTACATTTATATAGGTCTAATTTCTTCCCTTGTATATATAGCAGTACACAGTATATTCGACTTTAATCTACATATGCCTTCAAATGCGATTCTCTTATCTTTAGTGGTAGGAATACTTTATGGTATGACAATAAATATACTCAAGAGAAGACGGAGTAATTATCTCCATGACAGAGTTTATTGATATACATTGTCATATACTTCCAGGAATTGATGATGGTCCTGACACTGTTGATACTGCTCTCAGGATGCTTCAGCTTGCTAAAAGGGATGGGATAAAGGAGATCATTGCTACTCCCCATATAATGGAAGGTGTATATATTAATAAAAGATACGATATTCAGAAGAGTCTTGTCAGTTTAAGAGAAAGAGCAGATATCTTACCTATTGGTATTGGGGCTGAAATCAGGATAGGCAGAGACACTCTCCAGAGACTTTTAGATGGAGATTATCCCACTCTTAATGATGGAAAATATGCCCTTATTGAATTTCCTTTTTATTCCCTCCCTCCATTAGAAGAGATTGAAAGGATAATTAAAAACTTTATTCTTAATGGTATAATACCTATAGTAGCACATCCAGAGAAGAATATCATGATTCTAAACAATCTAAGGATACTTAAAAGACTGACAAAGAGGGGGGTCCTTTTTCAGGCCACAGCATCAAGTATAATAAATGGTTCATACAGGATACAGAAGACCACATTAAGAATGATAAAAAATGGATATATCCATGTGATAGCCTCAGATGCGCATGATCCAGTGCATAGACCTCCTCTTCTGTCTGAGGCATATATAAGGATTAAGAGAGTTTTTAGTGAAAAGGAAGCTAAAAGGTTATTTCTCGAGAACCCATGGAGGATTATTAAGGGCGAAGAGGTGATACCACTCTAATGGAGGAGAGTAGTGAGACAATGGTATTGTGTTTATACTAAACCAAGACAGTCTGATCTGGTTTGTAGAAGGTTAGAACAACTGCCTGATATTGAGGTTTTAAATCCGAAACTCAAAAGAAGGAGGTTTATAAGAGGACGCTGGATAGAGACAGTGGAAGACTTTTTCCCCTGTTATATTTTTCTTAGATTAGATATAAATAGATACTACCGTACAGTGAAGTATACAAGAGGGGTAAGGAGGTTTGTTGGTGATTCTTCAGGTATTCCCTATGTGGTTGACCTGTCTATTATTGAAAGTATAAAGGAGAGGATGGTAGAGGGTTTTGTTGAAATAGGGCCTTCAGAACTGAGGCCTGGAGACAGAGTGGTTATTAGAGAAGGCCCTCTGTCTGGTTTTGAAGGTATTTTTCTGAAAGAATTAAAACCTAAGGAGAGAGTGCTTATACTGCTTAATACTATTCAATATAAAGCAAAAGTAGAGATAGAAAAGGTTTTTCTTTATAAACAGGATTGAAACATAGGGATTTTCTTGACAACGAGCAGGTTGTATGATAAAATGGAAAGAACTGAATCCTCTAAAGACTTAATGGGTGGATATTGTAGGGGGGAGAAAATTAGGGAGTCTTATTTATGTCAGGTCAATATGGTTACAAAAAAGCTGCTATAGAAGCTATTAAACGTCAACTTAAGATACTTAATGGGATTATAGTTCTCGTTGTTTATATTCTACTGTTTGTAATTGTTAAATTCCTCTATTTAATTCTTGATTACTTACCCCTCACCTCTATAATAGTTATACTTACAGTAGCATCATTACTGATGGTTATAGGCATGTATTTGGCCAATAGTGCTTCAAAAATTGCGATTAAGAAGATAGAAGAGTATAGTGATAAACTGAATACTCTTTTAACCACCACAAAGAATATGGGAGAGATAGTTCATAGTGATGTACTGTTCAACAATATTATAGATCACTCCTTAAAGATGACAAACGCAGATGCAGGTTCAGTGGTGCTTGTTGAAGATAGTAGACTTGTGTTTAAGGTTGTGAGAGGGGAGGATATTAATAAATCGAGCGGATTTTCAGTTCCTGGGTTTCAGGGCATAGTGGGATGGGTGGTGGAGAATGGGACCACGGTTAGAGTTGATGATGTGAAAAATGACAGCAGATTTGTCCCTGAGGTGGATAATATAGAAAAAGAAGAAATAAGATCGGTTCTCTGTGCTCCCTTAAGATTGAGAGACAAGATAATAGGTGCTGTAGAGCTTGTAAATAAAAACAAGAATGCTTTCACACAAGAGGATGAAGAGATTATCTCCTATTTTGCTGATCAGGTAGCTATATTCATCGAAAGGGCAAAGTTCTATGAGGATGAGAAGAACTATGAAATTCATCTTACAAGTATTCTAACCGATATTATGGATAGTTTAGCTGAAAAAAAAGGACACTCAAAGAGAGTAGCAAAGTATGCACTTCTGATAGCGAAGGCTATAAATATGTCTGAAGATCAAAAGAGAAGACTTTATCAGGCTGCTCTGCTGCATGATATAGGATTTTTAAAGATGGGTCAACATAGGATTCTTTCTAAGGAAGACTACAAGGCACATCCAGAGATCGGTTACGAGATATTACGGCCAATCAATTTTTATGCACCCATTGCTCCAATTGTGCTTCACCATCATGAGAGATATGATGGTAAAGGATATCCTTCAGGACTGGCAGGAGAAGATATTCCATTAGAGTCAAGAATACTCGCAATTGCAGAGGCTTTTGATGCAATGGTCAGCAGAGCTTCTTATAAATGTACAGGAAGAATAATTAGTAAAGATATAAAACCTACCATATGTGGATTCCATGAAGCAATTGAAGAGCTTAAAAGGAATGCGGGTACACAGTTTGACCCCAAGCTGGTAGAGGTCTTTGTGAACAATATTGACGAGGACTATGTTGAAGAAGGATAGCTTCCTATCAATCCAGATTTAAATTACACTTCTTTAATAAGATCAAGAATTTCTTCCTCGGAGTATCCAATTACCACCTTCTTACCACCATCAATTACCAAAGTGGGAAATGTTTCCTGAGGATTGTATTTTCTAAGTGTTTGAAGAAGCTTCTCCCTTGAGGATCTGTCTACTGTATCAATTTCAACAAGTAGATAATCTAGGCCGTGTTTTCCAAGAAGTTCCTTTGTTTTTCTACACGCAGGACAGGTACTCAAAGCAAAAAGCACAATTCTTTTCTTTTTATCCATTCAGACCCTCTTTTAGTATTTTACTAATCTCTTTCCAGCTTCATAGGCATCCTTTAAGGCCGTGGGATGCTCTCTTATAGCACCCTTTGAATCTACCTCTTTGTAATAAAGAGTTTCATGTTCAGGTACATTTATTGTTCTGAAGAATGCAGTTGCTGTGGCATTGCCACATTCAAAGCCTATCTCTCTCTTCATGCCACCGACCATCAGTAAAAGTCCTCTTCTACCATATGCTCCTTCAGGGATTGGTCTCTTCAGTAGATACTTCTCACACCAGAGTGCCTGACATCTGTCAATGAGTGTTTTTATCTGAGCAGAAAGTCCAAAGAAAAATATGGGAGATGCAAGAATAAATCGCTCCCCTTCTTTAATAGCTCTGTACACCTCTGCCATATCATCATCAATTATACATTCACCTGTCTCCTCACATTCGCCACAATTGAGACAGGGGGAAATATTCATCTGGGATGGTCTAAAAAGAGTCACCTCATGTCCTTCTTCTTCAATCCCCTTCAGGGTTTCATTTAGTAAAAGTTCAGTATTCCCTTCTTGTCTTGGACTGCCCAAAAAGGCAACAACCTTCATTTACGCTTTCTTGCTCATCCTTTCAATATTTTTGGAAAGGGGCAAGTTTTGCCCCTTTCCAAGTTTTTATTTTTACTCTATTTTTTTAAACATACCTCTTTTTGCACCACATATTGGACAGGTTTCAGGAGCCTCGGCTTCTACAGTGTTTCCACAGATCTGACAGACATAATAATCCACCATGGTTTTGTTATCAAGGGTTTCAAGTGTCTTCCTGTAAAGCTCTGCATGTATCTTCTCCACTTCATTGGCGAAATGGAAGCTCCTTTTTGCTCCTTCATTGCCCTCTGTTTCTGCATCTGCAATCATTGGAGGATACATGCTCTGAAATTCATAAGTCTCACCATTGATGGCAGCCTCAAGATTCTCCTTTGTGCTTCTAATCTCACCAAGCTCCTTTAGATGATTAAGAGCATGCACAGTCTCTGCCTCTGCTACAGCCCTGAAGAGTCTTGCTACTTGAGGATAACCTTCCTGTTCTGCCTTTTTGGCAAAGGCAAGATACTTCCTATTTGCCTGTGACTCACCTGCAAATGCCTCCTGCAGGTTTTTTTCTGTCTTTGACATATAACCTCCTTCTTTATCTATATTTCTATATTAATTTGTTTATTCCTCACCTATTAATTCCATAGGCTGGCCACAACAGACGAGGTCTCCTCCGCCGACCTTAGTAACCACAACCTCATTGCCACATACATTGCATCTGTATTTTTCACCCACTTTTCTTACACCCATAATATCCTCCTTATTAATGTTTACTGCAGAGCTTCATAAACCCTTCCAACAAGTTCTTCGCCGGGCTTCAGCGTCTTCTCTCCTTCATCCCATTTTGCAGGACAGGCCTCATCTGGATGGTTGTAGACATGGATGAACCCTTTGAGTTTTCTCAACAGTTCATCGGCATTCCGTCCCACATTATAGTAGTTCACTTCGGAGCTTACAAGTATACCATTGGGATTAATAATAAAAGTTCCCCGCAGAGCAAGGCCTGTCTGCTCATCATAGACACCGAACAGCCGTGATATATTTCCTGTAGGATCTGCTCCCATTGGATATTTTACATTCTCAAGAAGCTTCTCATCTTTATGCCATGCCATATGGACAAAGTGGGTATCAGTGCTGACAGAGACAACCTCCGCCCCCAGCTTCTTAATCTCTTTGTATTTCTCTGCTACATCTGCAAGCTCTGTAGGACAGACAAAGGTAAAATCAGCAGGATAGAAGAATAGCACCACCCACTTTTTATTTTTCAGGATTCTTGAGAGTCTAAACTTCCCAAATCTGCCCTTTGATGGCTCATATGTATCCATCTCTAAGTCAGGTACCTTCTGACCTACTCTAAGGCCACAGCAGATATCCTCTAAGTTTGTCATACTAATACCTCCTTCTTATTCTATTATTGTTATTTCTTTTGTAGCTTCCCAAAGACCGTGAAGATTGCATCTCTCCACAACCCTGAGAGTTGAAGTCCTGTGTTTGCCTCCTTTAACAAGTGTAATGGTTACATCTGGTCTTGTAAAAACAGGAGTAAGGTCAACTCTAACATAAAAGTTCTGGCCAAAGTAGACCTCTATCCACTGGATATGGTGCCCTTCATCCATTACATGGGGAATCTCACCTACCTTAATAGTCACCTGAAAGGGTTCTCCTGCCTTGACAGTGTCAGGGCAGCTTACCACAGGTATATGTTTTTTCTCTAATTCTGTAAGATTTGTAGGGTCCTGTGGTCTGTTTATTCCACAGAATAAACCTTTCTCTGCCATCTTTAACCTCCTTTTAAACTTTTAAGAATTCTGCTCTATACAGGCTCGAAAGCCTCTTTTGGGGCATTGCAGACTGGACAATTCCAGTCATCAGGCAACTCTGTAAAGGGAGTTCCCTCCTTTGTTTCATCATAGATGTATCCACAGACTATACATTTGTACTGCATGCTTCAGACCTCCCTCTATTGGAATTGTTGATGGTACTCCTTCACTTTTTTAGCAAATTCCCTACCAAACTCATAACACTTTCTCATCTCATCTGTTGTTGGTCTGTATTGGGTCTGAATGCCTGGCTCGAATATCTCGAGTTTCATATTCTTAAACTCTTGATAGAGCCATTTTACTGCACCTCCTCCCCATCCATAACTACCAAATGCGCCTGCAATCCTGCTTGAGGGTCTTAATCCTCTCAGATGTATAATGAATTCTGCTACAGAGGGGAAGACCTCATTATTCAGTGTGGGAGAACCCACCAGAATTCCTCTGGACTTCCAGAACTCCTTTATTGCTACACTCATAGGAGTGGCTCTCAGTTTTATTACCTTACAGTCTACCCCTTCATCTTTAATACCCTGCATTATTGGTTGTGTCATTATCTCAGTACTATGCCACATGGTATCATAGACAACTGTTACCCTTAGGTTGGTTTTGCCCTCTGCCATATCAAGATACATCTGGATTACTTTCTCTGGCTCTCGTCTCCATATAATTCCATGATCAGGAGCTATCATATCGATCTCAATGCCGAGATCCTGAATCTGTTTTATTTTTGACCTTATTAACTTTCCGAAGGGCATCAGGATATTTGCATAATAGTCAATAACCGCATCCTCCAGTTCTGCATAAGAGGCATTCTCTACAAAATCATCATCAAATCTTGCAGTTGAAGCCATGTGCTGTCCAAATGCATCCTGTGAGATCAGAAGTTTTGCCTCCTTAACATAGGTCATCATTGAATCAGGCCAATGGAGCATTGGAGTCTCAATAAACTGCAGGGTATACTTTCCTATTTTTAATTCATCTCCTGTTTTGACTTCTTTAATCCTCCATCTTGATACATCAAAGAATCTCTCCAGCCCTTGCCTGCCTCTCTTTGTAATATAAACAGTGGCATTCGGCATCTGCTCCATAAACAGAGCAAGTGCTCCCATATGGTCATTCTCAATATGGTTGACTATTAGATTTTTGACCTTTGAGGGTTCAATAATATTGCGTAGATTTGAAAGTCCTATTTCTGCGAATTCATACTTGACAGTATCCACAAGTGTAATCTCTTCGTCTACAATGAGATAGTTATTATAGGTTGTCCCATTTGGGGTAATATAGCCATGAAAGTCTCTTACAGCCCAGTCAATAGCTCCAATCCAGTAGATCTGTGGCTTAATCTCAATAGCCTTCATTATGTTACCTCCTGAAAAATTTTAATAATAGGCATTGTCCTATCCACCTTCAACAATACTAAGCTCTTTCCACATAAACCAATTGCCAGTGTCCTCAAGGAAACTATAGGTATTGTTGAGTAGTTGATAGTGCCTCTCTTCTTCTTTCATGAGCACTTCAAAGAGTCTCTTTTCTGTAGGGTCAGTAGCCTTTTGCATTGCTTCCTTGTAGTATCTGTATCCTTCCTGTTCCATCTCCATTGCAACCCTTATAGCCTCTTTCTCATCTGTGGTTGCTGTAATTCTTTCTAACATCTGATCCCTTAGGTCAGAAAAGACTGTTCTTACATCACCTAAGCACTGGACATGAGGATCGATATCCAGTCCCTTCAGAATATCCTCAAGCATTCTCAAGTGCCTCGCCTCATCCTTCACAAAGCCCTCAAACATCTTTCTGCCAAAGGGATGCGATGTCTTTTGTGAAGCCTCTTTATAGAACTTCACTGCATCTGTCTCCATTTTTATAGCTCTTTCCACAGTTTCTGTAAGTCCCATCTAAACCTCTCTTTCTTAATCTTTAATTAATAAATCTCTCATGACCGAAAACAAGATACCCGCATAGTCCACAGATAGTCTCTCCCTCATCACTCCAGAGTTCGATCTCTCCCCCACAACGGGGACATGTTAATTCCATGGGAAAAGACATCTGATGAACCTGTAAGCAAGTAGAGTCTTGTTCAACTTTTTTGTCCTGCATTGTCTTCCTCCCATTTGTGGCAAGCTGTTTCTTTTTTAAATGCACAACTCCCTCCTTTTTCCATTATCTGAAATCTTTAGTTCAATGTCAACTATTTAGTTAAGGCTCCTTCTTCATTGTTCCTGTTGCCCCGCATTTTGGACACTTTTTGGGTTTGCATCTGCCTTCCTTTGTTGCTCCACACTTTTCACATTTAAATACCGCCATTTTATACCTCCTGAAAAATCATTAATTATCTTTTTTGCCTCTCAATGGAGGCCTTTCTGTTCTGCACTCATTACAGAGCCCATAAAACTCTATATGATTCCCTAAAACCTTAAAGCCATGGCTATGCGCATCAGGTATCTTTACTTCGAAGTCCATATATACATCTACTATCCTTTTGCATTTTATGCATATTATATGATGATGAGGCTCTATATTAGGATCATACCTCTTTCTCTCAGGATCTATTATTAACTCCAGGATTAATCCTCTCTTTCTGAGGATCTCAAGAGTGTTATAAACCGTTGCAAAAGACATGGTAGGAAACCTCCTCTTCACCACCCTGTATATATCCTCTGCAGAAGGATGAGAGGTGTTGCCATCTAAGTACTCGAGAATAGCAAGCCTCTGAGGTGTTAACTTCAACCCTATCTCTCTGTACTTCCCCAAATCTATACTCTTTTTTATTTCAGAATTATTTCTCATAAATAATTTATATCATATTAGAATGATTATTGTCAATTATTTATTTTTAATATAATAATAAAAAAAGCTTATAGTTTTAACTAACAAAGATACACAGCCCTACAGTTGTGCAGGTTCCTTAATTTATTAAATTCGGATTTTTGGAATAAGTAAATTAGTTTTTTGACATAATTTTTGTATGTATGCAAAAATATTTAAGCATGCATTTTTTTCGGTACATACAGAATGAGCTATATGCAGAAGATATACCTGTGCGTGAACTCATTAATGAGTATGGCTCTCCACTTTATATATACAGTTACAAAACCCTTGTAAGACATTTTAAGGCCTATGATGACTCCTTTGACTCAATCCCCCATCTGATATGTTATGCAGTAAAGGCGAATTCAAACCTCTCGATACTACGTCTTCTTGGCAGTCTCGGCTCAGGTGCTGATATAGTCTCAGGTGGTGAACTCTACAGGGCTACAAAAGCAGGTATAAGACCAAGTAGGATTGTTTATGCAGGGGTGGGCAAGACAGAGGAAGAGATTGATTTTGCCCTTAAAAAAGGAATTTTAATGTTTAATGTAGAATCTGAGCAAGAGTTGAAAAAGATAGATGAGGTAGCAGGCAGATTGTCTAAGAGGGCAAGGATTGCTCTTAGAATAAACCCTGATATAGACCCTGAGACTCATCCCTATATCTCAACAGGTCTGAAGGAGCATAAGTTTGGTATTCCTATAGAAGAAGCCCTTGAGCACTATAGACTTGCAAAGAGCCTAAAAAATATTGATGTAGTAGGTGTTCATAAACATATAGGCTCGCAAATAACCTCTGCTCAGCCCTTTGTGGATGCCTTAAAAAGGGTATTAATATTGGTTGAAGAGTTAAAGAAGGAGGATATAAATATTAGATATCTCGATATTGGAGGCGGCCTTGGTATCCAGTATGAAAGCGAAAAACCTCCCCATCCAAAAGAGCTTGCAAAGAGGCTGTTGCCTATCTTAAGGGATAGTAGAATGACCCTTATTCTGGAGCCTGGTAGATCAATAGTTGGTAATGCCGGTATATTGGTAACAAGGGTGCTTTATACAAAGCCTGGACTTGGTAAGGAATTTGTGATTGTTGATGCTGCCATGAATGATCTGATGAGGCCTACTTTATATGGAGCCTATCACAGAATTGTACCTGTTAAAAAGGTTAGGAGAAAGGGTATAATTGCTGATATAGTAGGTCCCATCTGTGAGTCGGGAGACTTTCTTGCACGTGAGAGGGAGATTCCACAACTGAAGCCAGGGGAACTGATTGCTGTCATGAGTGCAGGGGCCTATGGATTCTCAATGAGCTCCAATTACAATAGTCGTCCAAGGGTGGCTGAGGTGATGGTTAAAGGTAAAGAACACTATCTTATTAGAGAGAGAGAGACTTATAAAGACCTTATAAGAGGGGAGCGGTTGGTAGAGGTATGAGGAAAAAGGGTTTAGAAATAGAATTTACTAAAATGCATGGGCTTGGTAATGATTTTATTCTGATTGATACCATAGCCCAACCAGAAGTGGGCAGCCTTAATAATAGTGAACTCTCAGCCTTAAGTCAGAAACTCTGTCAGAGAAGATTTGGTATAGGAGCCGATCAGATGCTTCTGCTATGTCCTTCTGAGAAGGCAGACTTCAGGATGAGGATATTTAATGCCGATGGTTCAGAGGTTCAGATGTGTGGTAATGGAATCAGATGCTTAGCAAAATATATATGGAGTAGAAGAATCAGCAATAAAAATCCTCTCAAGATAGAAACTCCTGCTGGTATAATAAGGCCAGAAAAGGACGGTAGAAATATAAAGGTAAATATGGGATGTCCAAGATTTAAGCCTAATGAGATACCTATAGATGTAGAGAAAAGGCTAAAGGAGATCATCGACTATCCACTCAATGTGGGTGGCAGAGAGTTTTCTATATCCTGTGTAAGTATGGGAAATCCTCATGCTGTGATCTTTGTGGACAGTACCGATACCTTTCCTGTAGCCCATTATGGACCATTAATAGAGAATCATACTGTATTTCCTGAAAGGACAAATGTAGAGTTCGTAGAGGTATTAAATAAAAGAGAGATAAAAATGAGGGTATGGGAAAGAGGCGCGGGGGAGACACTTGCCTGTGGTACAGGCGCCTCCGCAGCAGCTGTAATAACTACATATAAAGGAATTACCAATAAAAAAGTGAAAGTCCATCTACTTGGAGGGGATTTATGGGTTGAGTGGGCGGAGAATGGAGAGGTAAATATCTCAGGGCCTGCAGAGGAGGTGTATTATGGAACAATTAAAACAGGCACCCTCAGAACAGCAAGACAGAAGAGAAGCTCCGAGAAAGGCAGTTGATTATGATATCAAATTCTCTGTTACAAATATTGAATTTGGTATGCCAGTGAGGGTAGAGGCAGAGGGTAAGATTATCGATATCTCTGAGAAAGGGTTTGGGATGATAACCACCTATCCCCTCCAGAGAGGACATGTTATTACTATTAAACATGATGGAGGCCAGAATATACCCCAATATGGTCTTGTAAAATGGATCAAGAAAATGGATGACCATTACCAGGTAGGGCTTGGTTTCAGATACAAGGATTAATATAAAGGGAGGTAGGTATGTTTAAAGGTTCAATAGTAGCAATTGTTACACCTTTTAGAGATGGGAAGGTTGATGAAAGGGCCTTGGAAGAGCTCGTAGAATGGCATATATCTGAAGGAACCAATGCTATCGTACCTGTAGGTACCACCGGCGAGTCAGCCACATTAAACTATGAAGAACATTACCGTGTAATCGAGATTGTGGTTAATAAGGTTAATAAGAGAATTCCTGTTATTGCAGGCACTGGTGCTAACTCCACTGAAGAGACCATAATGATGACAAAGGAAGCAGAGAAGCTGGGCGCTGATGGGGCACTGCTTGTTGCACCTTACTATAACAAACCTACACAGGAGGGAATATACCGTCACTACAGAACAGTGGCTGATTCCGTAAGTCTTCCACTGGTTCTGTACAACGTACCGAGCAGAACTGCTATCAATATTACTCCAGAGACGGTGGCACGACTTGCTGAGATAGAAAATATAGTTGCCATCAAAGAGGCAAGTGGTAATATGAGACAGGTAAGCGATATTATAAGGCTCTGTGGTGATAAGATCACTGTCTTGTCTGGTGATGATTTCACTACATTTCCCCTACTTATGCTTGGGGGCAAGGGCGTGATATCTGTTACAGCAAATGTGATGCCAAAGAAGGTGTCTGAAATGTGTAGACTCTGCGAAGAAGGCAGAATTGATGAAGCCAGAGATATACATTACTATCTTGAACCTCTGAATGCCGCTATGTTTCTTGAAACTAACCCGATACCGGTTAAAACTGCCCTTGCTATGATGGGTAAGATAAAAGAGGAGATGAGACTGCCTCTGTGTGAGATGTCAGAGAAGAATAAAGAGAAGCTCCATTCAGTTATGAAAGACTATGGACTTGTCTGAGAAGGCTCTTTAACAGGCAGTATACATATAAGTCCTAAGATAAAAAGGATTATTATTGACAAGACCGCAAACCTCTGATTTCCTGCAAGAAAGGAGATACTTCCAAAAATCAGAGGCCCAACAATGGCTGAGCTTTTACCCACGAGGGAGTAAAAACCAAAATACTCTGCCTCAGATCCAGATGGAATGAATTTAGAAAACAGGGCTCGTGAAGCGGACTGGATACTTCCAAGCCCTAAACCTCCTAAGATTGCAACTGCCCAGAAAACTTTTTTATTTATAAAAAGTGCAGAGGTAGTGAGTAAAGTCCAGTAAAGGACCATAAGTATCACCACCTTTTTAGGTCCCCACCTGTCAGAGGGAGATGCAAGGACAAATGCACCTATCATAGCCATCACTTGGACCACAAGATAAAGTACCACAAGCTCTTCAGGAGTGAATCCTAAGGTGACTGAGGCAAAGATGCTGGAGAAGACGATAATTGTATTAATAGCATCCTTGTAGAAGAAATAAGAAAGGAGGAATCCTCGTAAGTCCTTATCTTTCAAGATCTTTTTAAAGGTCCCTGTTATTTCTCTTAGACCTTTAATAGAAGCTATGAGGATTCCTGACTTAGGTCTGTCTGGTGGTAGAAAGATAAAAAGAGGAAGAGAAAATATGATAAAGAATACTGAAACCATAGGCCAGACAATCTCGATAGCTCCTTTCTTTAACAGAGAAATACTTATAAAGAGCGAGAGTGCAGAACCAAGATATCCAAGACCAAAGCCCCATCCAGAGACTCTACCGTAGTACTCTTTTGGAGCTATGTCCGGCAGATAGGCGTTATAAAATACAAGTCCCCCCTCCATTGAGGTATTTGCAATTATGATAAGGGCGACTATAAAATGCAAGGGGAGGCTCTCTGAGAAGATAAGCAGACCTACAGCAAGGGCACAAGTAAGGGTGTAGAGAAAAAGCATGAGTTTTCTTCTGCCAGAGTGGTCAGCTATACCTCCCATAAAGGGCGAACTGATGGCAACAATAGCCATGCTCAGGGAGATGGCCCTTCCCCACCATAGGTCACCTACCTGCTGAGAAGGTGCAATCGTGTTTACAAAGTACACGGGGAATACAACAGCAGCAATAACCGCAGAATAGGAGGAATTTGCAAAATCATAGAGACACCAGCCAAGGATATATTTCAATCTCATCTATTTACTGCTGAATTCATGGACCATCTCAACCAGTCTCTTTGCCATTTCAGGAGAGCTTTGAGGAAGTATACCATGACCGAGATTGAAAATATGTCCTTTAGCCTTCTTGGCCTTGCGCAGGATTCCTATTACTTTTTCTCTAAGGGTTGCTGGATCTGAGAAGAGAGCTGTAGGGTCAAGATTGCCCTGAATCACCCGATCTTTGCCAAGTCTTTTTATAGCATCTGCTATATCTACCCTCCAGTCGATTCCTATCACCTCTGATGGCACCTTTTTTATCTCTTCCAAAAGTCCTGCACAGTTATTCACAAAATATATAATAGGTATGCCAGAGCTACTTAGTTCTTCTACAATCCTTATTACATAGGGAAGACTAAAGAGCCTGTAGTCATCTGGGGAAAGCACTCCTGCCCATGAATCGAATATCTGAATCGCCTGTACTCCTGCCTTTATCTGGGCAGAGAGATATCTGATAGTACTGTCTGTTACGGTTTCCATGAGAGAATGGAAGACATCTGGAGTCTTGAACATCATTGTCTTTGTATAGACAAAGTGTTTTGAGGTGCCTCCCTCAATCATGTAAGTGGCAAGAGTAAAAGGAGCTCCTGCAAACCCTATCAAAGGCACTTTCCTGCGAAGTCTTCTTCTTAGTATTTTAATAGTTTTTAAGACAAAGGGAACATCTTCTTCAGGTTTTATTGGTTTAAGTTTTTTTACACTCTTCAGACTCCGAATAGGTCTACTAAGTACAGGGCCTCTCTTCTCATAAAACCTGAGCCTCATTCCCATTGCTTCAACAGGGATAAGAATATCAGAAAATAGAATTGCTGCATCAACACCAAGGATATCAACCGGTTGAACTGTCACCTCTGCTGCAAGCTCGGGAGTCTTACACAGAGTAAGAAAATCCACTTTTTCTCTGATCTTCTGATACTGGGGCAGGTATCTTCCTGCCTGACGCATTATCCAGACAGGGGTATATTCTACTGCCTCTCCACGACATGCCCTTAAGAAGATGTCATTCATAAAGCCTCCTTCTTACTGCTGAACCATAAAATATTAAATTTTAAGGTCTCAAAAGGGTATCTGTCAAATAAAACTTTTTTCTGTCTATTGAGTATACTCAAAAATTGTTTTTTATCGCATAGATCAATTTATTTCTCCATTAGCAATACAGGATGTTGCTAAAAAGAGCTTTGAGGTATATTCTGAAGATTTTAAAAAGATGAAATTGTGTTTACTGGTAAATAGACCTCAAATGTAGTCCCTTTATTTAATTTGCTTTTGACTGTAATATGACCGCCATGTTCTTTAACTATTCCATATACCATGGCAAGACCAAGTCCTGTTCCCTTGTCTTTCCCTTTAGTGGTGAAAAAGGGTTCAAATATATGGGGCAGATTTTCCTCAGGAATGCCTTTGCCTGTATCAGATATCGATACTTTTACATACTCTCCTGGTCTTATATTAGCTACACCGGCTTCATCTTTGTCTAAGAATGTGAGAGCTGTATTAATTGTTATAGTTCCTCCATTTGGCATCGCATCTTTTGCATTTATTACCAGATTCATCAAGACCTGTTCCATCTGATTAGGATCGGCCTCTACAAGTGGAAGAGGCTCATGTAATTCTTTTCTGATTTTTACCTCTCTTGGTAAAAATCTTTCCAGCATCTCATGAGTTTCATTGATTATATTGTTCAAGTTAACCTTGGTGCGTTCAATATCACCCCTTCTGGAGAATTTCAGAAGCTTTTCTACAATCTGGGATGCCTGACTGGCAGAACGTGTAATCTGTTTAATCATATGGAGACTTCTTTCGTCTAATTTTGGATTCTGTGAAAGGAGTTCTGAATATCCCATAATAACTGTAAGGAAATTATTAAAATCGTGTGCTATGCCACCAGCAAGCTGGCCTATACTTTCCAGTTTTTGAGACTGTAGCAGTTGTTGTTGCAGTCTCTTCTTTTCTGTAACATCTCTGCAGAATGCCTGAATCACCCTTCCGCTCTCAAGTTCTATAGCCTTTGCACTTATCTCGATAGAGACTATACTTCCATCCTTTCTCTGATGTTGAGTTTCAAAAAAGAGCGATTCTCCATTAAGAAGTCTCTTTTTTCTTTCTGCCCATAAGTGTTTATTCTTTTCTGTCTCAAAGAATTCTATATTTGTTCCAATTAATGATTCCTTATCAAATCCATAGATTTCACATGCCTTTTCGTTTGCATCAGTAATGATTCCATTGTCATTCATAATCAGTATCCCATCTGTAGCCTGTTCAAACAATGACCTTAACATGGTTTCGGACTTTTTAAGCTCCTTGGTCCGTTCCGCAACAAGATACTCAAGCTGTTCAGAGTAAAGCTTAAGACGCTGCCGTTCCTGTGCAAGATCGTATTCAAGGGATAGTTTGTTGACATGAATTCTGTGGTTTATATACCTCCATATAAGACCCCCCATAAGTGTTGCCGTTAAGAAAATGTTGTTATTGATAAAGATGCGAGGATTGGTAATATTATCAAATATTAAAATAGGAAACAAGTAAGTTCCATATATTATTGAAGATAAAATTATAGACATTTCAAAAGAAATTGGAAGAAGTCCGAATAAAAAGACAAAAACTACAATAAAACCTACATAGTAAGGAGATTGGTGTCCTCCTAGTGGAAAAATCATTAACTCAATCATTATAGATACTATTAAGGCGGCTATAATAATAAAAAGAGAAGCAAATTTTTTGACTTTTCGGAAAATTAAAAATAATATTCCATATAATGAAGCAGCTATTATTCTATATATGAAAAAAGTTTTAAAATATTCTGGTGTGACAAAATAGTCTAATATACTTAATAAAAGGATCACAATAGCAGCAATTGATAATAGTAATTGAGTAAAAGAATGTGTTGTTTTTAATAGCTCTTCTTGTATGTATTCCTTTTTGCTCATGATTATTTAGTTTCTTTAGGTTTTTCTTTTCTTAGAAGTATCTTTGCAGTATCATATCCTACATATGCTGTGCCAGATATACCCACTCCTAAAGTAGTCCAATGACCTGTTAAAAATAGATTTTGAATAAAAGATGGTTTTCTAAAGTCTGGTACTGAAAATTGTGAAGTAATGCCAGCCCATCCAAAAGATGCACCTTTATAATTATAAGTATATTTGTGCAAAGTAATTGGTGTAGCTGCATCTTTATAAACTATATGTTTTAATAAATCCTGAGAAGTACACCACTTTATTTTTTCTATGCATGTCTCTAAAAATTTATATTTATTTTTTTTCCAATAATTTTTGTTTTTGTATGTGACAGGAATGCCTGCATATATAGTTGATTTATCATGAGCGACACGTAACAAAAATACATTATATTTTTCAATATCTCCCGTTTGGATAGATTGGTAGATTTTTTGTATAGAATAAGAAGAAAAATAATATATAAAAGAACCAGGATTGTAAAGAGGCTTAAAAGAAGCATCTACTCCTAAATATATAATAAAATTCGAGTTTGAAGGTATCATATTGTTCAGTTTATTGTAAAATTCGGTTGTAAGTTTTTCTTTACCTATAAGTTTTAAAAAAGTCTGTCTGGCATCACAATTTGAAATAACATACTTTGAAGGTAAAAAAGTATTATTTTCCAATATTACACCTTTGACTATATTATCTTTTACTTTTATTTTTTTAACACGAGATGATAATAATAATTCGCCTCCAAATTCTTTAAACCTTTCTGCTAATGCATCAGATAGTGTCTGCATTCCACCTTTCGGATAGTATCCTCCATCAAGGAGAAACTCTGAAAAGAGTTTGGCTCCTACAAAGGCAGACATTAAAAAGGAGGGTAATCCACCGATTCCGAAAAAAGGTAAGGATAAAATTGCTTTTAATTTTTCATCAGTGAAATATTCATCCAATAGTTCTCCGAAAGTCAGATTTCTCATCTTAGAAAAGGATTTAGGATTAGTATCTAACAATAAATAAAAAAATTTTCTTATATTACGTTCTTTTGGAAAAATTTTTTGAAACTCATTTATTGTCCTTTCTAAATCGTTCCAGAAAGGAATTTTATAATCAGGTGTTATAATGATATCAGAAGGGTCAGGTCTTATGATAGTTAATTTTTTATCTACTTCAAGCTCTTTTAATATCTTCCTCATAACCCCGCCTTCTCTATATGATCCAAAGCAGTGAGGGGCTGCGTCAAAAGTAAAACCTTTCCGTTTAAAAGAAGTGCAGTATCCGCCAGGCTTATTGTGCTGTTCACAGATAAGTACCTTCATGCCTGCCTTTGCAAGGTAACAGCCACATACCAGGCCTCCAATACCTGCACCAATAATTATTACATCATATTCTTCACTGCTATACCTGGACATTCTCCTCTTTTTCCTTAAGCAGTTTCTTTACAATATCTACAGCCTGCATTACTGTTGTAATGTTTGGTATCTCTTCATCTCTTATACTTACTTTAAATCTTTTTTCTATGGCAACAACTATCTCAATAGCCTTAACAGAATCCACTTCTAAGTCATTGTAGAAATTTGACTCCAATGTAATCTCTTCTGGTTCAAAGCCTGTTACATCAGAAATAATAGAGATAATTTCTTTCTGAATATTATTAACCATAGTGTCCTCCTTCTTATAATTATTTATTTTACAATATTATTCAACAAATCTCTTCAGTACCACTGAGGCATTATTTCCCCCAAAGGCATAAGAGTTATTAAGGACATAGTTTACTTCGTGCTTCCGTGCCTTGTTAGGAACACAATTAATATCACACTCTGGATCGGGTGTTTCAAAGTTTATCGTAGGAGGTATAATACTATGCTTTATGGCAAGTGTACACGCAATCGCCTCTAAGGCTGATGCTGCTCCCATTGTATGCCCCAACATGGATTTTATCGAACTTATCGGAATCTCCTTATAACGTTTTCCAAAAACCTCCTTTATAGCAGCACACTCTGTTCTGTCATTTGCTAATGTACCTGTACCATGGGCAGAAATATAGTCCACATCCTCTGGTGAGATCCCGGCCTCTTTAAGTGCCTTCTTCATACAAGCCACAATTCCATCAACAGAAGGAGATGTCATGTGTCTTGCATCACAACTGAGACCATAACCGATAATCTCTGCATATATTTTCGCTCCACGTTTCATTGCATATTCTAAGTCTTCTAATATAAGGGCACCTGCACCCTCAGCTACCATCATACCTTTACGATTTTTATCAAAAGGCTGGCACTTCTCAGGTGCCACTGCTTTAAACTGATTAAAACCAGTAAAGGAAATCCTGGAGAAGGCATCACTGGCACAGCAGACAACCATCTTTACCTTCTGCATACGAATAAGATCATATCCAGAGCCTATTGCATAATTACCAGCAGCACAGGCTGTTGAAAGCACAAGGCTCGGACCTTTCAACCCTAACTCCTTACTTATTGCTGAGACAGTGGTATGTGGTGGCAGTTGAAAGAATAGATGAGAGGGGAAAGTCTGCTCTTGTAAATAGATATTATTAATATCTTCTATAACCTGAATAGGTCCGGTGGTGGTTCCATAACAGATGCCTACAGGGATATCCTGAGCAAAAGGAATCTCAATAGCAGCATCTAAGAATGCCTGTTTTGCTGCTACAACAGCAAGTATGGTTGCTCGACTATAGCTCTTCATAAGGGCTTCTGGGATAAACTTTTGGGGATTGAAGTCTTTTATTTCCCCACCTTTATGGGTGAAGTGTGCTGAAGTATCGATAGAGGTGATATCACTTATACCTGATTTTCCATTAAGCAGATTACTCCAAAACTCCTGCCATCCTGTACCGATGGAGGAGACTACTCCCAGACCTGTTACTACTACCCGAGTGCTCATATCTTGTTAATCACAACTACGGAAGAATTTCCGTAAAGGTCTGAGGCAATAACAAGGGCACTATTTACATCCATTGGCCTTGCTTCATTTGGTACATAATCAAGATCACACTCGGGGTCTTTTACTCTATAGTTAACTGTAGGAGGTAGAAATCCTCTGTTTAGGGCACAGACTGCTGCCCCCAGAGAGAAGGCACCTGCCGCAGAGAAGGTTTCTCCTATCATTGATTTTATGGAACTTACAGGAATCTTGTAAATATGATCCCCCAATACCTTTTTTAGTGCTTTTGTCTCTAATCGGTCAAGCTCTACTGTTGAATTTGCACCAGCAGATATGTATTCCACCTCCTCAGGATTCATAGACGCATCTTTCAGGGCAGAAGATATCGCCTCTGAGAGGGCATCTTCTGCCTCAGATGTAATACAACTTGTATATCCCTGCACTCTTGCAAAAATTTTTGCACCTCTGGTCTCGGCATGTTTTCTATTTTCGAGCACAAAAACTATGGCTCCTTCGGATAAGATAAAACCATTTCTCCTCTTATCAAAAGGACAACATAAAGATTCTGAACCATCCACACCAGATAGTAGTCCCATGTTGTGAAATCCTATAAAGGTTTCTTCACACAGTTCTTCCACAGCCCCTGCGATTACTACATCTGCCCTTCCGAGTTTTATAAAGTCAGAGGCATAAGAGATGGCATCGAGTCCTGAGCAGACTCCGGTGGAAATAGTAGTATTGAACCCTTTTATATTGAACCTTATGGATATCTGGCTGGCAGGTGAGTTTATTACTGTATTGGGGAAAAAAGATGGGTTTACAAATCTTGGTCCTTCAATCAGACCTTCCCTGTCAAACTGAGAGATACTATGGAGACTTCCAAAGGTGGTACCTATGCAGACCCCTATAGAGTGTGTATTTGTTTCTGTTATAGTGAGGTCTGCATCTTCTATTGCAAGCATTGCAGCAGAACAGACAAGTTTGGTGCTTCTGTCAAGGGTTCTGAGGCCTTTCTTGCCGAGAAATACTACAGGATCAAAATCACTGATCTCTCCAGCAATATGAACATTTAGGGCTGAAGTATCAAAAAGGGTGATTTCTCTAAAACCTGTTTCTCCTTTTTCTAAACTATCAAAAAAGACTCTTCTGCCTATACCAATAGGAGATACTACACCAATGCCTGTTATTACAACTTCTGTAGTCATAAGGTTAACTATATCTCTGATAAAAGTGATAGCCCGCCGTCAACAACTATTACCTGCCCGGTGATATACTGGGCTTTGTTGCTTAAAAGAAAGACAACTACCTTTGCTATCTCTTCAGGTCTACCAAATCTTTTGGATGGAATTACTTGGAGGAGTCTCTGTTTATAGCTGTCTCTAAGTTTTGCTGTCATATCTGTTTCTACAAAGCCTGGTGCTACTACATTTACTCTTATATTGTAGGGTCCTACTTCTCTGGCAAGAGACTTTGTAAAGCCTATTACTCCTGCCTTAGCAGCAGCATAGTTAGTCTGTCCTGCAAGAGGATGTATACCACTCACGGAAGATATGTTTACAATCACACCGCTTTGTTGTCTTAAGAATAGACTAATACATGAGCGGGTCGTGTTATAGACTCCTGTAAGATCTGTATCTATCACATCCAGCCAGTCTTGTTTTTCCATCATCAAAAGTGATTTATCTCTTGTTATGCCTGCATTGTTAACAAGTAGGTCTATTCTTCCAAATTCTGACTTAACTTTCTCAATAAGTGCCTTAGTGCCTTCCGAGTCTCTTACATCAACTCTTACTGACAATGCATGTCTACCCATAGTTTGAACCTCTTCTACAAGCGATTCTGCCAAAGATTGACTGCTGTTATAAGTAAAGACACAATCTGCTCCTTCTTTTGCAATAGCAAGTACTATCGATCGGCCTATTCCTCTTGTTCCTCCTGTGACAAGTGCAACAAGTCCCTTAAGCAGTCCACCTGTCATTTTGTAATCAGGTAAAATACTATTATTCCCATCTCCTCTCGCATCTCAAGAATTGAGGTTTCTGGTATTCCTGCTTCTTTAAAGATATTCCTAAACTCACTATCAGTACGCTGTAAGAAACCATCCCAGTTAATTATCCAGTGATAGAAATGGGGCTTGTACATATCTGCATCTTTGAAAGCAGCTATTAGTATTCCATCTGATTTTAGGAGATTATATAGACCTCTGAACATCTTGACCAGAAAATCTGAGGGGAGATAATCGAAAAGACCAACACTGTAGATAATATCTTTCTTGCCAAATTCCTTTATATTTGTTTCCTCATCAAACATTCTAAGAGCATTGTATTTATAAAATTCTACATTCCCCATGAGCCCTACATACTGAATGCGGTTTTGAGCAAAGGAGAGGGCTTCGCCATCATTGTCTATACAGGTCACTATCGCATTTGAATTCTTGATTTCGGGGCTTAATCCCATCAGCTCTCTACAAGAACCACATCCAATATTAAGAACAGAAGGTGATTTTCTTTCAGAAATTTGTATTCTTAATATCTCCTCCAGTTTTTTAATTCTATTTCTTACTGCTTTTGCAAGAGGTGAATTTAAGGCAATAAGGTCCAGATAATATCCTATTCCATGGGAGAGAGGCATGTTTCTGTATATACATTCAAGTGTCATGTAATCTCCTTGATATCCAAGAGGCCATGTTCTTGCCCGATTTATGCAATAGCTCTTTGAGTATATCTCTCGAGTTTTTAATCTAAAATCGATTTGGGCCTTTTTGATCAGAGTCTTCTCTGCTACTGCCTCTTCAAATTCTTCTGCTTTTAAGATAAAATTATTAATTACCTCCTCCAGATGTTCATAGATTTCTGACTGTCTTTTTTCTTTACTTATAATCTCTAATTCTACATCATTTAACCCTTCCAAGTGCTCTCCAATTGCTTTGTCTAAAAAGTAAATCCACCTATCTTTAATATCCTTTTCATGTAGTTCAAGGTATCTGTTGTTTTTAAAATCTACATAAAAGCCACAACTGTTGCATCTCTTCTTTCTTTCTATTAAAGGGGAACCACAATGGGGGCAGACATCCTTAATAGAGACTTTCTCTCTAATATGCTGCCAAAGTAGTGGTTTGATATTTGTATGGTTTATAAATCTCACAGCAATCCCTTTTTTGTCACTTCTTAAAACCTTCCCTTCAATTGTTGCTTCCTCCAATCCATTTAATAATATTTTCAGTTTAACAATCATATTTTCTGGTAAGGATGATGAGGTCTTTATAAATGCTCCATCCAGACTTAGATTAGAAATTGTAGCTCTTTTAGAGATTAAATTAGAATCTTGATTAGAAAGAATAGTTACAGGAATACCACTATTAATTCTTGGATCAAATCTATCCATTTTATCCCTCCTTCTCTATGTTTCCCTCCTTCTTAATAATAATTATACAATCTCTTAAGAATTAAGTCAACGCCGGAATAGTTTCCTCAGATGTGGTATATCAAAGTGTATCCTTGTGGGTCTGCCATGGGGACAATGGTTTGGGTCTTCCATCTCCTTCAACTCATCGAGTAGCCTTCTCATCTCAAGTTCATCCAGTTGTGTCTTTCCTCTGACAGCCTTATGACAGGCTATTGTCTTTGCAAGCCTATCTCTGAGTTCTTCAACAGGACAGGAGGCAGCCACTTCCATAAGGACATGGGCAAGGTCAGTGAGGATATTCTCAATCCTTACATCTTGTAGAAACTGAGGCAAAGCCCTTATAAGCAGTGTCTTTTCTCCAAAAACCTCTGCCTCAATCCCTAACTCTTTCAGAGTGCTTAAGTGATCTGAAAGAATACGGAACTCCTTCTCTGGCAGGCGGATCTGTTTTGGGAAGAGTAGCTGTACTGAGGCTGTATTGTCTGTCTTCTTCAGTCTTTCATAGAGGATTCTTTCATGTGCTGCATGATAGTCAACAATGGTAATTCCTTTACCCTCTGAGTAGGCAAAAAAGACCTCGCCTATGAGGAGAAACTTCTTCTTTGTATCGAAAGATTCTTCGGTCTCTCTTATCGCGATCTGCTCATAAGGGGTCTCAGGAGACTCCTTGTATGTAGATTTTACTTCAACAGGAGTGGTTTTCTCTCTTCGGGATTCCCTGACTCCTGTGGGTTCTTCTTTTTGCAAAAGGTCTTTCACTGTAAAGTAGATCCTCCTGTAGATGCTTTCTCTATCCCTGAATCTCACCTCTCTTTTTGTAGGATGTACATTGAAGTCCACATCTTCAGGAGAAAGGTACAAATATACAAAAAACTCGGGATGTTTATCTGCTGGCAGAAGAATGCCATATCCTCTGTATATGGCATTCTTTATGATAGGGTCCCGTACAGGTCTCCTATTAATGAATACATGCTGGTTCACCCTTGTGGAATGAAAGTGCCCTTCCTTAGAGATAAACATGTGTAGAGTGCCTTTGAAGACCTCGATGAGACCTTCTATGGTCTCATTACCATAGACCTGCTGAAGTCTCTCTTTCAGGTCTTTTGCCTTTGGAAGATTCAAGGTCTCTTGTCTGTCAACCAGAAGCAGAAAAGAGACTCCTGGATGTGCAAGAGATATTTCTGTTATGGTAGAGATAATATGATAGAGTTCTGTCTTGTCTGATTTTAGGAATTTTTTTCTTGCAGGGGTATTAAAGAAGAGGTCTCTCACTTCCACAACAGTACCTCTGCATGTGGCAGGGCCCTTGTTGAGGAGTTTGCCGGCTGAGAGTTCAATAAAACCCCCCACCTCTTCAGCTTCTGCCTGTGATGTGATCCTCATCTTTGAGACCGAGGCTATGGATGAGAGTGCCTCACCTCTGAATCCCAAAGTTTTTATCTTATAAAGGTCTTCCTCTGAGAGTATCTTACTTGTGGCATACCTAAGGAAACAGAGTTCAAGATCATCCCGGAGAATGCCGCTTCCATTGTCTGCTACCTTTATCAACCTCTTACCTGAGCCAAGAACCTCTATATGTATCTCTGTGGCACCTGCATCAAGAGAGTTCTCAAGAAGTTCCTTTACCACAGAGGCGGGCCTTTCTATTACCTCTCCTGCTGCTATTTTATCCTGTAAGGACTCTGGCAGGATTCTGATCCTTCTCATCCGTTGTCCCTGTATCTATAGAGATGATAGGCTGTGTCAGGGCCTATGAGTTTTATAGCAGCCCTGTGGGATAGAGATGCCTTTCTTTTCAGAATCATCTCTCTGTAGAGATATCTCTTTCTAATCAGCTCAGATTTGATGCTCTTCACATTTTCTTTTTTCTCTGCCATAGTATCTTATTATATAACAGAGGGTATGGTAAAATATAAAAATATTATTAACAGTGTCTACATATACAAGAGGAGGGTATCGTGGAGAGCAAAGTTGTAGAGTTGAGGTGTGGCTCTGTTAACTACTTTGGTATTGGCGCGATAGAGCACCTTCCTGAGATAATGGAGAGATACAAAAAGATGGGTATAAGCCGGGTGGCCATTATAACAGGCAGATCATCTTACAGAAAAAGCGGTGTTTGGGAGAAGATTAAACCCCTGCTTGAGGCATTAAATATAGAATATGCTCATTACGATGGAATAAAAGCAAATCCCACTGTGGAGCAGCTTGATGATGCAGTTAAGATGGTAAAGGAGATACAGCCTCAGGCAGTGGTCGGGATAGGAGGCGGCAGTCCACTGGATTCTTCAAAGGCAGTAGCGGTGCTTCTGAGACATCCTGACAGAACAGCGAGAGATCTCTATAGGAAGAGATTCACACCCCTTGAGGCCCTTCCTGTTGTGGCTGTAAACCTCACCCATGGTACAGGCTCGGAGGTTGACCGTTATGCAGTTGCAACCATTCCAGAGGATAAGGATAAATCAGGGATAGGCTTTGATTGTATATACCCCCAGTATGCAATAGATGACCCTACATTTACCCTTACCCTTTCTCTAAGGAAAGTCCTTTATACCTCTCTTGACACCCTGAATCATGCAATAGAGGCAGCAACAACTACTCTTGCCTCTGCCTATACGGTAATGCTCGCTCGTGAGGTGGTAGAGTTGGTCGCAAGGTGGTTGCCCGTTGCAGTTGATGATCTCTCTAACCTGGAAGCCCGATACTGGCTTCTTTATGCCTCTGTACTTGGTGGTATAGCAATCGATTGTGCAGTAGTACATCTCACCCACCCTATGGAGCATACCCTGAGCGCAGTAAGACCTGAACTTGCCCATGGCCTTGGCTTAAGTATACTGCTGCCTTCTGTGATTAAGACTATATATCCTGCAAAAGGGGATGTGCTGTCTCAGATACTGAAGCCCATTGTCCCTAAGCTAAAGGGTACTCCTAAGGAGGCAAAGGATGCTGCCAAGGCGGTTGAGGAATGGATATTCAGTCTTGGTGTGAAGGAGAAGCTACATGATGTAGGCTTCTCGGAAGAAGATATACCTGAACTGGTAAAATATCTCAAGAAGGCACAGGAAGGAGGAGGTTCCCTTTCACTGTCGCCCGTGCCTGTGGATGATGAACTGCTTCGGCAGATATATTATGAATCCCTTTCTCCGATAAAATAGCTTCTTTCCTTTATACACCCTATCAATTCCGCCTCTTTTATATAACAAATTTTTTTGTTGACATTTTCAGAATATTGTAATAAAATTTAATATATTCTAAACTTTGAAACTAATTGCCAGTTTTACTGGTTAAAAGACCCTGAAAAGGGGAGGGGAGGTGCTTTATGAAACAATTGTTTGTAGTATTGCTGGCCTTGTTGGTCTTGCCTGCCACTTCCTTCGGAACCACTTCAGAGGAGTTGATGCAGAAAATCCAGAAGCTTACACAACAGCTTGAAGAGCTCAAAAAACAGATGAATGAATTACAGATGCAGCAGAAGGCCAGTGAGTCAAGGCTCGAGGCTGCTGAGGAGGAGGCTAAGGAGGTGGTGGAGAAGTTTTCATGGCTAACCATAGGTGGTGATTACAGATTCAGGATCGATTCACTGAAGGGGACGGTAAATAGCCATTTCAATTTTCCTCTATTCGGGGAGGGCCTCTATGGACACTTTCAGCAGCAGGTTATGTTCGGAAATGTCATTCCTGTCACTCTGCCTAATGGAGCAAACACAATTGGGGTTCCCATTGATATGGCTACATTACAGGGTATCCAGTCAAATGCAGCCTTCATGAGGGATTATGATGTGAAGAATGATACAGTGTTTCTTAACCGGTTCAGGCTTAAACTGAGGGCACAGGTGACAGAGAATATCTCTGTTAAGGCAAGACTGAATATGTACAAGGTATGGGGGCATCAGACCTCAGGCCCTGTTGCTGCTGAAGGATTCTTTGCTGACAGAATGATCCCAGAGGGAGCACCCTTTGATGGTACAACAGGTCATATTCCCCAGGACAATATACTCAGGGTTGACTATGCCTATGCAACCTGGAGTAACATCTTTGATCTTCCAGTATGGTTTTCTGTGGGAAGGAGACCATCCACTGGTGGTGTTCCAGGAAATCTGAGACAGAATGAGGATAAGCTTGGCACAGCAGGAGTACCATCCTTTCTGATTGATTATGCCTTTGATGGTCTTACAATTGGTGTGGCCCCTTATATTGAGGCACTACCAGGATTCTATGCAAAGCTCTGTTATGGTAAGGGTTTTGACAGTGGTTTCAGGACCGATCTTCCTGGTGACAGCAGTCCCAGTGATGTCAACTTTATAGGTATAAACGTAGTTCCTCTTAATACAGACAGTTTTCGTGTGGAACTACAATGGAACAGGGCCTTCAGCATATTTGATACATTCCCTGATTCTGGTGTAAGTGCGAACCTTGGAGACATTGATCAGTATGGAGGCATGGTCATGGCAAGGTTTGAGAGGATCGGCCCTGGTGACCTGAATCTCTTTGGGGCAGCTGCCCTGTCTGTGGTACATCCCTCTGATGAGGTGCTTAGGATGGATATCCTTCAGCCGATCGATACCAATGGTGACATGATACCTGATACTGTTGCAATGATTCCCGATGCACCCCTCGCAGGACTGCTCTACAATATTGATCCAAACACAGGTCTGCCAGTGGATAAAGACTCCCATACTGGACAGATGTTCTACATAGGAGCAAGATATGACCTCACCAAGACAGGTACAAAGATAGGCCTCGAGTTTAATCATGGTTCAAAATATTGGGTGACCTTTGGGCCTGCCTCTGATGACTTATGGACAAATAAACTCGGCACCCGAGGAGATGTATATGAGGTGTATATCATTCAGGAACTTCCAGAAATCCCTGTGGCAAAACTGGGTAAAGCATATCTGAGGTTGGGTTACCAATACTATGACTTTGACTACACAGGCAGTAACTCATGGATAGGTTCACCCCAGCGGATTGATGATCTTACTGCAGAGAGTCCACAATTTATGCCTCCTCTGAAAAATGCCCATGATATATACTTCACCTTTGATGTGAGATTCTAAATACCTGGGGAGGCTTTGCCTCCCCCTTCTTTTTTAAAGCTCAAGTATTATGTCCTTCAGTCTTCTCTTAGGCACATGGTGGACCCCCTTTTCATCTCTCCAGTACTTGATACTCTCCCCAGGGCCTATCTCTTCTATAACCACTTCTTCTTTTGGAATACCAAGGGCAATCACAAGTAGTATCTCAAACCTCTCAGGGATATTCAAGGCCTCTCTTAAACGCTCTCTGTTTATTGAACCAATTATACAACCACCAAGGCCCTGCTGCCTTGCACCAAGCAGAATGCTCTGAGCAGCAATTCCATGGTCACAGAAGAAGTTATTGGTTATCTCCCTGTCACCAAGGATCACTATATAAGCGGAGGGTCTTTCTCCCTTCGGAGGACCAGGCCAGTCTTTAAGATAGGCTGCCCATGCCAGACATGGAAATATCTTCTCATTCTTCTCAGCAGTATTGGATAGTATATACTTTAGGGGCTGGAGATTGCCTGCGGATGGTGAAAGTCTTGCAAGATCAACAAGCCCTTCAAGGGTCTCACGAGATATAAACCGTTCTTCATAGAATCTTCTTACACTTCTATTTTTCCTTACCAGCTCTTCAATCATAAAACCTCCTTCTCATCTCTTCTCAGGTCTCCACTTAGGTCCAAAGGCAGTGAGCTTAGAGGGTGAGAGGGGTTTCTGAGCCTCCCCATTTGCCCTCATTATATAGACCCTCTTGTAGCCATCCCTGTCAGAAGTGAAGGCTATGAATCTCCCATCAGGTGAGAAAGAAGGATCTTCATTGTTTCCTACTTCTGTTAGTTGTATTGGGTCTGTTCCATCAGGTTTTATGATAAATATCTGGTTCTTACCCCCTCTCATTCCTACATAGGCGATTCTGTCTCCCTTGGGAGACCATGTGGGAGAGGTATTATAGCTGCCCTGATAAGTAAGTCTTCTTAGTCCTGAACCTTCTATATTCATTATATATATTTGGGGAGAGCCTGCATGATCAGAGACAAAGGCTATCTCCTTTCCATCAGGAGATACTGAAGGTGATATCTCAATGCCACGACGTCTGGTGAGACGCTTTGTCTTTCTTTTGTCGAGATAATAGATATAGAGATCAGGAGAGCCTGCCTTTGATGAAGACAGTAAAAAGGCCCTCTCACCAGGGATAAAATCTCCTGCTATATTAACACCTGGGGGGCTGTAAAGGAGACGTTCTCTCTTTTTCTTGAAATCAACAAGATATATACCCCATCTCTTTCCACGTTCTGAAGAGTATACAATCCTCCAAGGGTCTTCTGCCCAGTGAAGAGAAACAATAAGGCCAGCTCTTATTCCTGTATCCCGTATCCTCTTACCATCCCAGTCCATTATGAATATCCCGTGTTTATTTCCCTTCTTGGCAATAAAGGCTATCTTGGTTGTGAAGACACTGTCATGTCCTGTAACCTCTTTATAGATATCATTTGCAATTGTATGGGCAAGTAACCTTATATACTTCTTTTTACTTGCATATTTCTTCTGAAGTATCTTCCTCGCCTCAACCACATCGTATATATAAACAGTCGCCTTCAGTTCATCTGCCTCCTCAACTGTAGAGCCCTTCACAACCACCTCCACACCAAGAGGTGTCCAATTCGATGGGTTAAATACAGGAAGTGCTGTCTCAATGTAGGCATCTTTATTTACTATATCAAAGACTCCTGAGTACTCAAGGTCATCCCTAATGATCTCTGAGATTTTACTGCCTGCTTTTGAGCCAACAAAATCATATATCGCCACAGGCAACTGTCTGAACCCTGGAGAGGTGATATCAATGATTATTCTTGATAGAGCATCAAGTGGCAGCAGTACCAATAGTATCAGGCTGATTAGCAGTATTCTCATGGTCTGAACCTCAGATAGACCTCTAATGATCTCGGTGGTGGAGGAAGGGGTGATGCCTTCTGTATCGCCCTGAGGGCTGAACGGTCAAAAAGGCTGTTGTTTGATGACTCCTCAACCTTCACAATCTCAATCCTTCCATCCTTATGAATCCTGATCCTGATGAGTGCTTCAAGCCCCTCTACATTCAGGAACTCTGGCAGAACCCACTCCCCCCATATCCTCTCTTTTATAAGCGCCTCGTAACCCCCCGCAGTGGTGCTTCTGCCACCCTTTCCTGCAGGCTCAGAAGTCTTTCCTTTAGCAGTCCTGTTAACCAGCACCTCTCTTCTCAGTTGAACAATCTTTTCTATCCTCTTCTTGGCCCTTAATGCAGCAATTCTGTCTTCAACACTTATCTTCTCTGAAAGAGTCTTCTTTTTCGGCACAGCCTTCTTGGGAGGTTTTTTCTCTTCAATCACTATAGACTTCTTCTTTCTCAGTATAGCCTGTCTCTTCTTTTTTATCTCTTTTATTGCAGTAATACTTCTGCCTTTCTTGATGCCTGTCTTTCTGAGTTCTGATGGTGAGACGAGTTTTACTGTATAGGGCTCTGGCAGTGTTAGACGAGAGGGCTTTCTTATCACCGCAATTGCTGTTATAAAAAAAAACGCATGAAGTATAAGAGATAACACTGCAGCAGTTTTTAAACTGAATTCACTCATCTCCTAAGAGGTTCGGTTACAAGCCCAACCTTTTCTATACCTGCATCCTTTATCTCTGCCATCACCTTTGCCACCTTCCCATAAGGTACCCTTCTGTCTGCCTTCAGAAATAGATTAGGGTTACGCTTGCTTATAGCCTTCAGCCTCCTATGCAGTTCCTCCAGACTCACCCTCTTCTCATTTAGAAATATATCTCCCTTTTTATTTATTACCACAGTCAGTCTTTCTTCTGTGGGTAGTTGTTTGCCCTTGGCCTGAGGTAGATCTACATCAAGGCCCACTTTGAGCATTGGGGCAGTAACCATAAATATAATGAGTAGTACAAGCATCACATCCACCAAGGGAATCACATTTATCTCGCTCATCACCTCTCTGTCTCTGCCCAGTTTACCTGCCATTGCTATTTCTTCTCTGCCAATGCATCAGCCTCTTTTTTCTCTACATAGGGGAAGAGAGACCTCTTCTCCCTTAAGGATGCCTCAATAAAGGCTCTGAAGATCGGGTGAGGCTCAGTGGGTCTTGATTTGAATTCAGGATGAAACTGACATCCCAGAAACCAGGGATGATTCTCCAGCTCTATAATCTCCACAAGTTCACCATCAGGGCTTACCCCGCTGATTCTCATCCCATGCCGTGTTAGTACCCCTCTGTAGGCATTGTTGAACTCATAACGGTGTCTGTGTCTCTCAGATATCTCCTTTATCCCGTAGGCATTGTAGGCATAGGAACCCTCGGCTAACACACAGGGGTAGGCCCCTAACCGCATTGTACCACCCTTCTGGCTCTCATGGGACCTGTGTTCCACTCTTCCCTTCCTGAAGTCATACCACTCTGTCATGAGGTAGATTACTGGATGAGGTGTGTTAGGATCAAACTCTGTACTGTTTGCACCTTTCAGTCCACATACATTTCTCGCAAATTCAATCACCGCACATTGCATACCGAGACATATACCAAGAAAGGGGATCTTTTTCTCTCTTGCATATTTTATAGCTTCAATCTTACCTTCAATCCCTCTGTTGCCGAATCCTCCAGGCACAAGTACCCCATCCACATCAGAAAGGAAACGGGCTGGCTCACTGCTTTCAATCTCTTCTGAATCTACCCAGATCAGCGTTACCCTTGCATCATTGGCTATTCCACCATGAAGCAGTGCCTCGATGAGGCTCTTGTAAGAGTCTTTGAGTCCGATATATTTACCCACAATTGCTATCTTCACTTCATTGGAGGGTTCTTTGATCCGTTTTACTACATCCTCCCATTTTCTAAGATCAGGCTCATCAGCAGAAATCCTAAGTCTCTTTATTATCAGCGAGTCAAGTCCCTCTGAATGGAATACCAATGGGACTTCATATATCGTTTCCACATCCACTGCTGCTACTACTGCATCATAGTCCACATTACAGTGTAGTGCAATCTTTCTCTTAATATCAGGCGGCAGGGGTCTATCACATCTACACAAGAGTGCATCAGGCTGAATACCGATTTCTCTTAATTCCTTAACACTGTGTTGAGTAGGCTTGGTCTTAAGTTCCCCAGCCGATGGTATATAAGGTACAAGGGTTAGATGTATATACATCACATTCTCTCTTCCCACATCATACCGCATCTGCCTTATCGCTTCTAAGAATGGAAGACTCTCAATGTCTCCAATGGTACCACCTATCTCTACTATCACCACATCACAGCCATCACTTATTGCCTTGATGGTGTTTTTTATCTCATCAGTTATATGGGGAACTACCTGCACTGTCTCACCAAGATAATCACCCCTTCTCTCCTTGGATATCACATTAAAGTAGATACGGCCTGTTGTGGCATTGTTCGCCTGTGATGTCCTGATGGATGTGAATCTCTCATAATGACCGAGGTCGAGATCAGTCTCTGCTCCATCATCAGTTACAAAGACCTCTCCATGCTGGAAGGGGCTAAGGGTACCAGGGTCTACATTGATATAGGGATCGAGTTTCTGAAGGGTGACTTTGAGCCCCCTTGCCTCAAGCAATGCTCCGATAGCTGCTGAGGCAATTCCCTTACCCAGGGAGGATACAACACCACCTGTCACGAAGATATATTTTGTCATCTGTAACTGAACTTATTATACCAGATTACATTTGATTTATACCCAGAGTTTTTTTAGATAGCTTTCTGCCTTTTTTAGATCCTCTGGCACATCCACCCCCACAGTTTCATAGGGGGTCTCTGCCACCTTTATCCTGAATCCAGCCTCTAAGGCCCTGAGTTGCTCCAGTTTTTCTGCCTTCTCGAGCTCAGATTGAGGTAGTTCAGTGAGTCTGAGTAAAACCCCCTTTCTGTAGCTATAGATACCAATATGTTTGTAAGCATAGATGGTATCTTCTGGTTCGAAACTGAAGCCACCTGTGGGTCTGATCTTTCCCCTGTAAAAAGGTATTGGAGCCCTTGAGAAATAAAGGGCAAATCCTTCTCTGTCAAATACCGCCTTTACCACATTCGGGTCAAATATCTCCTCTAAGCTACTGGTTTTCTTCACCAGTGTGCCCATATCTGCCCTTTGGTCCTCAAGAAGCCTTACAACTTCATCAACCATCTCACCATTTATGAGGGGTTCATCACCTTGAACATTTACCACCACATCACACTCAAGCCCTCTGGCTACCTCAGCAATCCTATCTGTCCCTGAAGGATGCTCTGCTGAGGTGAGTACCCCTTTCCCCCCAAAAGACTGGACAACACGGAGGACTTCCTCTGAATCGGTAGCCACTGTTACCTCATCCACCAGAGTAGCTCTTCTGCAGGCATTATACACATGCTGTATTAGGGGTTTACCCAGAAGCGGTGCTATCACCTTCCCAGGGAATCTGGTTGCTCCATATCTTGCAGGTATTATCACAACAGCCTTCATTTGTGAAACCATTTTAACTGTCAATCATAACTGACTTAGCATTCTCTATGAATCTCTTCAATTTATCATAGTCCTTTATCCCCTTTTCTGCCTCTACACCACTGCTTACATCTACTGCATAAGGCTTTACCTTCTCCACAGCCTCTATCACATTATCGGGTGTAAGGCCACCAGCAAGGATTATTATTCCCAGCCTGTTTGCCTTAACAGCAATATCCCAATCAAATCTCTCGCCTGTACCACCTGGTTTGTCAGGGCTGTATGTATCAAGAAGATAGGCCGAAACCCTATATCTATGAAGCAACTCAAGGTCTGCCATCTTCTTTATTCTTAATGCCTTTATTACCTTCTGCCAGCGAGCACAAAACTCTGGAGGCTCTTCTCCATGCAACTGGACTACATCTATACCTGTTGTCTCTATTGTCTCCTCAATCACTGAAGGCTGTTCATTAACAAACACGCCTACTGTTGTAACAAAAGGAGGCAGGCAGTGGATTATATTCCTTACAGTTTCAGGAGACACATATCTTGGACTATTTTTATAAAAGATAAAACCAAGGGCATCTGCCCCAAACTCAACCGCCTTCAATGCATCTTCAGTCCTGGTGATACCACAGATCTTTACCCTCACACGCCGCATTATTCTATCAATTCTCTATGGACCTTGACCCTGATCTCGTTCTTTATTGCGCCTACAAATGCCTCTAAGACCTTTTGCCTCTTCTCTGATAAAACTGCATTCTTTATGGTGTTGATAAACTCCTTGTTATCATTAAATCCAACCAGATCAATATCTGAGATATCCACTGTGTCCTGCACAAGAAAATTTATTTTTCTCAAGGTCAGCTCTCTTCTCTTTATTGCCTCGTAGTATCTGGGGCTCATTCTATTCAGTTCCAATATCCTGAGATAGATATCTCTTCTGAAGACACCGTCTCTTTTGAAAGCAGGTTCATTCATGATAGCCTCTTGTAGTTCTTTGTCAGTTACTGTAATGCCCATCTCTCTGGCCTTCAGTAGCAGCAGCCTCTCCTGAATTAATGTATCAAGGGTCATATTTTTTAGATCAAGCTTCTCTTCCATCTTCTCGTCAAACTTATCCCCGTACAACTGTCTGTAGTAGTCTCTTAGCCTGTCATAGGTTCTCCAGTATTCATCCAGATATATCTTCTCTTCACCAATCTCTACAAGCACAGGATTGGTGTTCTCATCAATAGGACCTATATAGAAAAATATAAAAGATATAATTACAAGGAAGAAGAAGACATAAAAGAATTTGGCATGTTTTCTCATAAATTGGAGCATTCAGGACCTCCTTAATAAAATCAATATCTTCCCTCAAAGTAATCCATAAGGATCTTTCTATGGTCAAAGGCAATTTTCTCTGGAAGTGTATCCTTTGTGAATACACCTACACCCTTTGCATCATCTCCTGCAACAGGGGAACCTTTTGCCTTAGCAATATATACCGTTGTGATGGTATGAAAGCGTGGGTCTCTACCTGGTTCAGAGTATGTATGAAACTGTCTCACCAGTTCAATATCAAGTCCTGTCTCCTCCCTAGCCTCTCTAAGTGCAGCCTCTTCGATGGATTCTCCATATTCCACAAATCCACCCGGAAGTGCCCACCCATAGGGAGGATTCTTCCTTTCAATAAGTATTATTCCATCTCCGATCTCTATTATTATATCAACTGTCGGAAGAGGATTCTTATATTTCTTCTCTGGTTCCACCTCTGTCTAATCTCCCTCTTTCTGAGGCTGCAGAGAGACAGCTCCTTCTGGTACAATTGTAGATATGGCATGTTTGTAAATCATCTGAAGGGCAGATTCTTTAAGAAGAATGACAAAGTTATCGAACCCCTTGATAACTCCCTTCAACCTTACACCATTTGTAAGATAAACTATTACAGGGGTTTTTTCCTTTCTTAAGTGGTTTAAAAAAACATCCTGAATATTTTGCGCCTTGTTTCCCATTTTTTTTCTCCTTTTTTGCAGTTTTGTTTAAGTATTTTAACTCAAAGAGGGCTCTGTCTTTCAAGCTAAATTTATAATCCAACTCTGGTGTAAGAGACTCTTTATTAGTTATGGTATAATGTTCGTAAAAAATTTTAATATTTAAGACCTTAACCCTTAGAGGAGGCCAGAAGTGATAGAGCATGAAGGTGCAGAAGAGACAAGAAGGAAAATACTATCATTGAAAGGTACTGAAAAGGGACTTAACCTTATAATAGAGTCATTCAAAGATAAAAGCTGGCGTGTTAGAAAGACCGCACTTGAGAGCCTACTTCAATCATATCCTCCAGAGACATTTATTGATAAACTTATAGAACTGCTGTATCTGGAGGACAACGCAGGGGCAAGAAACACGGCAATTGAGGCATTGATCAGAACAGGTAAAAAGGCGATTCCATATTTAATAAAGGCCTTTGAGACTGAAAATCATGATGTAAGAAAGTTTATTGTGGATATTCTCGGGAATATCGGAGGTAAAGAGACTATTCCTCTGTTACTTAGGGCTATTAATGATGAAGACGACAATGTTAGAGCCTCAGCAGTAGAGTATCTTGGAAAGATGAAAGAAGACTCGGTAGTAGAAGCACTTATTGATAAAGTAGCCTCTGCTGATACATGGGTGGCTTATCCAGCAATTGATGCCCTTGGGAAACTGGGTGACCCAAGGGCGGTTCCTGTACTGATTGAGGCTCTTCAGAACCGAAGTCTTACAGAGCCTGCTGTTAGAGCACTATCAATGATAGCAGAGCCAGAGACACTTGAGCATATAGTACCTTTTCTGAAGGACAAGAGACGCTCTATTCAAGAAGAAGTAATAAAGGCTATTGAGAGATTCTATAAAAAGGGAGTTGCTGGAGAGTATATTAAAGATACTCTTGAGAAACACCTCCAAGATGAGGCAGTTGATATTATACTAAAACATTCTGAGAGCAAAGTTAACGAGGTGAAGACATCGGCTATAGTGCTCTTGGGGATCCTCCAAGACAGAAGGGCTATTAGATATCTTGTAGAGATTTCTGAAGATGAGAGATTTAGAGATGTAGTAAAAGAGTCTTTGAGTTATTTAGCAAGGCATTATCCTGAAGTTGTGAGTGAGTATCTGAGAAAGGGATTCCCTGAAACCAGAAGAGTAGTTGCTGAGGTTATTGCCCAGCTAAGGGCACCGGTCTTTTATAAACCTCTTATGGAAGTGCTGGAGGATACAGATGGTCATGTGATCTCTATTGCAGCAAGAGGTCTTGGCTACATTGGCAACAAGGAGACTGTAGAGAAACTTCTTCCTTTGCTACGGCATCCCTATCCTGATGTGCAGGAATCTGTGGTTGATGCCTTATATAATCTGAGGGAGTATCTTGATATGGAAAGGATGCGAGAGATGTTAAAGGATGAGGATGGCAATATTCGTAAGAATACAGTGCTGTTATTTGGGAAGTGCAAGAAAACAGAATTCATAGAACCTATAGGAGAGCTTCTTAATGACCCCTTGGTGGAAGTAAGGAAAGTGGTAGTGTTGGCCCTTGGGATGATTGATACTCCTAAGGCTACAGATTATCTAAAAAGTGCCCTGACTGATGAATCAAGGGAGATAAGGGCACTGGCTACAGAGAGGTTAGCAGAGATAGGGGGTAGTGTCTTTGCCGAATCTGTGGTATTGATGACCAGAGACCATGATCCTTATGTAAGGGCGGCTGCTGCAAGGGCACTGTCTCATTTCACTGATGATGCATCGGTGCAGGCACTGATTGATCTCCTTTCTGATGAAAATGGATATGTAGTTACCCAGGCAGTGGAATCACTTGCCAAGACTGGACATGCAGAGGCGAAGGAAGCATTAATAGAGCTTCTACAGAATACCAAAGACAGAGAAATAAAAAGAACCACACTTCTTGCACTCTCTACATTTGAAAGTTCTGAAGATCTTATAAAACCATTTCTCTTAAGCGATGACTGGGTGTTGAGGTTTTCTGCTGTTAAGGCCCTACAGAAGATTGGGACAGAGAGTGCCAAGGCTGCCATAAGACAATTAAAGGAAATAGAGACTGATATAACTGTGCTTGAAGCAATTATGGAGGGATTGGGTGAGTAAAGACTCTGAGGTTCCTGAACTCTCAGTAGAGATATTTAGACTTATTAGGGAGCTGCTGAAGGAATACTGTGGTATCTTTTTTGATGATAGCTCAAGAGGGCTTCTGCAGAGAAGGCTATTAGGAAGACTGAAGCTCCATAATCTTTCCTCTTTCAGTGATTATTACAGGTTTCTCCTGTTTGATAAACAGAGAGACGAGGAACTGGCTGCTCTTATGGATATCCTTACTGTTAATGAGACTTACTTCTTTAGGGAGAAGAAACAGCTACTTGCCTTCAGTGAGGAGATTCTTTCTGAAATAAAAGAGAGAAAGAAGAATTCAAGAAGACTCCGAATATTTTCTGCAGGCTGTTCCACAGGGGAAGAACCCTATACCCTTGCAATTCTTATAAAAGAAAAAAACTATTTCAAAGACTGGCAAGTAGAAATCATTGGAGGAGATATTAACAGGAGGGTTTTACAGATTGCAAGAAATGGTGTTTATAGACAGAACTCTTTCAGGGCAACAGATCCCTACTATATTTATAAATACTTTGAGCCGATAGATAATGATAAGTATAAAATATCTGAAGAAATAAAAAAGATGGTAAAATTTAGTTATATTAATATACTCGATCCTTTTAAGCTAAGGTTTCTTGGGATGATGGATGTTGTTTTCTGTAGGAATGTTTTTATATATTTTGACAGTGAATCGAAAAAGAAGGCTGCTAATAATCTCTACAATATTATTCGACCTGGGGGATATCTCCTATTAGGACATGCAGAATCCCTAATCAATGTCTCTACAGAGTTTGTTCTGAAACACCTAAAACATGATCTTGTATATCAGAAACCAGAAAGAGGATAGTGGAAATGAAAGGTAAAAAGAGGACACTTGTGGTAGATGATTCTGCTTACAGTAGGCAGACGATAAAAGACATGCTTTCAAAGGAGCCTGATATTGAGGTTGTAGGTGTTGCAGTTAATGGAGTAGATGCCATTGACAAGACCCTCCGTTACAAACCTGATATTATAGTTCTTGACATAGAGATGCCTGTAATGGATGGCTTTGCTTTTTTGAGGTGGTTAATGATGGAAAGACCCACTCCTGTAATTATAGTAAGTTCAATAACAGACAATAAAACCCTCTTTAAGGCTTTGAATATGGGGGCTATTGATTTTGTATCTAAACCCACAAAAAGGGCTTCAACTAAACTAAGGAAAATAGAAGATGAGCTTATAATGAAGATCAGAAATATAGACAGTAAAAGTCTCCAGAAACTGAAAGACACTATCTACCTGAGTGATGAGGCTGGTGTAGATTACAGGGGCATTAAGCAGATAAGCCCCTCTGTTATTGCTATAGGGGCCTCTACTGGTGGACCACAGGCTATTGAGTATATTTTGAGAAATATCGGCAAAATACCTGTCTCTATCCTAATAAGTCAGCATATGCCCGCAGGTTATACCAAAACATTTGCTGAAAGACTTAATTCAGTGGCTCCACTGAAAGTAAAAGAAGCTGAAGATAATGAGATAATAAGACCTTATACTACATATATATGCCCCGGTGGTCATCATATGGAGGTTATAAACCGGGGAGGTAGCTTCAGAATCGCTCTAATTAAACCTTCTAAGAATGACAAATATGTGCCCTCTGTTGACAGACTAATGTCATCCGTTGCAAAACATTTCAAAAATAGGTCAATTGGTGTTATACTAACTGGTATGGGAGTTGATGGCAGAGAGGGGATAATGAAAATTTTTTCTCAGGGAGGTTATACTATAGCAGAGTCAGATGAGACAGCAGTGGTGTTTGGGATGCCCAAGGAAGCAATCAATGCAGGCACCATCAAGAAGGTGCTTCCCTTACAGAAGATACCAGAGGAACTTTTAAAGGTTCTTCAGGGTAGCTGATTTATGGAGAAGGATTCTATTTTGATGAAAAAGGCAGAGGAGTTTCTGAGCATCTTCAAGAAGGGAGAAGAATTTACGAAATCACTTCTTAAAGAAAATGAGCGCCTCAGATACAGGATAGCACAGCTTGAAGAAGCATTGAGACAGAGTACCAATGAAGCAAGAATTAAACTCTATGAAGAAAAGATACAGATCCTTGAGGAAGAGTTGAGATCCCTAAAGGAGAGATTTAGAGAGGTCGAGGAAGAGAATAAGAACTTCGCCCAGAGATACATTGAGGTAGAAGAGGAGAATAATAATCTTGCAAATCTCTATGTGGCAAGTTATCAACTCCATTCCACACTTGACTACTCTGAAGTTATAAAGATTGTGATAGAGATTATTATTAATCTTATTGGTGCAGAAAAATTTGCCGTGATGATAATAGATGAAAAGACAAATGAGCTTGTACCCGAAGCAGCAGAAGGGATAAATATAGATGAGATACCAAGGATACACCTGGGTGAAGGCATAATCGGCAGGGTGGCAAAAGAGGGTGAGAGTTATTTTGCTGATTCACTACTACATCCTGAGGAGATTGACCCTTATAATCCTTTAGTCTGTATTCCCTTGAAGATAAAAGAGCATGTTATTGGAGTGATTGTTATATATTCCTTTTTGATACAGAAGAGGGCATTCTCGAATGTGGATTATGAACTCTTCAACCTCCTCGCAGGTCATGCTGCTACTGCTATATTCTCCTCTCGGCTTTACACACAGTCTGAGAGAAAGCTGACAACCATACAGAGCTTTTTAGACCTACTCAAGGAGAAGCCCAAGAGATGAGGAGGGATTATGCCTAACATACTTGTTGTTGAAGATTCTCCAACAATGAGACAGTTAATTAGTTTTGCTATGAGAAGGTTACCCAATGCAAATGTGATTGAAGCTACTGATGGTGTGGATGCCTTGAAGAAGCTGTCAGAGGGCAGGAAGATAGACATTATCCTTGCAGATATCAATATGCCTGTGATGGATGGTCTGAAGCTTGTAAGCCTTGTGAGAGGCAACCCTGAGTACAAAGATATTCCAATAATTATTATAACCACTGAAGGTGCAGAAGAAGACAGAAGAAGGGCGATGGAGATAGGAGCAAATGCCTTTCTTGCAAAACCTATTCAGACACAGGAGCTGTTGAATACAGTAAAAAAACATCTTGGTCTTTTATAGGAGACTTAATATAGGGGCTTTGTCCCTATGTAAAGAACGGATGAACAGAGAATCCCTTTTTGTTCATCCATGAAAAAAGAAGGAGACAATCATGGCACAGGCAAAAGTAGGAGACAGAGTGAAAGTCCATTATACGGGCTTTCTGGAAGATGGAAGCATCTTTGATTCTTCACTGGATGGAGAACCCTTTGAACTCACCCTCGGTGAAGGAATGGTTATAAAGGGTTTTGAAGATGCTATAGTAGGTATGAGTGAAGGAGAGTCTAAAACCGTTTCAATCCCACCAGAGGATGCATATGGACCTTACAGGGAAGACCTCGTAATTGTTCTTGACAGGGCTGAGGTATCTCTTGGATTTGAGCCTATTGTTAATATGCCTCTAAAGTTACAATCTCCTGATGGGAAGGTGTTTAATGTATTTGTGAAGAGTGTAACACCTGAAACTATAGAACTGGATGCCAACCATCCCCTTGCGGGCAAGGAGCTCATATTTGAGATTAAACTGATAGAGATTGTAGCTTAAACGGTTAATACTTCTTCTAACCAAGATATGGTGAAAAATGATAAATGGATTAGGAGGATGGCCCTGAATGGGATGATAGAGCCCTTCAGTGACAGTCAGCTGAAGGGAGGGGTGGTGTCCTTTGGTGTAAGCTCCTATGGATATGATATGAGGATAGCTGATGAGTTCAAGATCTTCACCAATATCAATACAACGGTTGTTGATCCAAAGGCATTTGATCCACAGAGTTTTATAGACTTTAAAGGCAAAGAGTGTATAATACCCCCCAACTCTTTTGTTCTCGGCCGCTCAGTGGAGTATTTTAGGATTCCACGGGATGTAATAGTTATATGTCTTGGTAAGTCCACCTATGCAAGATGTGGAATAGTGGTCAATGTCACGCCTCTTGAACCTGAATGGGAGGGACATGTTACTATTGAAATCTCAAATACTACACCACTGCCTGCTAAGATATATGCAAATGAAGGCATAGCCCAATTAATATTCCTTGCAGCAGAAGAACCATGTGAGACCTCATATAAAGACAAAACCGGAAAATACCAAGCCCAGAAAGGTATAACCTTACCTAAGATATGAGTAGTATATCTGTGGAGGATAGGGTTATACTCGCCCTTGATGTCAGTAGCTCAGAGCAGGCCTTGAGTATTGTGGATAGATTCTCCTCAATGGTGAACACTTTTAAGGTGGGATTAGAGCTTTTTACTGCTGAGGGTCCTGGGATTATAGAGAAGATTCATCAGAGGAGTAAGAAGGTCTTTCTTGACCTTAAGTTTCATGATATACCCAATACAGTGGCAAGGGCTGCTGTACAGGCTACAAGGTTAGGGGTACATATGTTCAATCTCCACGCCTCTGGAGGTATGGAGATGATGAAGAGGGCAACAGAGGCAGTAGTAGAAACCTGTCTTAAAGAAAATCTTTCAAGACCCAAGATCCTTGCTGTTACAGTTCTTACAAGCATATCTGATGAAGAGTTCAGAAAAGAGATGGGATATCAACACAGTATTAGAACCCATGTGAAACATCTTGCAAATATGGCAGCAGAGGCAGGACTGGATGGTGTAGTAGCTTCGGGATATGAGGTCTCTCTTATCAGGAAAAAGATGGGAGAGGCCTTTATTATAGTTACTCCTGGCATCCGTCCTACCTGGATGCCCCCTGATGACCAGAAGAGAAAGGTTACCCCAAAGGAGGCAATAAGATTAGGGGCCGATTATCTGGTCTTGGGAAGGGCTGTTCTGGGTCAGAAAGACCCTGAAAAGGCACTTGAACTGATCAGGTTGGAGATACTGTCAGCTTGATGAAAGGCTTAGTATTCAGCACCACTGAAGCCATCAGACCCCTGTATGTAGAACTGTCCTATAAATCTCCTCTTAAGGTTTTTGAAGCATTCTCAGGTAAGGGCGTCATCCTCCTGGACAGCCCAAAAGGACCTGATAAGACCGCAAGATACTCCTTTGTGCTATTTGAGCCCTACAGGGAATTTAAAGTAAAAGAGGGCCGTATTGAGATCAGAGACAACAGAGGAAAGAGATCCCTTACAGGCAGACCTTTGAGTGTCTTGAGAGATTTGCTTAACTCCTATAGGCAGATTCCTGTTTCAGGACTCCCACCCTTTCAGGGAGGAGTGGTAGGATTGCTTAGTTATGACTTTGTCCATTATTTAGAAAGACTACCAAGAACTGTTGTTGATGATCTTATGATCCCCGATGCCCATTTCTTTTTCTATGATAGACTCTTTGCATTTGACAATACACAGGCGAAGGCATTTGCTATAGTCTGTCCTGGCACGAGAGACTCAGATGGGAAAGACTCATTGTCTAAAACAGAAGAGGTGCTTCAGAATATGGTCAAAGAATATCTCAATATAAAGGACGATAACAGTCCTTTGGTTCATTCACCGAAAAGGAAGAATATAGAGATCGTGAAAGAGCTAACAAAAGACCAATATATGGATATGGTTAAAGCTGCAAAGGCATATATAAAGGCAGGAGATATCTTTCAGGCAAACCTATCACAGAGGATCTGGAGCCCTTTTGATGAGAACCTTTCCTGGAGTCTATACTTAAGACTTAGAAGTATAAATCCTTCGCCATTCTGTTTTTATGCAGACATGGGAGAATACATCCTTGTGAGTTCTTCTCCTGAGAGACTTCTGAGATTACAAGGGAGGTTGGCTGAGACAAGGCCCATTGCAGGTACCAGACCGAGAGGAGCAGACAGAACTGAAGATGAGATAATGAGAGCTGAGCTGCTTCTTAATGAAAAAGAGAGGGCTGAACATATTATGCTTATCGATTTGGAGAGAAATGACCTCGGGAAGGTATGTGAATACGGTACTGTCCATGTGGATGAACTTATGATAACAGAAGACTACTCACATGTTATACATATAGTCTCAAATATAAGAGGCATCTTAGCCCAACCCTACGATGCCTTTAGTCTCATAAGGGCAGCCTTCCCAGGAGGCACCATCACGGGTGTACCAAAGGTCAGGTGTATGGAAATAATCGATGAACTTGAACCTGTAGCAAGGGGTCCATATACAGGCTCTTTCGGTTACATAGGATTCAATGGGAATATGGACCTTAACATAATTATCAGGACATTTGTCATAAAAGAAGGAAGGGCATTTGTACAAGCAGGTGCAGGAATAGTAGCTGACTCAGATCCTGAAAGGGAGTATTATGAAACTCTGAAGAAGGCAGAGGCCCTGCTGTTAAGTATTGAAAAGGTCTAACCGAAGAAGATCCATCTCTTCTTTTTCTTTGCGTTGTCAATAGAGTTTTTAATATCCTTCAGTAGTTTCAGTAGGTCATCCTGTTTTCTTGTATTCTCATGAAGGGACTCTCTCATACTTTCGATAGATAGCCTTAAATATTCAAGGGTAGAATCTATGTCTGTGCCGACATTGATTGTATTTTCAACCTTTTGTAAAAGGCCTTTTATCTCATTCAACAAGTCCAGGATCTTCTCATCTGCAATGCTTCTGTCAATAGAAGGGACAAATTCGGTCTCCTCTTTTTTTACTGTAGTTGGTTTTTCCTCCATTACTATATCTTCAGGAACTCTTTCCTCTTCAGGAGCAATATCTATTTTATGTTTTTTAGAAATATGTTTTAACAGAAGTTTTGTTATCTCCTGAAAGGTTTCTTTTACACCCCTGCCCTCTATAGCAACTGCCTCAAAATAAGGGTACCCTTTTTTATTCAAGTGAGAGTTTAGTTCCTCCACCAACATTATATCAGGCAGATCACGCTTGTTATACTGTATAACTATCGGGATATCATCGGGGTCTATATTATTCTCCCTGAGATTCTCACGCATATTCTCAAAACTCTGGATGTTCTCCTCCAAAAGGCTTCTCTGTGAGTCAGCCACGAATACTACTGCATCTGCGCCTTTCAGAACAAGCTTTCTTGTAGCATTGTACCTTACCTGTCCAGGTACAGTATATAATTGAAACCTTATGGAGAAGTCCTTAATCTTGCCAAGTTCAACAGGCATGAAATCGAAGAAAAGGGTTCTGTCAGCTTCTGTAGCAAGAGAGATGAGTTTTCCTTTTTTATCAGGCTCGATTACGGAATGGAGATACTGAAGATTGGTAGTCTTACCACTCAGGCCGGGTCCATAATAGACTATCTTTAGTGTTACCTCTTTTGTGGCATAATTAAATAGGGCCATTAGAGAATCCTTATCTTTTATTTACAGTGTTCTATAATGCTATCTTCGCCCAAAATCGCATATACACCATTTCTTGTACGATATTTTACTTTATACATTGCCTCATCAGCAAGCCTAAGAAGCTCCTCCTTGGATTTGGCACTTTCAGGATAAGAGGCTACACCAAAACTTGCTGTAACCTTTATATTGTAACCACTGTCTTTCAAGAAAACAGCCTCTGCAATCGCATTCCTTAACCTCTCTGCTACCTGTATTGCATACTTTGGTGAGGTCATTGGTAGTACAATAACAAACTCATCTCCCCCATATCTTGCTACGATATCTACTGAACGTAGTTTTTTCAGAAGCAGTTGTGCTACTTCTGCAAGCACTTTGCTACCCACGAGATGACCATACTTGTCATTAATGTCCTTGAAATAATCTATATCCATAAATATCAGAGAGACCGAGGTATTGTATCGTCCTGCCCTTTCTAACTCCACCTCCAATGTTCTGTTCAGATAACGGGTGTTGAATAACTTTGTTAAGTCATCTGTTATTGCCATCTCCTCCAGTTTCTGCCGTAGAAGAGCCATCTCAAAGGCAAGGCTTACCTGTTGGGAGACTTCGGTTATAAACCTTATGTCTTCTTCATTAAAGGTCCCTTTTTTCTTATTAATCAACTCGAATACCCCAATCAGCCCCTCTTTTCCTATCAGGGGAAAACAGAGGAGAGAGTTTGTCTTAAAACCTCGATGAATTGGTTCCTCTTCCTTAAATCTTCTGTCAGTGCTACAGTTGTCCACTATCACATATCTCTTCTTCTCTGCAACCCAGCCAGCAATTCCTTTCCCTGGGAGTATTCTGAATCCCTCCTGAAGTCCTTTCTTTTTTGAGGCTGCTGCTACAGTTAAATAATCAGACTCAGTATCTTTCAGAAAGACTATCCAATCCTTTGAGCCTGTCTCACGTTTGATCTCCTGCATTACCCCTCTGAGTAGTACATCCAGATCTGTAGACTCATTCATTATGGTTGTAAGAGACTTATAGACCCTTCTGTACTTCTCTGAGTATGCCAGTCTCTTACTGAGGAGCCTGCTCTCTTCATATAGCCTTTTCAGGTTGGTAAGTCCCTTTACGGCTAACCTGATCGAGCTACATTCAGGAGAACTTATAACTTCAGTGAACAGTCCCTTTGTTTTTATAGTTTTACTGTTTGTGAGGATAACCTTTGGATGGTCTTCAAATATATCCAGAAGATTCTTCATATCTGTCTCACTTATTCCATCATGGTCAATTAAGAGCACTTCAGTGGGACAGACTTTCTTTTTTATCTCATCAATGCTTACAAAGGAGAGTCTTTTGAATCTGCATCTCTTCAGAAGTGTTCTTAACTCACTCTTTTGGGATGTTATAACAGTTATTTCAGGCATTCACACCACAACATTTCTTATATTTCTTACCACTTCCACAGGGGCAGGGAGCATTACGGCCTATCTTACCCGTTTTCCTGACAGGGGTCCTATTTCCACCATCTCCACGGTTGTATGAGAGTCTTGTCTGTCTATGACGGGATACCCTTTCTGCCTCCTCCTCTGAGCGGATCTGAATCCTGTAGACCCTGGTAAGGACCTCTCTCTTTATCCTTTCAGTCATATCAGCAAACATCTCAAACGCTTCTCTTTTGTATTCAACCAGTGGGTCTCTCTGACCATAACCTCTAAGGCCTATCCCCTCCTTCAAATGGTCCATAGCAAGCAGGTGGTCCTTCCATTGGTTGTCTACAACCTGGAGGGTTATGACCTTTTCCAGGTATCTCATCAACTCTTCCCCAATCTCGCTTTCCTTGTTTGTATAATATTCTTTCAGGTCTGAGATAATCTTTTCTCTCAATGCCTCTATACCTTTGAAGTCTTCAAGCCCCTCAAGTTTTACGCCAAAGATCCCGTATATTGAATTGTTCAATTCTTTTATATCCCACTGTTCAGGATATCTATCCTCGGGGCAGTATCTATAGAGGAGTTCATCAATCACATCTTCAAGCATCTCCTCTATCCTGTCTTTTAGGCTATCAGAGGCAAGTATCTCTTTGCGGAATGCATATATTTCTGTCCTCTGTTTGTTCATTACATCATCATACTCAAGAAGATGTTTTCTTATCTCGAAATTGTGGGCTTCTACCCTCTTCTGGGCATTCTCAATAGCCTTTGTTACCATCCTGTTCTCAATAGGGACATCCTCCTCCATGCCCAGTTTGTTCATCAGTGTGGAGATCCTATCTGAACCGAATATCCTCATCAGGTCATCCTCAAGGGAAAGATAAAATCTTGAGGAGCCTGGATCACCCTGTCTACCAGAACGACCTCTCAACTGGTTATCAATCCTTCTTGCCTCATGTCTTTCTGTACCAATAATATGGAGTCCACCAGCCTCAATTACCTTCTGTTTGTCCCTTTCACATATCTCCTTAGCCTTCTCTAAGGCCTTCTGGAAGTCTTCGTCTGTAGGATTCTTTATATCTTTAATGAATTCCTTTGCCAGTCCTTCAGGATTACCGCCGAGTACAATATCTGTTCCTCTTCCTGCCATGTTTGTAGCTATTGTTACAGCACCTGGTCTGCCAGCCTGAGCGATTATTTCTGCCTCTTTCTCATGATACTTAGCATTAAGAACCGAGTGTGGAATACCCTTCTTTTTTAGCATCTTACTTAGCATTTCTGACTTCTCGATGGAGATAGTTCCTACAAGTACAGGCTGTCCCCTCCTGTAACACTCTTCTATCTCCTTTATAACAGCATTAAACTTTGCCCTCTCGGTTTTGTATATCACATCTGGGTAGTCCTTCCTTATCATTGGCTTGTTTGTAGGAATTACCACCACATCGAGATTGTATATCTTTGCAAACTCTTCTGCTTCTGTGTCGGCTGTGCCTGTCATGCCAGCCAACTTACGATACATGCGGAAGTAGTTCTGGAAAGTAATAGTAGCAAGGGTCTGGTTCTCGCTCTCAATTTTGACCCCTTCTTTTGCTTCTATTGCCTGATGGAGTCCATCAGACCATCTTCTTCCAGGCATTAGCCTGCCTGTGAACTCGTCTACTATTATTACTTGGCCATTTTTTACCACATAATCCACATCCTTTTTGAAGAGATAATGTGCCTTAAGGGCCTGAAGCACATGATGTACCAATTCTATGTTTACAGGGTCAAAGAGATTGTCTACACCAAGAAGCTTTTCCACCTTGATGCTACCTTCTTCAGTAAGGATGGCTGTTCTTGCCTTCTCATCAATGGTGAAATCCACATCCTTTTTGAGTTTCGGAATTATTCTGTTTATTTTGTAGTACTTATCAGTGGATTCCTCAGAAGGCCCAGAGATGATCAAAGGTGTTCTCGCTTCATCAATAAGGATGCTGTCAACTTCATCAACAATAGCATAATTGAGTTCTCTCTGGCAGTAGTCGTTTATATCGTATTTCATATTGTCTCTAAGATAGTCAAATCCAAACTCATTGTTTGTACCATAGGTAACATCGGCAAGATAGGCCTCCTTCCTCGAACAGGGCCTCAACCTGTCATATCTCTTGTCTTCAGAACGGAATGTAGGGTCATAGAGGAATGAGGCATCATGCTGAATTACCCCTACGGTCAATCCGAGATGGTGATAAACAGGCCCCATCCACTGGGTATCCCTTTTGGCAAGGTAGTCATTAACAGTTACAACATGGACCCCTCTTCCTTCAAGGGCATTGAGATATACAGCCAGGGTTGCCACAAGGGTCTTACCTTCACCCGTTTTCATCTCAGCTATTTTCCCTTCATGCAGTACAATCCCCCCAATCAACTGTACATCAAAGTGACGCATTCCTATCTTTCTTTTTGCTGTTTCTCTAACAATAGCAAATGCCTCAATGAGTAGGTCATCAAGGGTCTCTCCCTTCTGAAGCCTCTCTTTAAACTCGTCTGTCTTTTTTCTCAGTTCAGTATCAGAGAGCTTCTGTATATCTGGCTCTAAGGCATTAATTTTATGGACTATAGGCCAGAGACGTTTCAGTTCCCTCTCATTTTTTGTGCCAAAGAGTTTTTTAAGGACAAGATTGACCATAATTTAATATTAAATTAATACTAAGGTTTTATTCAACTTATGCATTAATTTTCGGAATGATAAAAGAATTCTTTAGATGTCCTATAAATATCTTTGATAATCTTTCTTCAAATTTTCTTCGCATTTGCATAGTAGAGTGAATGAAAGAGGGAAAGGGGGTGAGCAGAGTGAGGATCAGGAAAGTTACAAAAAATGATTCTTCTATTTGCAAATGCCATAGCTCATGCTAAAAGGGATTTTCAAGAATTCAGAAACTGGATTGTACTTATTAGTAGAGGGTATAATAACCTTTAAATGGCTGACAGAATTCTGATAGGTCATGGCAGTGGTGGAAAGTTAATGCACCAGCTCCTGCGAAATCTCATCTCTCCATTGACTGGTATAGAAGAGCTTCTGGACTCAGCGGTCTTGGATATCAATACCTGCAAGATAGCCTTCACCACAGACAGTTATGTAGTATCTCCCCTCTTCTTTCCTGGTGGTGATATAGGTACACTTGCAGTTAATGGTACAGTAAATGACCTCTCTGTAGTGGGAGCAGAACCCCTGTTTCTGTCTCTTGGACTTATACTCGAGGAAGGTTTTGAATTGAAACACCTTGAAAGAATTCTTATGTCTATAAAGTCTTCTGCAGAGGCTGCAGGAATTAAAGTGGTTACTGGAGACACAAAGGTGGTGAATAAAGGGAAGGGAGATGGGATATTTATAAACACCTCTGGAATAGGCATCATAAAAGGGGAGGTAGAGCTTACACCTAAGAATGTTAGACCTGGTGATAGAGTAATTGTTACTGGTCCGATCGGCAATCACGGGGTTGCTGTAATGGCCGAAAGGAACAGTCTTAAATTTGATCCCCCTCTTTATAGCGATACAAGGGCATTAAATGACCTTGTGAGAGAGATCCTGAAGGCTGGTAAGGCAGTACATGTAATGAGAGACCCCACCAGAGGAGGACTCGCTACAACATTAAAGGAGATAGCAGAAGAGGCATCTGTATGTATTGAGATTGAGGAGACAAGGATTCCCATAATGCCTCAGGTGAGGGGGGCCTGTGAGATCCTGGGTCTTGATCCCCTGTTTGTGGCTAATGAGGGTATCATTGTTGCTTTTGTAGAGGAGGATATGGCAGAATCTTTACTTGAGACAATAAGAGCACACCCAAAAGGTAAAGAGGCTGAGATGATAGGTATAGTTAGAGCATCGCCTGAAGGCATGGTACTTCTTAACACAGAAATGGGTGGTACGAGAATGATCGAAATGTTAAGTGGAGAACAGTTGCCAAGAATATGTTAGTGAGGAGTCTGAAGAGTGTATAGAGTCCTGATAATAGCCCTGCTTGTGGTTATGGTTCTTTCTCTCATATCATGCAGCAAGAAGCCCGCTGCTGTGGTAAATGATGAAGAGATTTCGATAGATGACTTCCAAAGACAGCTCGGTCAGCGGATGGAGGCTCATAAGGCTCAAGGGATTCCAGTTAATGAGGAGGCATTGAAGAATGCAGTGATAGAAGAGATGATTGGTAAAAAACTGCTTCTTCAGGCAGCAAGAGAGAAAAATATAACTATATCAGACACAGAGCTTAAGAGTGCATTAGAAGAGATAAAGGCCCGTCTCGGGGAACAGAAAATACAAGAAGCCTTGAGAAGATGGAACCTTACAGAACAACAGTACCGCCAGATGGTCAAAGAGGAGTTGATTATTGAGAAATATATAAGCCAACTCGTCCCTGAGGATTCTATAAAGGAAGAAGAGATGAAAAAATATTATAACGAGAGCCCTAAACCCTTTATCAAACCAGCAAGAGTTCAGGTAAGGATTATTCAGGTTGACACTGAGAAAGAAGCCAGAGAGTTATATGATGAATGGAAAAGGAGCAATATGGAATTTGATGAGTTTGCTGAGAAAGTGAGCAGAGAAGGCAGGGCTGTGGTAACTCAGTATGGATGGATACAACCCACCTTTTTCAGTGATGCCATCAGAGATGCCTTGGAAGAGTTAAAAGAAGGCGAAGTAGGAGGTCCTTATCGGGGCAAGGGCGGGTATTATATACTTAGAGTGAAAAAGAGAGAGCCTGAAAGGGTTATGTCTTATGAGGAAGCTAAGGATCAGATTAAGGCCTTGCTCTTGAGGCAGAGGAGAGAGGCTACAAAGGTACACCTTATAACAGAGAGAAAAAAGAAGTCTAAAATACAAGTATATGTGAGATAACAGAGAAAGAGAAATGGAGAAGGTGGTTTTACATCTCAAGAATGGTACTCTTGTGAAGGGGTTTTTAGTTCAGTTTAATGAAGAAGCAGATGAGTTAAGGATTCTTACACGTAAGGGATATACTGAGAGATTTTATATTGATGATCTAAAAGCCATTTTTTTTGTTAAAACCTTCGAGGGTAAACCAAAATACAGAGAGACTAAACGGTATGAAGAGATAGAGTTTAAAGGCAAAAGGATATATATAAAATTCTATGATGGAGAAAGTATCCTTGGGTATTTACAGGGAGAGTTCCCTTGGAAGAAGGGATTTCATCTTTCAGTGCAGAATCCTCATAAAAAGGGATTCTTTATTGTGCCGGTAGACAAACAGAGTAATAACAAAAAGATATTTGTGGTGATATCTTCAGTGGAGGATGTGGCGCTGTTATGAAAAGAACAATCATAACATTGACGATTATATTTTTTATGCCTGGATTAACAGATGCGGCTGTATTGATAGACAGGATAGTTGCTATGGTTGATGGTGATGCTATAACATGGAGTGAGGTTTACAAGAGGATAGAGTTTGAGTATTCAGATGTGCTGCAAGGATTGACACCAGAGCAGAGGAGGGAGTTTATTCAGCAGAAAGAGAGGGAGTTCTTAGAAAGGATTATAGATATAAAGGTGCAACTTAAAGAGGCCTTAAAGGAGAATATTACTGCTACTGATAGAGATGTTGACAAGACAATAGCAGAGATAAGAAAAAAATATGGACTTGGTGAGGTAGAATTCAGGGAAGTGATAATGAGACAGGGGCTGACATATGATGAATATAGAGAAATTATTAGAGAACAGCTAACTATCAACAAGTTTTTGACTCTTAAGCTTAAGAGTAATATTCTTGTTTCAGAAGAAGAGATCGATAGATATATAAAAGAACATCCAGAAGAGTTGGAAGGTGCTGAAGGTTATATCCTGAGGCAGATCTTCATAAGATCAGGAGAGGATGGTGAGAAAAAGGTTAAAGAGGTGCTGCAACTGCTCAAAGAAGGAGTACCCTTTGATCTCGTGGCACAGAAATACTCAGAAGGCCCGAATAGCAAAGAAGGAGGGGTGATGGGATTTGTGAAAAAGACGGATCTTGATAAGAGGTTTGTAGAGGCCTTAGAAAGTATTAAAGAGGGTGAGTATACAGAGCCCTTAAAGAGTAAAAGAGGGTTCCATATACTTTATTTAGAGAGGAAAATAATGCCGAATATATCCATAAAGGAGAGGATAAGGAATAAGCTGATTGAGATGAAGGCGCAACAGAGGTATCAACAATGGATAAAAGAACTAAGGAAAAAATATTTTATACAGATAAAGATTTAAGACTTTATGAAATCAATCCTAACACTTGCAGGTTCTGATCCCTCTGGAGGAGCTGGAGTACAGATAGACATAAGAGTCTTTTACCGTCTTGGTCTTCATCCCTTTTCAGTAATAACAGCGATTACCGTCCAGAATACCCTTTCGGTTTTTAAAGTTATACCTGTAGATGATATATACATAAAAGAACAGATTGAGGCTATTCTGAAGGATACAGATATTGAGGTGGTAAAGACAGGAATGATATATACAGAATCTGCGGTCAAGACAATAGCAGAGACTCTGGACAGAAGAGATATAACTCTTGTTATTGATCCAGTAACTGTTTCTTCCACGGGCACACCGCTTCAGGAGGAGGGGGTGCTCCAGAGTATTGTTGAATATCTTCTGCCTATGGCTGCGTTTGTTACACCAAACATCAATGAGGCATCTCTGATATCAGGCATAGAGATCCTGAACAGAGATGATATGATCAGGGCAGCAGAGAAGATCTATTCCTTTGGAGTAAAGAATGTGGTAATCAAAGGAGGTCATATGGAGGGTGAAGAGAGTGAAGACCTTTTTTTTGATGGTGTTAATATTAAGTGGTTGTCCTCTGAGAGAGTAAAGGGCAGGTATCATGGAACAGGATGTGTTTTCTCCTCTGCTCTCGCCTCTTATCTTGCTCTGGGAAATCCGGCTGATAAGGCAACTGCACTTGCAAAAGGGTTTGTATTAGAAGCAATTAAAAGGGCATACAGTCCTGGCAGAGGAATGGCTATACTTGGAGTATAATGTCAAGAGATACTGTAAAATTCAGGTGTCAGGCCTGTGGTTATGTAACAACAAAATGGATGGGTAGATGTCCTGACTGTGGTACATGGAATAGTATTATTGAAGAATCCTCAATAAAAGGACATACAAAGAGTGTCCAGGATATAGAACCTATCCCCCTGTCTGATGTCTCCTTTAGTGAGGATACGAGGGTGTCAACTGGCATAAAAGAGCTTGATAGAGTGCTTGGAGGGGGAATAGTTTCAGGTTCTGTGGTTTTGATAGGTGGGGACCCTGGGGTTGGAAAATCCACTTTGCTCCTACAGACAATGGCAGGTCTTCTGAGGGATTCCTCTGCAAGAGGGCTTTATGTATCAGCAGAGGAGTCAGCCCAACAGGTGAAACTCCGTTCCAACAGGTTAGGGATTGATACAAAGAATATACTTGTCTTGCCCGAGACAAGAATAGAGAAGGTCTTGGATTATATAGAAAGAATAAAGCCAGCCTTGGTTGTGGTTGACTCTATACAGACAATCTATACTGAGACACTAAGCTCTGCTCCAGGTACTGTCGCACAGGTAAGGGAATGTTCAGCAAAGCTTACAGTATCTGCAAAAAGGTATAATATCCCTCTTTTTATAATAGGACATGTAACAAAGGAAGGGGCTATTGCTGGTCCAAGGGTACTTGAACATATTGTGGATACAGTATTGTATTTTGAGGGTGACAAATCCCAGGCATTCAGGATTCTCAGGGCTGTCAAGAATAGGTTTGGCTCTACAAATGAAATAGGGGTATTTGAGATGACTGATTCTGGGTTAAAGGAGGTAAAGAACCCTTCTGAACTCTTTCTTTCAGGACAGGAAACCCCATCCCCTGGTACAGTACTTACTGCCACACTGGAAGGCACAAGGTCTATAATTATCGAGATTCAGGCACTTGTTACTCCAACCACCTTTGGGATGCCCAGAAGAACATCTATTGGTGTGGATGTCCAGAGAAGTAACCTTCTTATTGCTGTTCTTGAGAAAATAGGAGGGTTACACCTGGGACTTTCTGATATTTATGTTAATGTTGTTGGCGGGTTAAGGGTATTTGAACCTGCTGTTGACCTTGCTGTAGCCATGGCAATTGCTACATCATTCAGAAACGCTACTGTTGATAGAGATACAATACTTATCGGGGAGATAGGCCTTTCTGGTGAGGTAAGGGCAGTGAGTCAGATAGAGACACGTCTGAAAGAGGCAGAAAAGATAGGTCTGAAAAAGGCAGTTATCCCCCAAACAAATTTAAGCTCCAGAATATCCACAACTATGCAGCTTTCTGGTGTAAAGAATATCAGAGAAGTCCTTGAGATGACCCGATGAGGATCAGGATTCCTTTTTCAGACCGAGATCAATTACTACTGTTTCAATAATCTCTACCCCGATCTCCTTCTGCTTCATCAGATATCCCTCAAGCAGTGCATTATCACAAATTGTATTTATCAGCCTTGGTATCCCCCTTGAATATCTATATATCATTTTTAATGCCTCATTGGTGAAGACCTCACTGCTTGAACCAGCCACATGCATCCTGTGGTGTATATACTCAATAGCATTCTCTTCTGAAAAGGGCTCCAGTTTTACCCTAATAGCAACCCTCTGTTTGAGGGGTTCATCCAGAGTAAGTACATCCTCCAACTCTGGCAGACCAAAAAAGATAAAATTGGCCAATTTGCCATCAGGGGTCTCCATATTAAGCAGACCTCTAAATTCCTCCATCAGTTCCCTGGAATTTAACATCTGTACCTCATCGATAAGAATCACAGCCTTTTTACCCATCTCATAGAGTTCATGAAGCCTACGGTATATCTGCCCCAGAATATCTACTTTGCTCTCTTTCACATTATTCACACCCAATTGCATGGCAAACTTCTTCAGGAGCCAGTCTGAACTAACAGAGGAGTGTATTACCACTAAAAGGGTTGCCTCGTAGTGTTCTTCATCAAGTTCATCAAGCAATCTGCGGGCAAGGGTGGTCTTCCCTGTACCTATATCCCCGATTACAACTGCAAGTCCAAGCCTTCTGTCTATAGCATACTTGAGCTTTGTAAGGGCTTCTGAATGCTGTGTGCTATTGTAGTAAAACCTGTTATCTACTACATTTGAGAATGGATGTTCTCTAAGGCCATAGAAATCAAGATAATTCACTATGCCCCCCTCTCGTTAAATATAAGATATCCTGTTTTTCTTGGGTGGAGGAGGTTGTTGATCATTTTTGTCTTTTGCTTCCTCTATTTCCGCTTCAAGCATTGCCTTAAGTGTATTCACTTTCTCATCAACTCCTCTGAATTTTGAATTCCAGCCGTATATTTCTACGTATATATCAAGGGCCCTTTTGAGGTCACCACTCTTTTCATAAGCTTCAGCAAGGTCATACTTTATACTCCAGTAACTCTCATCTTTACTTTCTAAACTATTCAGTGCTTCCTTCAGTGTATCAATAGCAAGAGAATACAATCCCTTCTCAATATAGCAGAGCCCCAAGATGCTTAAAACCTGTACTTTCCTGTTGGGGTCATGTCGTGCAATCTGAAACTCCTTTATGGCATCATCTATTAGTCCCATCTCCTTATAAGCAATGCCGAGATTATAATGTGTTTCATAGTCTTCCTCTTCGATCTCATCCGCTATCCCCTTCTTAAACTCTTCAAATATCTCCATCACTTCTGAGTCAAGCAGCGGTTCAGGAGAAGCAGTATCATCCTCTACCACTGCCTTTATCTCTTCTGGTTCAAAGAGTGTCTCTGTAGATTCTGTACTAATGGTCTCTTGAGTCTCCTGCTGCTCTACAGATAGCTCTTCTCCAAGGCTTTTTCTGATTGCATCAATTCTTTCTTTTAGGAAGATGTCATCTGGTTTTTTCTCAAAAAGTCTCTCATATATTTCAAGGGCATTCTTCAGAAGCCCTTGTCTGTAATAGAATTCTGCCTCAGAGAGTGCTTCAGAATACTCAGTTGTAGTAGGAGATGGTTCTACTTCTGGAGAACTTACTTCCTCTTCTGTTTCAAATCCCTTCAATTCTGTACCAATAAACTCCTCTTCTTTGTCCTTAGAGATAAACTCCTCTGTGGCCTTACTCAACTCTATAAGTCTTGGATCCGTAGGATCAATCTCGAAGGCCTCTCTTAAAGCCTGCTCTTTCTGCTGGAGGTCTCCCGCCCTTTCATATAGCTTGGATAATGCCAGACATTCTGCAATTGCCCTTTCTTTATCGTTTATCTCAATATAGAGGTCTTTGAGCCGTTTGTGCACCTCGATACTCTCTGGTGACTCAACTTTTAATTTTTCAAGAAGATCAATTGCCTCCTCAGTGAGTCCATATCTAAGGAATATGTCTACATCAATAAGCTTTTCTTCCAGGGATTTTGTTTCAGGCTCTTCTGTCTCTGGTTCTTCAGCCAGTTCTTCTTCTGGTGTCAACTCTGCTATTTTTGTAATTAATGATTCATCATCAGGTCTATACTGAAGGGCGCTCTGATAGAGTTTTAATGCCTCTTCAGTATCACCCTTGTCTCTTTTTATATCACCAAGTTTTATCAGCTCTTCTGCCAGTTTGTTATAATTATCTTGCTCTGTATAAAGTTGTATCAGTCTCTCTGTAAATTCTTCTGGAGAAAGGTCTCTGTATTTCTCCAGCAATCTTATAGCCTCTTCAACTCTGTTGTGTAGAAGCTTCCTGTCTACTAATTTATTTACTGACTGTAGGGCAAGTTCCTTAGAATTTTCCTGTAAATATATATCACTGAGTAGCTCGAGCAATCTGTCATGAACAGTATCTTCTATGAATTCCTCAGAAGAGAGTGCTTCATTGATCAGATCTTTTGCATCTTCTGTCTTGCCCAGTTTAAACAACAACTCTGATAGTCTGACCTTAAAGGATGGATTTTCTGGAAAGAGTTCCAGTGCCTTCTCCAGAAGACTCTCTGCCTCTTCGTACATCTCATGCTGCATATAAAACCTATAGAGTTCATTATAGGTTTCCTCAAAACGTGGATAAATCTCAATAGATTTCTCAAAATACTCCTTGGCAGAGTTTATCTCACCTTTTTCTTTATAGAGTCTTCCAATGTTTAAATACTCTCTTGAAGCCTCTTCTAAGAAGCCTTCTTTGTGGAGATAATTGGCAAGTTTTATTCTTAATGACAAGTTTTCAGGAACAATACCTATTATTTTTTCGCATACTTCGGATAGCTCTTTGTTTTTCCCCTCTTTTGCATAACTGTCTATTGCACCAAGGTAGAACTTTACTGCTTCATTTATCAGTCCTCTTTCTTTGTAGAGGTCTCCTGTGGAGATAAGGGCCTTTGCCTCAGCAGGATTTATATTTAATATCTTTTTATAGATTGCTTGGGCCTTTGTAAAGAAGCCATCTTCTTTAAATTTCTCAGCTGCCCTGTGGAAAAACTCAATCGCTTTCTCTGATTGTCCTTTTCTTAGATAGAGATCTCCAATGGTATTAAAAATATTTCCATCAGGATTTTCAGCTACATACTCTTCCCATAGCTGTATAGCTCTGTCAATCTGTCCCTTAGACAGGGCCTTCTGCACCTCTCTGAACACATGTGTTTTGTCTTTCATTATGATACTCTCTAAAATTTTTTATATGAAAAAAGTTATTGTTTAGATTATCAATAACACTTTCTATAAGTCAACAATTCTGGGAATCCTTTATCTCCAAGCTAATATCTACAGCCTTTGCAGAATGGGTTAATGCACCAATAGAGATAAAATCCACACCTGTTTCTGCTAACTCCCGAATATTATCGAGACTTACCCCTCCGGAGACCTCGACCATAACGGAAGGGTTTTGCTGTCTAATTAAACTCACAGCTTCTTTTATCTCCCTTAATGACATATTATCAAGCATTATTATATCTACACCTTCTTGGAGGGCCTCTTTCACCTGTTCTATTGTTTCTGCTTCAACCTCTATCTTGAGCATCCTTGTCCCGTAATCTCTGACCCTTCTCACAGCCTCTCTTATGCCTCCTGATGCTTTTATATGATTGTCCTTTATCAGTATCCCGTCATAAAGTCCCATTCTATGGTTCAGTCCTCCTCCTACCTTAACTGCGTATTTCTCAAACATACGCATGTTAGGGGTGGTCTTTCTTGTATCAAGGATTCTCACCCCTGTATCCTTTACTTTTTCCACGAATCTCCTTGTAAGAGTAGCAATTCCTGAGAGTCTCTGCAGAATATTAAGCGCAGTCCTTTCTGCTTTAAGAATTGAAGCAGTCTTGCCTTCAATGGTGGCTATTACTTCATCCCTTCTCAAAATACTACCATCATCTAACTTTTTAATAAAATATAAATTAGGATCTACAAGATGAAAGAGTTCCTCCACAAGGGGCATGCCTGCAAGAACAAATTCCTCCTTTGCAATAATATCAGCTCTTGAGACATGAGAGTTGGTTATACAGGCATTGGTGGTTATATCACCACTGCCTATGTCTTCCTGCAAAGCCCTTCTGAGGAAATCCTTGATACTCTCCTTCTCCATTGGCGGTTAGATTATGAAAGGTTTTAAAAAGTTATCTCTTTTTTAGCAGAGAGAAGAAACCGATCACTCCACTGAGAACTGCCCCTAAGGAGAGCACTGACTTCCAGTCAAACAATGTCTGGACATCTCCCTCCACCTTTTTAGCAATCAGTATAAGGGTCTTTGTGTCTGAAGTTTGGAGATTATTGGCTGCAATTAGAGAACTGAGGCTTCCACTTACCTTGGTCTCACCAGAGGAGAATATGAATGGTGCTAAGGAGGACTGAACTGTAGCGCTTTCTGACACAGTAACTCCACATATGCTCTGATTAATCTCCATAGAGTCTGCCTTTGCAATACAGAAAGCTCCCTGTGTAACCTCGATCCTTTCACCATCAATACTCAATGCCCCCACCTGTTGTAATTCTATATGTCCTCCTTCCACAGAACGGACAGTGCTCTGTGATACATTAACAAATTCAGCATCAACAAGCCCGAGGTTCTTATTTTCTATTTCTTCCTTTTTGCCCTCTTTACTCATCAATCACCTCTTACTTCCTCAAGTTTATTTATGCTCTCTAAGAGTCTCTCCCGTTTCTGCATAAATTCATTATATCTGATTTTCTCTTTTTCTACAACCTCCTTTGGAGCCTTCTTTATAAAGTCCTCATTGAGAAGTTTTCTGTCAAGCAGTGAGATAGTGTCTTCTATCTTTCTTAAGTCCTTCTGTAGTCTTTTCAACTCAGTATCAATATCTAAGAGGCCCTCAAGAGGTATATATACCTCGGAGGATGACCTTACCTCTAAGGCAGAACCTTTCTGTCTCTCAACCTTAGAATCGATAATCAGTTCTGAGACATTTGCAAGTCTTTTTATGTACTGGCTGTTGTCCTGAAGAACAGCTTCTGTATCTTTACTAAAGGGTTTAACAATTGCCTTCAGTTGAGTCGAGGGAGAGATGTTCAGTTCTCCTCTTATACTTCTTATACCCGTTATTACCTCCATTATCTCGGCCATTCTTTTTTCCACCTCTTCATCTATCTCTTCATACAAAGGATATTCTGCTATCATGATACTCTTCTGCCTCTGTCCTGGCAAGTTCTGCCATAGTTCTTCTGTTACAAAGGGCATAAAAGGATGAAGTAACCTTAAGGAGACATCAAGAACAAAGAGGAGACAGTTCTGGGTTGCTCTTCGTAAGAGTTGATTCTCTTTACCGTATATAATAGGTTTTGAAAACTCTATATACCAATCACAGAATTCATGCCATATAAAATGGTAAATCGCATGTGCAGCTTCATTGAATCTGTATTCCTTCAGTGCACTGTCAATCTCCTTTGTTGTTTTACTAAGACGGCTTATTATCCACCTTCCAGGAATATCGAGTTTCTTCTTCCAGTTCTTCTCAGAAAGTATCTCATTCTCCTCATCCTCAATATTCATTAGAATAAACTTTGAGGCATTCCAGAGTTTATTGATAAAGTTTTTATATCCTTCCACCCTGTCTTCTGAGAATTTTATGTCTCTACCCTGCGCAGCAAAGGCTGCCAGGGTGAATCTAAAGGCGTCGGCTCCATAGCGGTCTATCATATCGAGGGGGTCTATCACATTCCCCTTTGATTTGCTCATCTTCTGTCCTTTGGCATCTCTTACAAGGGCATGGATGTATACATCCCTGAAGGGTACATCATTCATGAATTTTAGGCCCATCATTATCATCCTGGCGACCCAGAAGAAGAGGATATCAAATCCTGTAACAAGCACATCTGTAGGATAGAAGGTCTTCAGATCCGATGTCTCCTTAGGCCAGCCGAGTGTAGAGAAAGGCCATAAGGCTGAGGAGAACCATGTATCAAGTACATCAGGGTCTCTGATCAATTCAGGACTGTTACAGACAGGACATCTTTCAGGAGTTTCTCTCATACATATAGGTCTTACAGATTGATCAATTTTCACCCTGTTTGCAAACTTCATTATCTCTTCAGATGTGGCCCCTCTTAGTCTAAGCTCTGTATAAGTGCCTCCCAAAACCTTTTCACCACCTATCTCTAAGGGTCTATAAAATGTGATTGATATAAGGTCTCCCTGGTGTTGTCCTTCATCAGTTTTACAGTAAGGACAATACCATACAGGGATCTGATGACCCCACCATATCTGTCTTGAGATACACCAGTCCTTTATATTCTCCATCCATGCAAAATAGCTGTTTATCCATCCCTCAGGTATAATTCTCACCTTTGATTGTCTTACAACCTTTATAGCCTCTTCTGCAATCTCTTTAACATTGAGATACCATTGGATTGTAGATTGGGGTTCGATGACGGTCTTACATCTATAACAATGGCCTACAGAGTGTGTATACTTCTGTTCTTTCTCTATCAGTCCCTGCTCTTTAAGGTCTTCCAGCACCTTCTTCCTGCACTCATATCTATCCAGTCCAGCATACCGTTTCCCTGCTTCATCGGTCATTTTCGCGTTCTCATCTATTACAGTTATGAATGGCAGAGGAGGAGACTGTCTTTTGGCTATAGCCTCATCGTTAAAATCATGTGCTGGAGTAACCTTTACTGCACCTGTTCCAAACTCAGGGTCAACCTCTTCATCGGCTATTACAGGAATTTCTCTGTTAGTAAGAGGCAATTTCAGCATCTTTCCTACCAATCCCTTGTATCTGGGATCTTCAGGATGTACTGCTACTGCAACATCGCCAAGCATCGTCTCAGGTCTTGTGGTTGCCACAACAATATATCCATCCCCCTCTACAAAGGGGTATCTTATATATGTGAGCCTTCCCTCAAGTTCTTCGTGTTCTACCTCAAGATCAGACAGAGCAGTATGGCATCTGGGGCACCAGTTTATCAGCCTGAGGTCTCTGTAGATAAGACCTTCTTCAAATAATCTAACGAACACCTCTTTAACTGCTCTTGATAGCCCCTCATCAAGGGTGAATCTCTGCCGTTGCCAGTCACAGGAGGCCCCAATTCTTTTGAGTTGTGTGATTATCCTTTCTCCATACTCATCCTTCCACCTCCACACCCTTTCTATAAAGGCCTCTCTTCCGAGAGTATACCTGTCAAGCCCCTCCTTGGCTATTTCTCTCTCAACCACATTCTGTGTTGCAATCCCTGCATGGTCTGTACCAGGCACCCATAGGGTTCTGTATCCCTGCATCCTCTTCCATCTGATGAGTATATCCTGCAGAGTAACATTCAATGCGTGCCCCATATGAAGAGAACCTGTAACATTAGGTGGTGGAATAACTATACAGTAGGGTTTTCCTTCGGGATTAATCTCAGGCCTGAAATAGCCTTCCCTTTCCCAGAGCTCATACCATTTCATCTCATCAGTAGGATTATAAACCTTAGGAAGACGTGCCATGGTATACACCTCACCTTATCGATATCTTTAGAGTATTCTGTCTCTTCTATTCAACAAACAAGCAAGCCATAGGCTTGCTTGAATTCATTCTCCAGAGCAGTTTTCACTTTATAAATTTATTGCTGCTAAAATGTAGACTTTATCTTTTCTATCTCCTTTGTTATTATTGTTTCTGCTAAATCTGGTACAGTCTCCCAGATTATCTTCTCGATCTCTTTTCTGAAATTGGATGTTAACTCCTCGACCGCTTTCTTGATAGACTCCTCTACTACAGGAGAGACCCTCTCAGCAAATAGCTTCTCTAAATGAGAACTTATAGACTTATCAAGTGATTCTGAAACAAGACGTTCTGTCTCCACAGCATTCAGCATCTGGTCTACTTTGCTGCTGACAACATCATTCAGGGTTTCTGCGAATCTGTCTTCTGTTAGAGTTGAGAACACCTCTTCAGCCTTTTCTTTTATTGCATCCATAAGTGCCTTTGTCATCTCCTCTTTTGAAACCGCCTCTTCTTCTATTGTTTTCTTTTCTTCTTCAGCAACAGGCTCTTCTGGTACAGTCACCTGCTCTGCAGGAGATTCCTCAAATGAAGGGATTTCTTCAGAAGGAGCCTCTTCTTTGGCTTCTCCAGGTGTAGCCTCTGTTTCCTCTACAGGGATTTCTTCTTCGAAATCCCAAATATCCTGTGTAGGTTCTTCCTTTATCTCTTCGGTGCTCAGTATCTCTTCTGCCATCTCTGCCACTTCAACCGCTTCTTCTGCGGCTTCTATCTCTTCTGTTTCTGCCATCTCAGCCACCTCTTCTATCTCTGCAATCTCTTCTTTTTCTGTTAAAAGGGCATTTATTTTACTTAAGAGTTCGTTACTCTCGAAAGGTTTCACAATATAATCATCTGCTTTAACATCTTTTGCCAGTTCCTCATCAATCGGCTCAAAGGCACCTGCAAGCAGCAGTACAGGGGTATCCTTAAGTTCTTCATCATTCTTGATTTTTTCACATAATTGATACCCGTTCATACCTGGCATCTCTATATCTGCGAGGACAATGTCTGGTTTGTACTCCTTAATGGAGTTCCACGCCTCTTCCCCATTGGAAAAGACTTTCACCTCAAAATCCTCATCTGAAAGAATAAGTTCTACAACCTTCTGAATGGTTACACTATCATCTGCTAACATTAATTTTTTAGCCATAACACACCTCGTTTATTTAGTTGTTATTAATTAAAATTATAAATTTATGTTCTAAACAATTTTATTTGTATATTACCAAAAAGTCAACTCCATTTTCCATTCCAAGTTCCTAAAAAACTTAAATTTAATAGTGGAGTAAAAAATCCTTACTGAGACTTCAGTTGGCTTTTTATCTCTTCAAAGACCCTCTTTACCTGTTTCTCTGTTTCAATGAGGTCTCCTGATGTATCAATCACAAAGTCTGCCCTTCTGGCCTTCTCCTCCTCTGACAGTTGTGTCTTGAGGCGTAAGAGGATTTCTTCTTCTTTGTAGCCCTTTCTTTTGAGTCTCTCTATTATTCTCTGTCTGCCAGCCTTAACAGCCACTGTCCTGTCAAAGTATCCTTCAGAAGATGTCTCAAAAAGAAGGGGCACCTCTATAACCTTAACAGTCCCTTCAGTCTCCTTTATAAATCTCTCTATCTCTTTAAAAACAAAGGGATGGATTAGTCTTTCCAGCACCCTACGGGCATGCTCGTCTGAGAATACCAGCTCTGCAAGCTTATTTTTCTGAACCTCACCATCTACAACAAATTCCTCTCCAAATGTCTCTTTTATTCTCTTTTGAATATCTCTGTTCTTGTACAGTTCATGTACCACCTGATCAGTATTAAGGGTATCTGCTCCGAGTCTTCTGAACATCTCAAGGACCGCGGTCTTCCCCGCCCCCCAGCAACCTGTAAGACCCAATACTATAGTCTCTTTCCTCAAGATGTGGATAGCTCCTCTGCGAGTCTCTTCAGTTCCTTAAGCCTGAGAAGTGCCTTCTCTGGAGAAAGCTCAGAGGTATCAATTTTGAGAAGTTTTTCAATAAGGGGTTCGTAATTAACAGCAAAGAGGTCCAATTGTAGAGGCTTCTTCTGTCTTCTACCTGACATCCTTGGTGTTTCAGGTGCTGTGAATTCTGCCTTTTCGAGGTTCTGAAGTACCTCCTTTGCCCTCTCTATCACCCCTTCGGGTAGTCCTGCAAGACGGGCCACATGGATCCCATAGCTCTTGTCTGCAGGTCCCTTCTCCACCTTTCTCAGGAATATTATCTCATCCCCCCACTCCTTCACAGCGACATTGTAGTTTCTTACACCTTCATGCTCAATGCTCAGTTCTGTGAGTTCATGGTAGTGTGTGGCAAAGAGTGTCCTTGCCTTCAGGGTCTTGAGTATGTATTCTGCCACTGCCCATGCGATGCTTATTCCGTCAAAGGTACTTGTGCCTCTGCCTACCTCATCAAGCAGAATAAGGCTTCTGTCTGTGGCATTGTGGAGGATGTTTGCGGTCTCTATCATCTCCACCATGAAGGTGCTCTGGCCACGGGATATAAAGTCAGAGGCACCGATACGGGTGAATATCCTGTCCACAAGTCCTATTCTCGCCTCTGTGGCAGGCACAAAGGAGCCCATCTGGGCCATAAGTACAATGAGCGCCACCTGACGCATATATGTGGACTTACCTGCCATATTTGGGCCTGTAATCACCAAAAGTCTATGACTTTCATTATCCATATAGATGCTGTTGGGTATGAACCTCTCAGTTAAAGGTGCCTTCTCAAGAACAGGATGTCTTCCATCAATGATCTCTATTGTATAGGAGTCGTCAACCAGGGGTTTTACATAGTTGTTCCTTCTGGCCACCACAGCAAGTGAGAGCAGAAAATCAAGCTCAGCCACTGCGGTTGCCGTCTCCAGAAGCCTGTCAGCATATTTCTTTACCTCATGAAGTACCTTCTGAAAAACCTCATATTCAAGCACCTTCAGCCTTTCTTCTGCCCCAAGGACCTTGTCCTCATATGCCTTCAGTTCTTCAGTAACAAACCTCTCTCCGCTTACAAGGGTTTGTTTTCTGATATAGTCTTTGGGTACAAGATGGAGATTCGCCTTTGTTACCTCAATGTAGTATCCAAAGACCTTATTGTAGCCGATCTTCAGGGACTGTATCCCTGTCCTTTCCCTCTCTTTCCTTTCAAGGGAAGCGATGTAGTCCTTACCCTTCACGGCAATCTCCCTCAGTTCATCCACATCCTTCCTGAAACCATCCTTTATTATTCCTCCTTCTTTGACTGTGGTAGGTGGGTCATCCACTATCGCCTCTTCTATAAGCTTCTCCAGCTGAGAAAACTCACCTATGGAATCACAAAGAGACCTCAGTCTTTCTGACTCTGCATCCTGTAAGGCCTTCTTGATAAAAGGCAGTGCCGAAAGGGAATGCTTTATTGCTATCAGGTCCCGTGCATTGGCTGAACCCTGTAGAACCTTTGTAGAGAGCCTCTCCAAGTCCTGAAGCCTCCGGAGATAAGTCCTGAGAGTCTCCTGCAACCCCAGGTCATGAAAGAGGTTTTCCACTGCATCGAGTCTCTTGTGTATCCCATTAAGTTCAACCAAAGGCTTCATAATCGCCTGTCTGAGGAATCTTCCTCCCATTGGGGTGAGTGTCTCGTCTAAGACCTTCAGGAGTGTACCCTCTGTAGTGCCATCCCTCAGATTTCTCAACAGCTCCAGGTTTTTCTTTGTATAGGCATCAAGGAACATATACTGCCCCTGGTTTAGTAACTCTGGCCGGCTGAGTACAAAGCCATCCTTCTGATTTTCTCTCAGGTACTGTATGAGTGCTCCTGCTGCAGAGACTGCCTTTGGATACTCCTCTATCCCGAATGCCTCTAAGGAATATACCTTGTAGTACTCAAGCATGCTTCTGTATGCCTCTGTGTATTCATAGGACCATTCATCATAGAAAGAGACATATACACCTTCAAGAGCCTCCCTGTAGTAGAGGTTTTCCTTCAGGCTCTCTGGACAGAGTACCTCTTTTGGTTCAAACCGTTGGACTTCATCTTTTATATCCCGCTCTGTCTCGTATATGGAGAACTCGCCTGTTGAAAGGTCAGCAATAGCAATACCTGTCAGCCTGCCTGAGGGGTATATGCTCATGATGAAGTTATTCTCCTTAGGGTCTGAGGGTGTGTGGGTGCCTGGGGTTATAACTCTCACAACCTCTCTTTTTACAATGCCTTTTGCCTGTTTGGGATCCTCCACCTGTTCGCATATTGCGACCTTGTAGCCTGCATTTATGAGTTTTGTTATATAGCCTTCAGCAGCAAAATGGGGTACACCACACATGGGTATAGGTTCCTTTTTCCCTTTGTCTCTTGTGGTGAGGGCTATCTGGAGTATGGATGAGGCAACCTTGGCGTCCTCGTCAAACATCTCATAGAAGTCACCGAGACGGAAAAAAAGGATACAATCTGGATACTCTGCCTTGATGGCCTGATACTGTTTCATAAGTGGTGTTTCACTGGACATATGATTATTAAAAACAATTCCGAGGTGAAAGTGCAACTTAGTCTCAGAGTCCCTTCAGTGCCTTCATATACTGACTCCAGAGAGTCCTCTTTGGTATACCTGTGTCAATAAAATCCCATGGAAGGGTTTCATCAAAGGATCTCTTTCTGTAGAGATAAAACTCCTCTGAAAGCCCTTCTTCTGACAAGGTCTGCCGCCACTTGGAAGGCTCCTCAAGTCTCAATAGAAAGTTGGAGAGTCTTCTGTCTCCTCTGGAGAGGATCCCCTGAAGATAGGAGTATTTAAGTACATCATGGAATAGTCTTATCCCTTTATATTTAAGCAGAGCACCCTTCAGATACTTCAGCCTCCTCTTCACCACTTCTTCCCTCTCCATAGGATGCCACTGAAAGGGTGTGAAAGGCTTAGGTACAAAGACACTCACACTAAGAACCACAATTCCCTTGTCTGAGAGTGCTCTTATCTTTCTGACCACCTCTGCGATAGCCTCAATATCCTCTTCTGTCTCTGTGGGAAGGCCTACCATAAAATAAAGTCTGAGAGTCTTTATTCCTGCTTTGAATGCCTCCTCAGCCGTGGAGATTATCTCATCCTCTTTTATCTTTTTATTTATTACCTCTCTCAGTCTCTGGCTACCGGCCTCAGGCGCTATCGAGAGACTCTTTTTGTTCTTAAGAAGCTCCAGAAGTTCTATACTCCTTTGTGAAGCCCTGAGAGAGGTAAGGGACATCTTTGCCCCCTCCTTGAGGACCTCTTTTATAAATCTATACTCTGTCAGAGACGGGCCAATCAGCCCTACATTATTATGGGATTTGATTTCTTTTTTCACTTCCTCAAGAGGTTTATGCCTCACAGGTCTGTATAGATGTCCTGCGAGGCAGAACCTACAACTCCAGGGACAACCCCTCATAGCCTCCACAAGACACATGTCTGAGAATTCGGTATTATGGGTTATTATGCTGTGCTTCAGCCTTCCGTCAAGCTGGGCCACGGTCGCCTTTTTTATAACCTCTGGTGCAGCATCAAACACTACAGTCCTCTTTTTAATTCTTCCGTCCCTTTCGTAGGCTACCTCATAGAATTCAGGCACATAAAAGCCTTCATGTGCAGAGACCTTTTCAAGAAACTCTCTTTTTGAGCTTGAATCTTTGTAAGTATCTATTAGTATGTGTATATGCTCCTCTGCCTCACCAATAAACAGAAGGTCAAACAGTTCTGCCAAAGGCTCTGGGTTGGATGTGACGCAGACACCGCCTCCAATAAGAAGAGGGTTATTTTCTGTTCTTTTTCTCCTGAGAGGGTTCAGTTTAGCAAGCCGTAGCATCTGGAGGATATTTGGGTAGTCATTCTCAAATGATATACTGAAGGCGACAATATGAAACTTACCGAGGGGCCTTTTTGACTCAAGACTGAACAGAGGAGTATTTGTTCTTATATGTTCCCTCATGTCCTCTTCATCTGGGAGAAATACCCTCTCACAGAGGGCGTCACCACGCCGGTTAACAATCCCATACAACCCCTGAAACCCCAGATTGGACATTCCTACATGATAGGTATTAGGATAGCAGAGACATACATTGATCCTGCCACCCGGGTCTTTCAGCACAGTACCCTTTTCTCCTTTAAGGAGACGGTTCGCCTTCTCAACCAAGCTCCTACTTAACATATCATTTATCTTATCATACAAGAGGAAATGTTGCCTCCTCAGGCAGTGAATTGGTAATTTAGTAGTATGCTCCAGGAAGTAAGGATAAAGGATTTTATAATTGTGGATACCCTTGCTATCAGATTCACTGAAGGCCTTAATGTTGTTACAGGTGAGACAGGTGCTGGAAAGTCTATTATAGTCAGTGCAATAGAGATGCTACTGGGTTCAAGAGGCTCCTCTGAGCTGGTCAGGCCTTCAGCAAAAGAGGCGATAATTGAAGGAGTATTTTTGATTAAAGAGGATACAAAAAAGAGACTTCAGGAGCTGGGACTCTCAGATGATGAAACAATGATAGTCAGAAGAAGCTTATCACCTTCTGGTAAGAGCAGGGTATATGTTAATGATAGTCCTGTCACCCTGCAAACCCTTCAGAGAGTAACTGCTGACCTTGTTGACCTTCATGGACAGCACGAGCATCAGAGTCTCTTTAAGCCCTCCTCACAACTTCAGCTCCTTGATGCCTTTGCAGGAACTGAGGAGCTTGTAAGAAAGGTACAGACACTTTATAAAGAGTATATGTCCCTTAAAAGAGAGCTTGAAGAGATGAGAGAGAAGTCAAAAGAGCGTCAGCACAGGATTGATCTTCTTTCCTTCCAGATAAAGGAGATTGAGAGCGCTTCCTTGAAGGAAGGAGAGCTTGAAGAGCTCCTTTCAGAGAGAAAGATACTACAGAACCTTTCCCAGTTAAGAGCTCTTTCAGAAGAGGCTATGTTGCTTTTAAAGGAGAGTGACACTTCTATACTGGGTCAACTCGGTTCGTTGACCAAGACGCTGGAAGAGTTGAGCAGACTCGATGAAGATGCAAGAGGGATATCTGCCTTTATCAAGGAGGCAGAAACACTGCTTCAAGAAGCATCATACAGTCTTAGGGATTTAAAAGATAGGTACGATTGTGATCCTCAGAGGCTTGACGAGGTGGAGTCCAGACTCTCTCTTATTGACAGATTAAGAAAGAAGTATGGAGACAATATAAGAGAAATACTTGATTATAAGAGAGAAGCAGAGCAGGATCTACAGAGACTTTATAGTATTGATGAGAAAACAGAGTTTATTGAGAAGAGACTTAAAGAGCTTTCAGAAGGGCTTGAAGAGCTGACATTTCAATTGTCTGAGAGAAGAAAAGAGACGGCCAGGATTCTACAGAAGGAGATTGAGAGAGTATTATATGAACTTGCCTTCAAGAATTCAGTTTTTATAATTGATATAAAAGAGATCCCCTTGTCTGCTACAGGTAGAGACAGTGTGGAGTTTCTTTTTTCTGCAAATCCTGGGCATCCTCCAAAGGCCCTTTCAAAGGTGGCATCTGGTGGAGAGATCTCCAGGGTGATGCTTGCACTTAAAAGTCTGCTGGCCAGCTTTGACAAGGTCCCTCTGATGGTCTTTGATGAGGTTGATGCAGGAATAGGAGGGATGACAGCAGAATCAGTGGCGAGAAAGTTAAAATTTCTTTCCAGGACCCACCAGGTGATATGCATTACCCACCTGCCTCAGATAGCCTCCAAGGCAGATCATCATCTGCTTGTGGACAAGGAGGAGGATTCTGGAGGGACAAGGGTAAGAATACGGGAGCTTGATTATGAGCAGAGACTCCGGGAGATCGCCCGTATGCTCAGTGGTTCTGTAACAGATGCATCTCTGCAGCATGCAAGAGAGCTACTGTCAATGCACTGATGCTGGGTAAACTTGACATAACCTCTTGTTTTACAATATTATTATTTAGCGCCTGTAGCTCAGTTGGACAGAGCGGAGGTCTCCGGAACCTCAGGTCGGAGGTTCGAATCCTCTCAGGCGCACCATTATGGGGAATGGGTAATGCGTTAAAGGTATAGAAATAGACGCATTACCCATTACTCATAATGTGATGTGGGCCGCTAGCTCAGCTGGTAGAGCAGCTGACTCTTAATCAGCGGGTCGGGGGTTCGAATCCCTCGCGGCTCACCACTTAGAATAAATCTATTTCAACATATTTTCTATCCCTAGTCTTATCATCATTACTGCTATTGAAGCAAGAAGGATTGCCATGAGTTTTGAGATGGCAAGGATTCCATCTTTTCCTATAATTTTTACTACTGCTGTGGCATTTCTGAAGAGAATCCATACAATAGAGAGATTCAGTAAAAGGGACAGAAGTGTCATCACAGCTCCATAATGTTCAAGAAGTACAAGGAGGGTTGTAAGCAAGGCAGGTCCTACAATCATTGGCACTCCAATAGGAACCACTCCAACAGTTGTGGACAACCCTTTTCGCTGGCTTTTATGTTCTTGTTGTACAATATCAAGAATTGCAATTACAAGCAAAACCAACCCACCTGCCACCTTGAAGTCATTAACAGTGAGTCCAAGCACCCTGAATATTCCCTCTCCAACAGCCACAAAACCAATACTCACAAATAAGGCTGTCATAATAGACTGGTTGATCACCTTTCTAATACCCTCTTGTGATAGTCCCTTTGTATAACTGATAAACAGCGGCAATAAGGCAAAGACATCAATTGCCACAAATACAGGGATAAAAACCTCGGGGAATTCTTTTATATTCATACCAGTAGTACAATCCTCTCTTCTCTGACTTTGCAGAGTGCCTTAGTTTTAATTCGAAATCTTTAGAGCTTATTGAACTCTTCAACAAAGTGTTTAAGGGTAGCATCATCAAAGATACAGAATTCCACAATCTGAAGTGAACTCTGGGGATTTTCTTCTAAGAACCTCTTTGATTCACTCACAAGTATTTTGGCACATCTGTCTTTTGGAAATCCAAAGATTCCAGAGCTTATTGCTGGCATAGAGATACTCTTGAACCCCTTCTCAGTGGCTAATTTGAGGCTGCTTATAACAGCATTCCGGAGCTTGTTGTCCTCATCTCCCTCTCCCATTCTTGGGCCTACAGCGTGTATTACTGCCTTGCAAGGTAGCTTCCCAGCAGTTGTTATTGCAGCTGAACCGACAGGTACATAACCAATCTTGTCACTCTCCTGCTGTATAATATCTCCTCCTTTTCTCACAATAGCTCCAGCCACACCCCCGCCATGTTTGAGATGGGAGTTTGCAGCATTCACTATCGCATCCACATCTCTCTCTGTTATGTCACCCTTGACAAGCCTGAGAACTCTGTCTCCTACCTTTTTCTCCATTATAACTTCCATGATTCTCCTCCTTTATTGAAGTTTTTAAATATTTTAGGTGTATTTTACAAATTTTTTGGAGATTCTGTGAATTGGTTATTAAAGTAACAATGATTTAGATCATACCTCAGTCTTGTTTAAAGACTCCAGAATAATTATATGAGAGAGAGCCAAAGAAGATATATACGGTATCTTCGATATGGGGTTCAAGGATGGTTTCTCGGATTCTGTATCTTTATAGGGTATAGATTCTACCAGTTTGTACTCCATTTTGAAGCAGAGGGATATCCATTTGTTGAAAGACCTCCTTCTGTAGAGGGATTTCTTCCCATTGCAGGATTTATGTCTTTTAAATATTTCCTATTTACAGGTATCGTAGAGCCCATACACCCTGCAGCTATGATAATGTTTGTGACTATAGTGGGTGTATCATTCCTTTTTAAAAAAGGCTTTTGTGGATGGATCTGTCCTATAGGAACCCTTTCTCAATACCTATGGATGGTGGGCAGGAGAGTCTTTGGTAGAAATTTGGTTATACCAAAGGTGATGGACATACCTTTAAGGTCAATTAAGTATCTTGTAATGGCATTTTTTCTTTTTGTTATAGGGATAACCATATCTCCCAGTATGATGGCCTTGTTCTTTATCTCTGATTATTACAAGATAGTAGATATAAAGACCATGAAGTTCTTTACAGAGATGTCTACTACCACGGCAGTGTTTCTGTTGGTAACGGCCATGCTCAGTCTGGTCTTCAAAAACTTCTGGTGTAGATATCTGTGCCCTTATGGAGCACTGCTGGGGCTGGTAAGTCTGTTGAGTCCTACAAAGATAAAAAGGGATCCCGAGGAATGTGTTGGCTGTGGGAAGTGTTCAAAGAACTGTCCTTCTCTTATAGATGTAAAGCGTAAAGTTGTAGTTCATTCGCCAGAGTGTTTTGGATGTCTTACCTGTGTAAGCCATTGTCCTTCAGAGGCGTTGAAGGCGAGTATCTGGACCCTTACAAAAAGAAGGTTCTTAAAGCCAGCAGTATATATAGTCTCTCTCTTAGCGGTTTTTTACATGGTGATAGTTATAGGGATAGTTACTGATAACTGGCAGTCAAAACTTCCCTATGTAGAGTATAAAAGGATTCTGTCTAAGCCTCTGCCAGAACACTACTGGTGATCTTATCACCTTCATATAATTCCGGTTTTACTAAGGCTGCTGAAGGCTTATTGAAAGTAAGCCCTTTACAGACTTTAAAAAACCTCTATCTGCCTGCTTGTTTCTTTAAATATATGAAGAAATCTCCTTTTGTGGATAAAATCAGCCAGTCTTTTTCAGAGAATGTGGTTCTATATGTTTCCATGGTTTTTAGAAAGGTATAAAATTTCCTCGATTCCAGACTCTGATTATAGGCCTGGGCATAAATTGCTGTTGCTTCAGCATCAGCCTTGCCCATAATCTCCTGCGCTGTTCTATATGCCCTGGATTGAATCTTCTTTAATTCACGCTCTTTGTTGCCCAGAATTTTAGAAGCCTCGCCCTGGCCTTCTGAACGGAACTTGTCTGCTATCCTCTTACGTTCAGAAATCATTCGCTCAAATATCTTCTTCTGCACTTCTTCTACATAATTAATTCGCTTAAATCTCAGGTCAAGCAGTTCAATTCCGAGTTCAAGAGTGCGTTTGGAGGCTGCTTCAAGAATGGAACGGGTTATAGTTTCTCTGCCATATCTGATTTTATCTAAGCTCTTGGCTACTTCACCTGCTAATAGGTCTTCGCTTGTTAGATATTCCCTGTTGGTGGTACGGACTAATTCAACCAAAACATGTTTAGCAATTGCATTCCGGGTTTCTCCATCCAGAATATCGTCCAATCGGGACTGGGCACCCCGTTCGTCTCTCACACGCTGAAAGAATAGCAGAGGGTCCTTTATTCTCCAGCGCGCATAAGTATCTACCCATATAAATCTCTTGTCCTTTGTGGGTACCTGATTAGGGTCACCGTCCCATTCCAGAAAACGCTTATCAAAAAAGTGGGCCTTCTGGATGATAGGGATCTTAAAATGTATACCTGGTTTTGTGATTGGCTTACCTACTGGTTTGCCAAATTGTGTAATTATGACCTGATGTGTTTCATTCACAATGAATGCAGAGGAGACAATACCGATAAAGGCAAGAAAGACAACTCCTCCAACTACTATATACTTTATTTTTTTCATTATTTATTCTCCTTCTTTCTTAAACTGAAACAGAGGCAAGACCCCTGTGATTTCATCGTCAGTAATCAACTTTCTTCCCACCTTTTGCAATATATCATTCATCGTTTCTAAGTAAATACGCTGACGCGTTACTTCTTCTGCCTTCACATACTCTTTGTAAACAGCATTGAATCTTGCTGCTTCACCACGCGCATTATTAACTCTTTCCAATGCATACCCTCTTGCTACCTCAATAGTCCTGTCTGCTTCACCCCGTGCCTTTGGAATTACTTTGTTATATTCAGATTTGGCCTGATTGATCAATTTTTCCCGTTCCTGCTGGGCCTCATTAACTTCATTAAAGGCAGGTTTTACAGGTTCAGGTGGATTGACATCCTGCAACACTACCTGGTCCACTTTTATCCCCATCTCATATTGATCAGATAGTTCCTGAAGTTTTAAGGTAACAGCACTGGCTACCTCTTGACGTCCAATGGTCAATACCTCGTCTACTGTACGATCACCAACAACCTCACGCATAACTGCTTCATTGATGTCTCGAAAGGTTGAGACTGCATTTCTTACACGAAATAAAAAGTTATAAGGGTCTTTGATCCGGAATTGTACGATCCATTCAACTTCAGCAGCATTCAGATCACCTGTGAGCATTAAAGACTCCTCTGGATACTTTCTGGTAGAATACTCAGTTTTAATACCAGGTGAGGCTGTTCTAAAACCGAATTCAAGCTTTAACTGTCGCTCAACTGGTACCTTGTAAACCTTTTCGATCCCAAAGGGCAGTTTAAAATTCAGACCAGGATCGACTGTACGAGCAAATTTTCCAAATCGGAGGACAACTCCAACCTCTTCTGTATCAACAGTGAACCATGAAGAATACAGAAAAATCGCAAACAGGATTGCAACTATACCCCAACTGAACTTCCTAAAATTGGCTTTGGGCAAATGGAGGTTTCTTAGATTCTTTAACTCAAATGGTGTCTTTTGCTCCATAATATTATCTCCTTTTTCTTAAATATTTATAGACATCCTGAGGAAATTAAAGAAGCGAGGAGAGAGTTGGGCTGAGAAAGAAAATGGCTCTTCTTCCCCTTCTTCAAATTTAACTTCCACTTTCATTGTAGCAGTCTACCCCACTTTTGTCAAATTAGTTAATGAATATGCCAAAGTCCTATCACTCAAGCAAGGAGGTCTTTGAACCAAAGTACAACCAACTTTACATACTACTTAGATATTCTTTATGATTTAAGAGATGTCGAAAGAGAAGGGTCATATATGTCCGGTCTGGGCAGGGTATCTCCTTGCATGTCCCCTCAGAAGGATAATTCATAGTCCTGAGAAAATACTTTCACCTTTTGTAAAGAAGGGGATGAAAGTTGTGGATATCGGCTCAGGAATGGGTTTCTTCACGCTGGAGATTGCCAAGATGGTGGGACCAGAGGGCAGGGTTATTGCTGTTGATCTGCAGGCCTCTATGTTGGAGGTGCTGAAAAGACGAGCAGAGAAAGCCGGTGTCTCTGACAGAATAGAGACAGTGGTATCTGTTGAGGATTCCCTAAGGCTTGATAGATATCAATCAGATATAGACTTGGCACTCCTTTTTGCAGTAGTACATGAGGTGAAAGACCCTGAAGGACTTTTTCAACAACTATACCAGGTGATTAAAGAGGATGGTCTTATAGTATATGCAGAGCCAAAAGGTCATGTATCCCAAGAGTCATTCTCTTCCTTCATCAAAATGGCTGAATCTGCGGGTTTTAAAGTGGAGAGAGAGTTAAAGGTATCTCTTTCCAGGGCAGTTCTGCTGAAGAAAAAATAACTGACTTCCTTATGTTACAATATCTCTATCCAGCAATCAGGAGATATAAATGGGCAGGAGAAACAGAAGAGGATATTTTGGACAGTATGGCGGAAGGTTTGTCCCAGAGACCCTGATACCTGCTTTGGAGGAGCTGGACAGGGCCTTTCAGGACGCTGTCAGAGACAAGGAGTTTATGAAGGAGTTTGAGTATCTACTGAGAGAGTATGTAGGCAGGCCAACCCCTCTTTATTTTGCAAAGAATCTTACAGAGTATCTTGGAGGAGCAAAGATATATCTAAAAAGAGAGGATCTCACCCATACAGGGGCGCATAAGATCAACAATGCCTTGGGGCAGGCACTTCTCGCAAAGAGGATGGGCAAGAAACGGTTGATTGCAGAGACAGGTGCAGGACAGCATGGAGTGGCTACTGCCACAGGAGCTGCCTTTGTGGGCCTTAGGTGTGAGATATATATGGGCTCTGAGGATATGAAACGGCAGGCCCTTAATGTCTTTCGGATGGAGCTTCTCGGTGCAAAGGTGACAGAGGTGGCTTCAGGCTCAAAGACATTGAAGGATGCGATTAATGAGGCCCTTAGAGACTGGACCACAAATGTCCGTACTACTCACTATGTGCTTGGTACAGTTTTCGGTCCTCATCCATACCCAACACTGGTTAAAGAGTTTCAGGCTGTGATAGGCAGGGAAACGAAGAGGCAGATACTCAAGGCAGAGGGACGTCTGCCCGATCTTCTCATTGCCTGTGTTGGTGGTGGGAGCAATGCGATGGGACTGTTCTATGCATTCCTGAAGAATGAAGATGTAAAGATGATAGGGGTTGAGGCTGGTGGCAGGGGAATAAGAAGTGGCAAACATGCAGCCCGATTTGCAGGCGGTTCAGTGGGGGTGTTTCAGGGATGTAAGAGCTATCTTTTACAGAACAGTGATGGTAATGTCCTTGGTACCCATTCTGTATCTGCAGGGCTTGATTATGCTTCTGTAGGTCCTGAACATGCCTTTCTCCATGACAGAGGCAGGGTAAAGTATACCTATGCTACAGACAGAGAGGCCCTCAAGGCTTTTGAGCTCCTGTCAAAGACAGAAGGGATAATTCCTGCTCTTGAGTCTGCCCATGCACTGGCAGAGGTTGTGAAGATTGCACCAACCATGTCCCGGAATAGCATTATTGTGGTTAATCTCTCTGGCAGGGGTGATAAGGATGTGGCCCATGTGGCAAGACTCAAAGGGGTTAAGGTACAACTCTGAGAAATTTGCTTCTATATTCCCTTACCTGATTTTATAATTCCAGGTTTTATGACTATAAAATATCTCGTGAATTCACTAAGAGGAACTCTGACAGCGAAAGTTTCAATAGGAATGTTACCGTAATGGGCTCTGAGTTCTTCAATCTCTTCTTTATATTTGGGGCCTTTGCTTATCAGAAGCAGGGTATTGGCTTCTACGAGAGGTGTGGTCTTCTTGACAAACTCATAGACTCTGAAAAGCGCTCTTGTAGTGATTATCTGGAATTTTGATGATACCCTTTTGGAGAATCCTTCAAGACTGTCCTCAACCACCTCAGTGTTGCTGAGGTTAAGTTTGTATACCACATGTCTAAGGAAAGTAGCCCTTTTCCTGGAAGGCTCAAGAAGGGTTATAAAAAGTTCTGGTCTTGCTATCTTAAGCATCACTCCTGGCAGACCAGCCCCACTTCCTACATCAAGCAGACTAACAATACCTTCAGGAATAAACCTTAGATAGAGGAGACTATCAAGAACTCCTTTTATAGCAAACTCTGAAGGCTCTTCAAGGGATGTGAGATTGTATGCCTTGGAGAACCTCTTCAGCTCTCTGTAGTAATTCTCATATAGAGGGAGTTTATCCGAGAGCTCAAATCCGAGTTCTTTCAGACCTTTCTGGAGTGTCTGAAGGAACTCCTCTCTGTGTCTATTCAATGTCTCGTGGGGACTCAATTCCGAGAGAAAGATTATGGAGTGTATTCTCTATAGTTGCCACTATACCATAGCTCAGGAAGTGGGATGTGTAATAATTGGTTATATTGGTATTTAGTATCTCGTTTCTTATGGTGAGATATAAGGCGGTCTGTCGTGTCCTCTTGTTGTATTTTGAGTTTCTGATGATATCTGCACAGAGTTCACATTTTGGTACTATCTCTCTTCTTGCATAGTCAATGAAGAGGTCAACAATACGGTAGAAAACCCTATCAGGCAACTCATAGACCTTTTTATCCCTATAAGGTCTGAGAATATCATACACAACCTCCTCATGCATCCACCATGTCTCAAAGGGGAACTGGAACATATCTCTGGGATAGTATTTAATAGGCCTTGCCTCAGCCACTTCATATATGTATTCTGTTGGCTCAAGGTCATCCCAGTTGAGGATATTCTTCAGGATAATCAATTCCACAGGCACTGTAGAACCTGCTTTTTCACCGATCTTCAGGAAGTGTTTTATCAGGCGTTTCAGGTATCTTTCATCTATAGGATAGAAACTTAGGTCAGAAAAGTATGCCTCTTTAAGTTCGCGATAACCCTCCCTTGGCATATTTGACATGAGGAGTACCTCTTTCACACCTGCATCCGTCTTCATAAGGACTGAAGATGCAAAGTACTTGTTCCTTCCAAACCTTCTTCCTATGAATGTGGACATTGCACCATTGCCATCTATTAGACTCACCCAGATATCAAGATACTCCTCAGACTCATCCCTTTCTAAGGTTATCTCCTCTTCTGAAGGCATGGGTAACTGATGCATAAGGTATATGTAGGCATCTTCTGCCTCTTCCCTGAACCTCCTGTTGAGTCTTGAGATACTATAGAGCCTCTTTACAGCCTCTTGTGACTCTGAAGATTCTATTGCTTTAAGGGCCTGATAGGCGACAGACTCATCAGGATGGTATGTGAAGAGTTCAAGGAATTTGAGTATCTGAGGTTCATGGGCTCCTGAGAGGTCTAACATCATCTGGAATAGGGATTCAGAGTTTGATTTTTCTATAATTATCTGAAATATTTCATTCAGAATAGAGGGGTTCTCTGAGAGTTGCTCTATGATATACTCACTGAAGGATTCCCTTACTTCTGTGAATTCGTTCACAAACTCATCAAAGCCATCAAGCTTCTCCAGTAATTCTTCTGGATTGAAGGCTGAAAAGATGATAGCCTTGTCAACCTTTGATAATCTGTCTGTGATAAGGAGCCTTTTTAACTCATTCAGTAGCCATTCAGGAATAGGGCGGGGAGAGTACTGATCAAGAACGAACTTTGTAAGATTCACAATATTTTCCCTCTTCTGACGGGTGAGCTTCTCTGTATGCAAGAGTTTAAAAAGCATCTTGGTCAGAGTGGGTGGTTTTTCGTATAGGTACTCTGAAATGAATCTTCTCACCTGATTAGGTGGTAGTGCTATAAGTCTGCGGAGGTCAGCAAGTTGATTCTTCTTTTTCATTTCTGTGCCTCTTCTTTTGTATATTCCTTTTTTGTTTTTCTCTGTCTTTCCAGAGCTATCAACAGAAGTGATATGGCTGCTGGTGTAACACCTGGAATACGGCTTGCCTGTCCAATACTTGTGGGCTTTACTTCCTTCAGCTTTGAGAGCACCTCCCTTGACAGCCCTGCCACAGTATCATAGTTGAAATCTTCAGGAATCTTCTTCTCTTCAAGTCTTTTCATCCTTTTTACCATCTCATACTGTTTTTTTATGTATCCACTGTATTTTACCTCTGTGTTCACAAGTTTTTCCAACTCCTCTGTCAGCCCATAGGGAGAAGGAGAGACCCTCTTTATAAATTCGTAATCCAGTTCAGGCCTTCTGAGTAACTGACTTAGAGGAGTTTTTTCAGAAATAGGATTTGTGCCTGCCTCAAGAAGTATCTCGTTCACCTCTTCTGGAGAGAGTCTCGTCTCATCAAGTCTGCGGAGTTCTTTTTCCAGGGCCTCTCTCTTTTTCAGAAATCGCTCATACTCCTGTTCTCCCACAAGGCCAATCTGGTATCCTTTGTCTCTGAGTCTGAACTCTGCATTGTCATGCCTGAGCAGTAGCCTGTACTCGGCTCTTGATGTAAACATCCTATAGGGTTCTGTAGTGCCCTTTGTTACAAGGTCATCGATCAACACCCCAATATATGCTTCCTGTCTACCAAGAATGAGAGGAGGACTGCCCCTGAGTTTAAGAGCAGCGTTTATTCCTGCTATCAGCCCCTGTGCAGCAGCCTCCTCATAACCAGAGGTGCCATTGATCTGGCCGGCAAGAAAGAGTCCATCTACAAACTTTGTCTCAAGAGAATGTTTTATCTGGGTAGGATAGACAAAGTCATACTCTATCGCATATCCAGGGCGCATTATCTCTGCATCTTCGAGTCCTGGGATACTTCTGACAAGAGCGACCTGGACATCATAGGGCAGACTTGTGGATATCCCATTTGCATAGTACTCTTTTGTCTGGAGTCCCTCAGGCTCAAGAAAGACCTGATGGCGAGGTCTTTCAGAAAACCTGACAACCTTGTCTTCTATGGAGGGACAATATCTCGGTCCTATGCCCTTTATTCTTCCACTGTAAAGGGGAGAACGGTCGAGATTGTCTCTTATTATTTTGTGGGTTTTCTCGTTTGTGTAAGTTATATAACAGGGAATCTGAGGATTGGTAATCTTCTCTGTGGAGAAAGAGAAAGGTGGAGGAGGATTATCACCCCACTGTTCTGTTGTCTTTGAGAAGTCAATACTCTTTGAGTCAAGCCTTGGAGGAGTGCCTGTCTTCAGTCTTCCCATTCTGAAGCCGAGTTGTTTCAGAGATTCAGACAGCCCCACTGATGGAAACTCTCCTGCCCGGCCTGCAGGAAAACTCTCAAGGCCAATATGGATCAGCCCCTTAAGGAATGTCCCTGTTGTTATTATCACAGCACGGGCACCATAGAAGATGCCCAATGAGGTGACTACTCCACATACTCGGCCATTTCTGACCTCTATTCTTTCTATCATCCCCTGTTTTATAGTGAGCTTAGGCTGAGTCTCCAGTACCTTTCTCATATTCACTCTATACAGGAGCCTATCTGCTTGTGCACGGAGAGACCATACTGCAGGCCCTTTGCTCCTGTTCAGAATCCTGAACTGTATACCTGCAGAGTCTGTCACTTTTGCCATCTCTCCACCAAGGGCGTCAATCTCCCTTACTAAGTGTCCCTTAGCAAGTCCTCCTATTGCAGGATTGCATGACATCTGGGCGATAGTGTCCAGATTGATGGTGAAGATACAGGTCTCAAACCCCATCCTTGCTGCAGCAAGGGCTGCTTCACAGCCTGCATGTCCTGCACCTACTACAATTATGTCAAAATCTGCCTCTTTATACATTGAAGTGTGCCCTCAATCTTTGAAGCCTTTTATATCCAGTATCAGAGAGTTTCTTTAGATCTTCTTCCACCTCTTTCAACCTCTCCAGAAGTTTGGGCTTCCAGGACTCTGGAGTGTTTTCTGCTGACAGAAGCCCTACATAAAGGGAAGACAGTCCATATAAGAATTTTACATTCTCAGGATCAACCGCAAGCAATCTCTGAAGTATCAATGTGGGGAAGAGAGGATTTTTCTCTGCCTCATAAATTATATCATACATCTGATCAAGTAGCTGTGTTTCATTTATTACTACATCTACATATACTACAGGTTTGCCACTTTCATCTTTTTCAATATAATCAAACTCTTTTATCTTTGAAATAATTTCATCGAAACATTCTCTGGCACAAAAGAATCCAGGAACATTTATACAGAAGAGTCCATGTACAATGTAGACCCTATTGCCATGCCCTGAATCTCTTATAACTTTAATCTCTTTACCACAGTTATCACAGGTTGTTTTAAGCTCTTTTCTCATCTGTCCTCCAACATTTCCGTGTTATTTTTTACAGTGTCTCTGCTGAAAACTCTAATATTTAGAGTTTCTTCTTCTTGCATTCGGCACTCACAGGGCTTTACTTTCAACAGAGTCCCCTGTTTTTCTTGAAAAATAAAGGCCTGTTTTTTTATGGTAATAGTTAGCATAGGATTATTTCAAGAGAGGAGCATAGAGCTTGATAGGACTGATAGGAGGAAGTGGATTATACGAGATCCCCGGGTTCAGATTTATTGAAACGGTAAAGGTGGAGACACCTTTCGGGGCTCCTTCTGATGAATATACCATAGGAGAGGTCTCAGGTATCAGGACTGTCTTTCTACCAAGGCACTCCCGCAGACATGACACGCCTCCCCACCTCGTTAACTATAGGGCAAATATCTGGGGGTTCAAACAGTTAGGAGTAGAGAGGATTATTACAGTGAATGCTGTTGGAGGTATCAGTCCCTATCTCAAACCAGGCCAGATAGTGCTACCTGATCAGATCATTGACTTTACTCAGTCGAGAAAAAACACCTTTTATGAAGGACCAGAGGTTGTTCATGTGGATTTTACAGAGCCCTTCTGCCCAGAGATGCGGGAAGTGATGATAAGGACTGTTACAGAGATTAAACTCTCCATCTCCTCTGCGGGTACCTATGTATGTACAGAGGGACCGAGACTTGAGACAAAAGCAGAGATAAAAATGTTCAGGGCCCTTGGAGGTGATATCGTGGGTATGACAGGTATGCCAGAGGCAGTGCTTGCAAGAGAGGCAGAACTATGCTTTATGATGATAGCAGTAGTAACTAACTATGCAGCAGGAATTTCTGGCAAACCTCTCACTACCAAGGAAGTGATCCAGACAATGAATGATACCACTGACACTATAAAGAATATACTCTCCAGATATATTCCCTTATTGCCTCATAGCAGGGGTTGTACCTGTAAGGATGCCCTTAAAGAGGCAAGAATATGAAGGGCAGGATTCTTATTGTTGAGGATAAGACATCAATGGCAGAGATGCTTGAGACAACCCTGAACAAGGAGGGTTTTCAGTGTTCTGTGGCTAAGGATGGGGAAGAGGCAATTCAGAAACTCCAGCGAGAATTACCTGACCTTGTGCTTGCTGATCTGAAGTTGCCCACAGGGAACGGTCTTGAGGTACTAAGGGCTGCCCTTAAGGAAGACCCCTCACTGCCTGTGATTATAATGACTGCATATGGATCAATAGAGACGGCTGTACAGGCTATGAAAGAGGGAGCATATGATTTCATTACAAAGCCTTTTGATATTGACCATCTTATAGTCTTGATACATAGGGCTATTGAGAGGAGAAACCTTTACAGAGAGAATATCCTTCTGAAAGAGGAGATCGCTGAGAGGACAGGAGCTCCTGTTATCATTGGCAGAAGCGGGAAGATGAAAGAGGTGATGGATAAGGTAAAGAAGGTAGCTCCTACAAAGTCAACAGTTCTGCTCCTCGGCGAAAGTGGAACAGGCAAGGAGCTCCTCGCAAGGGCAATACATTTTTTGAGTCCAAGGAAGGACCATCTCTTTGTCCCTATAAACTGTGCTGCCATACCGAGGGAACTCCTTGAGAGTGAACTGTTTGGTCATGAAAAAGGAGCCTTTACAGGTGCTGCATCGAGGAAGATTGGTAAATTTGAACTTGCCAATAAAGGGACTGTATTTCTTGATGAGATATCTGAGCTGGAACTCTCTCTTCAGGCCAAGCTTCTCAGAGTACTACAGGATCAGATTATAGAAAGGGTAGGAGGTACCACACAGATTCGGGTTGATGTAAGGATTATTGCAGCCACAAATGCAGATCTCTACAAACGAGTTAAGGAGGGCAGGTTTAGAGAAGACCTGTATTATAGATTGAATGTATTTCCCATTGAGATACCTCCTTTAAGGGAACGAAGGGAGGATATTCCTGCGTTGGCAGAGCATTTTGTGAAGAAATATGCAAAACAGATGAAGATACCTGAGAAGGGTATATCTAAGGAGGCAATGGAGGTATTGCTTGATTATTTATGGAAAGGGAATGTAAGAGAGCTGGAGAATACAATTGAACGGGCGATGATACTTGCAGAGGGTGATATGATACTCCCTGAGCATATAAGCCTTTTTAAGATCGAAAGGTCTTCAGAGGATGAGTTAATACCCATGGATGGTAGCCTTGAGGAGACTGCAAAGGCGGCACTCAGGTATGCAGAAAGCAGAAGAATCAGAAGGGCCCTGGAGAATCACCGTTGGAATAAGACCCGTGCTGCAGAAGAGCTAAAGGTGAGTTATAAGACCCTTCTGACAAAGATAAAAGAGTATGGGTTGGAATGAATTTATAACACATAAGGAAATGGAGATCAAATTATGCATGAGGGGTTAAGAAAAGGTATGGTTTTGATTGTCATGATGTTAGTCTGTCTCTTTTATGTAGGAACTGCACAGGCTGTAGATGCCAGAAGAGAGGTTCTTAACAATGGCCTTGTACTTTTTCATTATGAAAAGGACCATTTGCCAATGGTTGCAGTATCATTACTTATAAAGGCCTCTCCCTTACAGGAGCCACCAGATAAGGCAGGTCTTGCAAATCTTGTTGCAGAACTGCTGACAGAAGGTACGGCGAAGAGAACCTCGGAGGAGATCGCTGAAGAAATAGAGTTTATAGGGGCAGAACTGGATGTGAGCCAGGACAGAGACTATGTTACCATAACTTTGAGAGTTCTAAAGAAACATTTTAAAAAGGGATTTGAACTGTTTTCTGATGTGCTTCTTAATCCTGTATTCAGAGAAGAAGAGATTGAAAGGAAAAAGGCACTTATAAAAGACTTTCTGAAACAAGCTGAAGAGGAACCATCTTTTGTAGCATCAAGAGAATTCCGTAAGACAGTATATGGAGAGCATCCCTATGGCCGTCTTGTTGAGGGAACAGCGGAAACCCTTTCCAGAATCACCAGAGAGGATATTATAGAATTCTATAAAACATACTACAGGCCCAATAATGCAATTATGGCGGCAGTAGGAGACATTAGCTCAGAGGAGCTTCATAATTATATTAAAAAGTATCTCTCCTCGTGGCAGGATGCAATAGTGCCAGAGTCTCCGAAGTATAGTGTTGCTTTACTGAAGAGACCCAAGATCATCACCATAGACCGTGAGCTTACACAGGCAAACATAAAATTTGGTCATCTCGGTATAAGGAGGGATAATCCTGATTACTATGCTGTCACTGTTATGAACTACATTCTTGGAGGTGGAGGATTTGCCTCAAGACTTATGAGCCGTATAAGAGACGACATGGGACTTGCCTATGATGTACACAGCTTTTTTACCAGTGATAAGGAGCCTGGAGTTTTTCAGGTAGGGGTACAGACAAAAAACTCCTCTGCCAAAACAGTAATAGATGTTATAAAGGAAGAGATTGTAAGGATTCAGACAGAGCCTGTATCTGAGCAGGAACTTGAGGATGCAAAGGCCTACCTGACAGGCAGTTTCCCCAGAAGGATTGACACAATGGGCAAGATAGCCAGTTTTCTGGTGCTAACGGAGTTCTACGGCCTCGGTATGGACTATGACAAGAAATATCCATTTTATATAAACAGTGTTAGTAGAGAGGATGTGCTACGGGTGGCAAAGAAGTATCTCCATCCTGACAGATATGTACTTGTTGTAGTAGGGGATATGAAGCAAGTGGGTGAGATACTTCCCTGAGATATTAAGGAAAAGTGAGAGAAGATAGAGTTTTAATCCTGACAGGTCCTACAGGTGTTGGCAAAACCGATGTGGCAGTCCTTATTGCAAAGGCCCTTAATACAGAGATAATCAGTGCTGATTCTATGCAGATATACAAGGGCATGGATATAGGCACAGCAAAGCCTTCTAAGGAACAACTCTCTCAGGTAAAGCACCATATGATAGATATCATTGAACCCTCAGAGGGTTACAGTGTTGGCAGGTATATAAGAGAAGTCAGACCTATAATTGAGAGACTCCATTCACTCCAAAAAGTGCCTCTTATGGTTGGTGGAACAGGCCTCTACATAAAGGCTATGACAAGGGGGTTGTTTGAGGCACCAGAGGCAAACCCAGAGTTGAGAGAGCAGCTTAAAGAGATTGAACAGAGAAGTCCAGGAACTCTTTATGCAGAATTACAGAGACTCGATCCCCAGAAGGCTAAGGAACTCTCTCCTACTGATCTCAGGAGAATAATAAGGGCACTTGAAGTGATCATAACAGCCAAAAAGCCCATCTCTTTGCTTCAGAGAGAACTCACCTCTCCCCTGCCATATCGATTCTATAAAATCGGTCTTACAAGGGATCGGAAGGAATTGTATAAAATGATAGAAAAGAGAGTAGAAGAGATGTTTAATAGAGGTCTTGTAGAAGAGGTAAAAAGAGTATTAAAGAAGGGTCCTACGGAAGTTGCACTACAGGCTATAGGCTACAAAGAGGTAATTGCTTACCTTGGGGGAGAGGCGGATCTTGAGAAAACAATAAGGGCAGTAAAGAAGGCCACAAAGAGATATGCCAAAAGACAGTTCACCTGGTTTAGAAAAGAGGAGTCAATACAGTGGGTTGATATAACAGGTCTGTATGATCCTGAAGAGATATTCCGGAAGATAATTGAGGAGACTAACCTTAAGGAATTTATAGATAGTCCATAGTCTCTTCAAGCAGTTCTTTGAGAGGAGGGACATTCTTAAACCATTCTCTTCCTGTAACCTCGTTGGTACATGCTCTGTAAATGAGCGAGATTAGTTCTCTGAGTCTTGGTGGCAGAGGTTCAGGGGATTTCTTTACAAGAGATTTCCAGTTCTGTCTATCAAGCATTTTTGCACCCTCAATATCCTTGTACCAGCTTGTCTTTCTGTAATAGATTCTGGCAATCTCCTTGCTTACAGGGATTCCGCGATAGGTAAACCTGCACTCATCCAGTGTCCCCAGTACATCCACAACCATAAGCTCTCTATCTGGTGTGAACCCCAGTTCTATCTTTCCATCTTCATTGGTGAGACCAATGCGCTTGTACTCCTCTGTGATGAGCCTATTTATTCTCATAACTATTGAGCGTATCTCAAACATTTCTCTCTCACTTAGATTTGCAATATCCTTTGCTTCATCCCATGTAAGATACCTGTCGGTTATCTCAAGCTTTGTTGACAGATCAAGCACTGGTTCAGTAAGTCTCTGCCCAGGTTCAGGCATTTCTTTGAGGCCTAATTCCTTAAGTGACAGCTCTCCAGTGCGGAGCCTTCTGAAGACACTGCTGCCTTTTGGCAGGGAGTTCCGATATATCACCTCGAGGGGGATGAGAAAATTCCCTTTAAGGTTCTTGAATACTGAATAGTCATAAATACCTCCATTCTGAAAAGGTTTAATGACTCTCAGCAGTTGGATCTCCATTATATTACTCGGTCTTTGTAATTCTGTATAGGACTTTCTTATTCCATCTTCAACCATTCCAAGATAGTGGTTTCTGATGCCCAATTCATTTAGCTTTTCAAAGAAATAGGCACCGAGGATGGCTATTGATTCACCTTTGTAAGGGATCTGATCGGGCATTTCACCCCAATCAAATACGGAGTATCTATTAGAGAAAAGGAATCTTCCTATGCCGGTTGCTGTATCTTCAGGAGGATGGATCACCTGCAGGTCTTTGACACTACCCACGTGAGACCTCCCTATCAGATTCAACCACCTTTTGTTTCATCTTCTGCTGATACTCCTGAACTCTTTTTCTTACTTTAGGATCTTGGAGACCGAGTATCTTGGCTGCTGCAAGGGCTGCTCCTTCAGGTTCAATCACCACAAGGGGAGCAACTCCAGAGGGCATTCTCAGGGTAGAGAATATATCAACACCTCCAAAGGCATCGCTGTAGGGAGGACAGGCAATCACAGGTCTGTCTGTTTGGGCATCCACAAAGCCACTGAGGGCATTGCTTCTGCCTGCTATTGTAATAAAAATAATATTTTCCAGCTGGCTGTATTCATTTATAACATCAAGGCACTTTTCTGGAGTTTTATGGGCAGAAGCTACCCTCAAGACCACATCAACATCAAGCCCCTCGAGAGCTTTTTTTATCTTTTCTGCCCAACCGAGGTCTGCCTTTGAACCCATTATTATTACTGCCTTTGCCATAATCAAGAGTTATTATTATAACATAAAAAGAAGAAGAAAAATTTATATTGACAAAAGCTCATCCTTTATGTATTATATAAATACCACATGAGTTAAGAATCCTCTAATAATACCAGTTAAGTTTTATATGGAGCTGATATTGAAGAGATAAAATATAGTGTTCTATAGCACCTTCCACTATAATAAAAAATCACGGGTGTAAATCTTTAAAAAGCAGAAAGATATTGAGAGGTATAAAGTTATTTATGGCTTTCCCGATTCTTAAATTATAAAAGATAAGTGAGGGTTGAGTAAGAGTAAATAACTCAAAGGAATAATTTTTCGATAAATCTGACATATGGTATTGGTTCATACAATAGTAAATCCTCAAGAAGGCAGGGTTCTTTTCTAAAATAAAAAATAAATGAGGTGAAAGGATGGCAAATCTGCTGATTTCAGAATTGAAAGAAAAATCCATTGATGAGCTTGTAGAGGTTGCCCGTCAACTGAATGTAGAGAATGTCTCAGGAATGAGGAAGCAGGAGCTTATCTATGCTATACTCAATGCCCATGCAGAACAGAGTGGAACACTCTATTCAGAGGGTGTATTAGAGATACTTCCTGATGGTTTTGGGTTTCTTAGATCACCAAACTATAGTTACCTTCCAGGACCTGATGATATATATGTCTCTCCATCCCAGATAAGGAGATTCAATCTCAGGACAGGTGACCTTGTATATGGTCAGATCAGACCTCCGAAGGACAATGAGAGATATTTTGCCCTTCTAAAAGTAGAGGCTATAAATGGTGAGCCTCCTGAGAAGAGTATAAATCGTCCATTGTTTGATAACCTTATCCCCTATTATCCTACAGAGAAGATAAAACTCGAGTACTCTCCTACAGATTATTCAACAAGGGTTATGGATCTTATTACTCCTGTTGGTAAAGGGCAACGTGGAATGATTGTTGCGGCACCACGAACTGGTAAGACGATGCTTCTGCAGTCAATAGCAAAGGCAATAAAGAAGAATCATCCGGAGATCCATCTTATAATTCTGCTGATTGATGAAAGACCTGAAGAGGTTACTGACTGGAAGAGACAGGTTGAGACTGCAGAAATAATAAGCTCTACCTTTGATGAACCTCCCCAGAGGCATACGCAGGTATCTGAGATGGTGATTGAGCGGGCCAAGAGGCTTGTAGAGATGAATAAGGATGTGGTTATACTGCTTGACAGTATAACACGACTGGCAAGGGCATATAATTCAATAATACCCACCAGTGGTAAGGTACTTTCTGGTGGTCTCGATGCAAATGCCCTTCAGAAACCCAAGAGGTTTTTTGGTACTGCAAGGAATATTGAGAATGGGGGAAGTCTAACAATTATAGCTACTGCCCTTGTTGATACAGGTAGCCGTATGGATGATGTTATTTTTGAGGAATTTAAGGGGACTGGTAATATGGAGCTGCATCTGGACAGAAAACTGGTTGATAAGAGGATCTTCCCAAGCATCAATATAAATGCCTCTGGCACAAGAAAAGAGGAGCTACTTGTTCCAAATGATGTACTTAATAAGATGTGGATACTTCGTAAGGTATTGAGTCCTCTTGGAACAGTAGAAAGTATGGAGTTTTTACTTGACAAACTGAGAGGAACAAAATCTAATAAAGAATTCCTTGAGATGATGAATAAATAATTTTATTAAGCCTGGTCTTCTACTAACTTTGTCTTCTTATTAATATACCACTGCTGGATTATACTCAATATGTTACTTACAAGCCAGTAAAGGACCAGCCCTGAAGGAAAATTCAAGAATAGAAAAGTGAAAATTATAGGTAGAAACTGCATTATCTTTTGTTGTTGTGTCTCTGTTGCGGTTGGGGTCATCTTCTGCTGAATATACATAGTAATTCCCATAACAATAGGAAGTATATAATATGGGTCTTTTTTTGAAAGGTCTTGGATCCAGAACATAAAGGGGGCGCCTCTTAATTCTATGGCTATCAAAAGGACCTTATATAGTGCGAAAAAGACAGGTAGCTGTATAAGGATGGGAAGGCATCCACTCATAGGATTCACCTTGTACTTTTTGTAGAGTTTCATCATCTCTTCCTGCATCTTCTTTGGGTCTTTCTTGTATTTTTCTCTAATCTCGGCCATCCTGGGCTGAATAGCCTGGAGCTTCTTCATAGACTTTTGGCCCTTATTTATTAATGGGATAAAGGGTATTCTGGTAATGATTGTAAGAATAACAATAGCCCATCCATAGTTACCCACAATCTTATAGAAGAACTTTAGTATCCAGAAGAGAGGTCTTGCAAGAATTGAGAAAAACCCAAAATCTACTATATGCTCAAGTCCAACACCGAGCATCTTAAGCCTGTCATGTTCCTTGGGCCCTACATAGACAATATAATTGTGCTTTCCTTTGGGAAGCTTAACTGCTACCAGAGGCTCTCCTGTATCCTTTGATGTCCATATTTTTGCTACTGCATTCTTAGGAGGAACAATGGAGGAGAAGAAGTATTTATCCTCTTGAGCAACCCATCTTAGGCCCTCCTGATAGATCTTTGGCTGTTTAAGCTTTTTTATCTCAATCCTGTCAGAGTATTTAAGAACTACAGGTCCTATATGCCCACCATAGCTCTCTGTTCCAGATATTCCAAAGCCACTGCCTAAGGTGACCCAGTAACTTGGTTTGCCCTTTACCTCTTCAGTTAGATCTATTCTGTAGTCATCAGCATAAAAAGTAAAAGTCCTTTTTATATAGATCCCTTCATCAGCGAAAATAAAAGTTACAGATGTTTTGCCCTCATTCAGTACAATATTCTGATTACCCTCTACATCAAAGATTGTATTCTTAAGCCCAAAGTCTTCATCAAAACCAATTGACAGAGGGGGTGGTACAGGTGATTCTTTTGTCAATGATATCTCATTCCCTTTGTCATCCAGATATTTCTTCAGTTTCCACTCCTTTACAGTGGCTCCTTTTGAACTTAAGACAGCCCTGTAAAGGGGAGTTTCTATTGTAATCAGCTTTTCCTCTGAGGCCTTGGTAGGCTTGTATTCCTTTTCTTGAACCTCCTTTACTATTTCTGTCTCAGCAGGAATCTCTGTAACCTTTTTTTCAGGTTTCTGAGGGGGCTCCTCTGGAGGAGGGGGCATAAAAAATATCTGATACAGAATGAGGACAATCATAGATAGAACAATTGCAATGAGAGCCCTTTTATCAAATCCGTTTTCCATCAGCAGCTCACCTTACAGGATCATATCCACCTGGATTAAGGGGATGGCATCTGATAATTCTTTTTACGCTTAAATACAGTCCTTTCATAAATCCATACTTCTGTATAGCCTGCAGAGAATATTCTGAGCAGGTTGGAACAAACCTACAACTATTAGGGAATAAGGGCGATATCAGATACTGATATGCCTTTATAAGAAAGATCGCAAGAGATTTCATTATACAGTTAGTCTTTTGCGACCTTTGGCTCGTCTTCTCTTTAATACCCTTCTTCCACCCTTTGTTCTCATTCTTTTTAAGAATCCGTGTGTTCTCTTCCTCTTTTTCCTATGTGGATGATATGTGGTATATGCTCCTCCCATAACCACTCCCTTATTCTAAAAGGATTAAAAAAGATCGAAAACTATGCTAATCACAGATGTCTATTTTAATTCTTTCAAAACTTTAAAGTCAAATATACGATATACCTCTCATTTGCTCTTCATTGTTTGGCTCTTATATACTAAAATTAATGAAGGGTAGAGTGGTGTCAATAAACATCAGTGATAGAAAGGGTGTCCGCAAAACACCTGTCAGTGAAGCTGTGGTGGAGAGAGATTCTGGCATTCAGGGGGATGCACATGCCTCCTCAGAATGGCACAGACAGATAAGTCTTCTCGCCGTGGAGAGCATAATGAAGATGAGAGAGTTGGGACTGGATGTAGGCCCGGGAGACTTTGCAGAGAATATAACCACTGAAGGGATAGACCTTCTCAGCCTCTCAATTGGGGCCAGAATAAAAATTGGTGAGCAGGTAGAGCTTGAGGTCTCACAGATCGGAAAGACCTGTCATGACAGGTGCTCTATCTATTATGAAGCAGGCGATTGTATAATGCCAAAAGAAGGGATATTTGTGAAGGTACTGAAGGGTGGAAGAATCAGAGTAGGAGACCCCATCATTGTCTGAACTGAAAGATATGATAAATTTTGCAGTAATTACCCTTAGTGATAGGTGTTCTAAGGGGGTGAGGAGTGATGAAAGTGGCAATATCATAAAGAGATTCCTTGAAGAGAGAGGGTTGAGGTGTCTGTATTATGAGATAATACCTGATGATAGAGATACTTTAAGACAGATGCTTTTAAGATTCTCTAAGGAGGTGGATGTTATCATAACCAATGGGGGCACAGGACTCTCCCCAACGGATATAACTCCTGATGTTACCTTAGAGGTGATAGACAAGGAGGTTCCAGGCATAGCAGAGGCTATACGCTATGAAGGGCTTAAAAAGACACCAAGGGCTATGCTTTCAAGGGCTGTGGCAGGGGTGAAAGACCGTTGTCTCATAGTGAATCTGCCAGGCAGTCCTAAAGCAGTGTTAGAGGGACTACAGGTGATATCAGAGGTTTTACCTCATGCCATAGAGAAAATAAAGGGTTCAGAAGAGGAGTGTGCAATATGAAGACAGATCTGAGTTACACACTCGCCTTTGTGGCAGGAATGGCATCCTTTCTCTCACCCTGTGTATTACCTCTTGTGCCTTCTTATGTGACCTTTATAACAGGTATTTCCTTTGAAGACCTTACTGCCACAAGAGACAGGGCAAGGGTAAGATTCCTGACCGTTACCAATTCCCTGGCTTTTATTCTGGGATTTTCTTTTGTCTTTATTATGCTTGGGGCTTCTTCCTCTTTTGTGGGAAGGATATTCTTTGAATACAAGGACATTATCAGGATTGTAGGAGGTATTCTGATAATACTCTTTGGCCTTTTTATCTCCGGTATACTCAAGATGGACTTCTTAATGAGAGAGAGAAAGATTCACCTGAGTGGGAAACCTGCGGGTTACATAGGCACCTTTCTTATAGGAATGACCTTTGCTGCTGGGTGGACTCCTTGTATAGGTCCCATCCTCGGTAGTATTCTCATCTTTGCCGGTTCCAAGGGCTCTGCCTCATATGGTTTGAAGCTTCTTGCGGTATACTCCCTTGGTCTTGCCTTGCCCTTTTTTGTTGCCTCTCTTGCCATAAATACATTTATAAGTTATTCTCGGAGAATTCAGAGATATATGCGGGTGATTATGCTTCTGAGCGGGATTATACTCATAGTCTTTGGGATAATGTTACTTACTGATCAGGTGAAGGAATTGGCAGGCTTGCTTCCAGATATTGGTTTGGATATGTAAAAGAAAATTAAGGGAATGGTGGGCGGAAGAGGACTCGAACCTCTGACCTCTGCCTTGTAAGAGTTATCCTACTAAGTAAGAAGATTCTATTCCTATCTCTAAGTATTTGTCAATACTTGAAAAATTGGATTTTAGAGTTTTGTATCCTTACTTGATTTTTTACCTTTCCGAGGTCTCTACTTCACATTTACTGCACATTAAAATGAGGAGGTGAAAAAGTGGAAAAGAAGTTAAACATTGAGAGGATTGATGAAGTTCATGAAAGTTTAGCCTTTATTAAAGGCTTGTTAACCTTGCTGCAGCATTCAGCAATAGCAAAAGCAGACAGTACAGGTGAACTACTTCTCGGAAAGATTCTTTTAACAGAAGACAACTGTTTAGAGGCTCTCTTTTATGAGGCACTAAGAAAGTTAAAAAAGATTGAAAGCTTCTGTAAAGATAAGGTTAGGAAGTAAAAACTTTTCAGTTCTTTTGCGCCCCTCTCTTAGATGAGAGAGGGGTACTCAAAAAATGCCTCTGAGACGCATTGAGAAGCTCAGAGAAAAGTTTTTAGAGGTAAGAAAGCCCACCTTTTGAGTTTTCTATTTAATTTTTTTATTATATAGGGATGAAAACTTTGAAGAGGGTCCCTACCAGAAATGTCCTTCTCAGAGTCTCGCCTTCTCCTTTAAAAAGCTCATAAGAAGAGATTCTATCTTCTCAATCTTGCCCTCTATCCTATCAAGTCTCCGATTCATGTCCTCTCTCAGGTCATCTATCCGCTTGTTCATGTCTACCCTCAGGTCATCTATCCTCTTGTTGTTGTAAATTATCCCTAAGAGCACTACAAGGACTATCGTTATCACCTGTACCCATTCCATAAAAGTATTATACCAGAATTAAAGATTTTTTTGGGATTTATAAGTCATTTCTCTTCATACCTCATGTAGTAAGGTCTTTTATAAAAAATCTTGCTTTTTACAATATGTTGTGGTATAATTTTTGATAGCATACAATATGTTGTATGCATATTCTATACTGCAATTTCTATATCGTAGGAGGTGAACACATGGAAAAGAGATATTTAACAGAAAAAGAGGTTGCAGAAATCTTAAGAGTGACTCCATGGAAATTGCAGGAAGACAGATCTAAAAAAAGGGGCCTGCCTTACATTAAACTGGGAAAAGGCAAAAATGCAAAAGTGCTTTATGACATCCGAGCAGTAGAGGAATATCTTAAAAAACATACGGTGATCCCGGAGGAATAACCAATGAGAAAAGACAGTCCTAAGCCTATTGCTTTTAGACCAGACTGGGTTGAATTTTTTGGAGATAGAACCACCACTATTTTTTCCAGCAATTGTATTACTGGTCTGATAAGGGGAAAAGAGAAGATGGTTTTATTTATAAATCTATTGCAGAAATCGAATATGAAACCACACTTTCCAGATTTGAACAGGAAAAGGCACGGAAAAAATTACAGAAGTTGGGTTTTATAGATGTCATCAAAAAGAAAGTAAATGGTGCTCCTATCCTTCACTATCGTATAACTGAAAAAGGTTGGCAGTTTATTAATGCTACTACAGTAAATTCGGATTTGCTACAGAGTAGCAAATCCATTTGCGAGTTTACAGCAAATCCATTTGTCAGAAACTCGCAAATCTATAATAACAGAGAATACTACAGAGAGTACTAACAAAAATAATAGGGATTTTTCTCTTAGAGAAAAATCTGGAGGAATAATAGGGAACGATGACTTTAAAAAGTCATCGTCCTATCAGCTTCAAATCTCTTTTAAAAGTTTTTTAGAGTCTTATGATTCTTCTCTTGGTGAAGAAACTATTAAGGCGATGGAGTACTTCCTTAACAAATATCAGCAGGTCTTTAAGAGAGAGCATCCAAAACTTACACCACAGCAGTGGAAATCTCTGGAGAATCTCCTACATGTTGAAGATGATGAGGAATATTACTCAGACTATCTCACCTTTGAAGAGATAAAACCAATGATAGATAAGTATTTTCAGATAAGGTTCAAAGGTAATGAAAAAGGTGGATGTAATTACTCAATCCTGCACTTTAACAGTAATAGAGTGAAACTATATCGGTACTATGAAGAGGCTCACTGAAAAGCTCATGAGACGCACGGAGAAGCCCTCAGAGAGGCGTTAAGGATGGAGGCAAGGAAAATTTACACTCACAGAAGAGGAAAAAAGAGAAATAGCCAGAATGGTGGTAAGGGAAATTTTGCCTCTTTTAAGAGAAAATAAAAACTATGACGAGATTCTGGATTACAAAAGAGCCTCCGAGTATCTCAAAATCCCTAAACATACCCTTGAAAAATGGGTCTCTGAAAGAAGAATACCCTTCTATAAGGTAGGCAAAAGGGTTATTTTTAAAAGGTCTGTCCTGGATAGATGGCTGAATCAACATCTGAAAGAACCATTAAATTACAGGCGATAACTGCCTACTCAGGACATGATTTTTTGCCTTAACTGCTTGAAAATAAAAAACTTTTTCTCAAGTGTACAGTGAAATGTGCAGTAAACTTTTACTTGAGAATGCCACAAAGTTAGATATAATATAAACATGTTAAGGCCAGAAGATATAAGGCAGTTCCGGAGGGGGTATGAACTTAGCCAGCAGGCCCTTGCTAACCTGGTAGGAGTTTCAGGAAACTATATCTACATGGTAGAAAAGGGGTGAGAAAGCCAAGCAAGATGTTTGAATTATTCCTTAAGTGCTTAGAAAAGCAGTTAAAAGAAAAAGAGAGGTGAGGTGATGAGTAAAAGCACAAGGAAGGAAAGGGGTGTTTATAAGCGTCCAAATTCAAAGTTCTGGTGGGTATGCTATAGTACACCTGATGGAAAAGTAATAAGGGAAAGTTCCAAGACCACAGACTACAGAGAAGCAGTAGCATTTAGAGCCAAAAGAATAACAGAAGTTCAGCAAGGAAAAGAGTCAGAAAGAATCCTTAAAAACTATTCCTTCAGAGAACTGGCTGAAAGATATTCAGAATGGATGAAAGGAAGACATAAATCAGCAGATAGTAAGCAGTACAGGATTGAGCAATTAATAAGATATTTTGGAGAATTGCCCCTTAAGCGGTTTTCTACCTACCTCGTAGAGCAATACCAGACAGAGCTTATCAATAAAGGTCTAAAGCCTGCAAGTGTAAACAAAAATATCTCTATCCTCAAAGCAATGTTTAAAAAGGCTTATGACTGGGGTATGATTACTGAGGAGATCCTCAAAAGAGTGAGGGTGTGTAATCTCCTGAAGGGAGAAGAAAGAAGGCTAAGGTACCTCACTAAGGCAGAGTGTCAGGCCCTTATCAATGCCTGTGAGCCTCACCTGAGACCCATCGTCATAACCGCCCTTAACACAGGTATGAGAAGAGGAGAGATTCTTAATCTGACATGGGAACAGGTAGACCTGAAGAATGGCTTTATCCTACTGGAGAGAACCAAAAACAGCGAGAAGAGAGAAATTCCAATTAATGAGACACTCAGGCAAACATTACAGGCCCTTTTCAGGTCCAGAAGACTGGATATCCCCTATGTCTTTTATGACCCTACTACCGGTAAGCCTTATAGAGAGGTCAAAAGGAGTTTTAAAACCGCACTGAAGAACGCAGAACTCCAGAGGTGTCCTAAATGTAACTTTGAAAGGGCTAAACCTAAAACAGAAGTGATTTCTCTATGTCCTGCCTGTGGTAGTGAACTGGAAACTCGCAAAGGAATAAAAGACTTCAGGTTCCATGACCTCAGGCATACCTTTGCCTCTCATCTGGTAATGGCAGGAGTAGACCTCACTACGGTTAAAGAACTCCTTGGTCATAAGGATATCAAGATGACCCTCAGATATGCCCACCTTGCCCCCTCTCATAAAGTCAAAGCAGTGAAAATCTTTGACATGGTGATTAACGGCAGAGGTACCGCCCAAAAAGAAACCTCTACTTCACATTTACTGCACATTTTGGGGTAGAAGAGGGTCAAAATGGAAAGATGTGAAATAGAAAAACTGCTTGATTTTAAAGGAGAATTTAATGGTGGGCGGAACAGGACTCGAACCTGTGACCTCTGCCTTGTAAGGGCAGCGCTCTCCCACCTGAGCTATCCGCCCATCTAAGTTATTTATTATATAAAATAAAAGGAGTTTTTTGCCAATTTTTATGAATTCACTGCTTGCAGTTGATATTGGTATAAGAACAGGCCTTGCCTTCTATGATGGCAATGGAAAACTCCGCTGGTATCGTTCTCATAACTTTGGAAACATATCAAGACTGAGGCAAGCAGTATACAACACCTTGAGAGACCTTTCAGGGCTTACTCATATTGTTCTGGAAGGTGGAGGTCCTCTTGCAGAGGTCTGGAAAAAAGAGGCAAACAGAAGGGGAATCAATGTCATACAGATAAGTGCTGAACAGTGGAGAGGGTTTTTAATGTATCAGAGACAGCAGACAGATACCACCAAAGCAAAGAATACAGCAAAAGAGCTCGCCAGAAGAGTTATTGAGTTATCCGGAGCACCAAAACCCACCTCTTTAAGGCATGATACTGCAGAGGCAGTACTTATAGGATTATGGGCTGTATTGAGTTTGGGATGGAGTGGTCCAGATAAAAATTTTACAATAGCAAGCTTCAAGAAACAGTCTCTTTGATCCCTCTTTTCGCGGTCTTTGGATTTATCCCTCTATGTTGAGATAAAGTCTTTTCTTTAATTTTGCTCCAAATTTAAAACAATAAGACTTCTGAAGTGCTGGTTTGGTAAAATAGGAGATTAAGCCGATGCAAGAGCAGATTTTAATAAAAGGAGCAAGGGAGCATAACCTCAAGAACCTGAGCCTCAGGATACCGAGAGACAGTATTGTTGTTATCACAGGGCCTTCTGGCTCTGGGAAGTCATCCCTTGCAATAGATACCATATATGCAGAAGGACAGAGAAGATATGTTCAGAGTCTGAGCACATATGCGAGACAGTTCATTGGTGAGTTAAAGAAGCCTGATGTGGATTATATAGAGGGGTTGTCACCCTCAATATGCATAGATCAGAAGACAGTAACCCGCTCTCCCCGTTCCACTCTTGGCACCATCACAGAGATATATGACTATATGAGGGTTTTATACACACGAATCGGAAAGCCCTACTGTTACAGGTGTGCAGAACCGATAACCATGCAGGAGGCAGACAAGATTCTACAGAGTCTTCTTGCACTACCAGAAGGCACCAGGGTCCAGATACTCTCTCCAATTGTGAGAGAGAGAAAGGGAGAGTATAAGAAGGAGCTACAGCAACTCAGAAGGGAAGGGTTTATAAGGGCGAGGATTGATGGCCAGATGGTGGAACTCACAGAGGATATAAGACTGAAGAAACACAAAAGACACACCATTGAAGTGGTTATTGATAGACTCATTATAAGAACCGGGATTGAAAGACAACTGAAAAACTCTATTGATATTGCCCTGAAGTATTCAGACACTGTGGTTATAAATCTCGTTGACAAAGACAGAGACCTCCTTTTCAGCAAGACCCTCGCCTGCCAAAAGTGTGGTATAAGTTATCCAGAGATAACACCCATGTTCTTTTCTTTTAATAGCAGGCTTGGGGCATGTCCACGCTGCAGAGGTCTTGGGTTTGAGGGGATCGTAGATGAGGAGGAAAAAGAGTATTTACACACAGATGAACTTGTTCCCTGTAAATCCTGCAGCGGTTACAGATTAAGGAAAGAGGCCCTGGGGATTAAAATTAATGGTTTTCATATTGGCCAGTTTTCGTCCCTTTCTGTGACAGAGGCCCTCAGGTTTATTGAGACACTGCAGCTTGATGAGAGAGAACTGGCAGTGGCAAAGAGGATCCTTAAAGAGGTTGCTGAGAGGTTAGAGTTTCTCAGGAAGGTGGGGCTTGGTTATCTCACCTTAGACAGACCTGCTTTCACTCTTTCAGGTGGTGAGGCTCAGAGGGTGAGACTTGCAACACAACTCGGCTCCTCGCTTACAGGAGTGCTCTATGTACTTGATGAACCGAGTATAGGGCTTCATCCAAGAGACTTTAAGAGACTACTTGATTCCCTGAGACAGACGAGGGATGAATACAACACCATAATAATAGTTGAACACGATGAGGAGACCATAAGAAATGCAGATTATGTGATAGACCTGGGGCCTGGTGGAGGCAGAATGGGAGGATATTTGATGGCAGAGGGGACTCCTGAGGAGCTTGCAAGAAATGAGAACTCAATCACAGGTCAGTATTTGTCAGGTAGAAGAAGTATTCCTGTGCCACCTGTGAGGAGAAGACCAAAGGAGTTTCTGACGATTATTGGGGCCACAAAGAATAACCTGAAGAATATTACAGTTAAAATACCCTTAGGGGTGTTTGTCTGTGTGACTGGTGTCTCAGGTTCAGGCAAGAGCACCCTTGTGATGGATATCCTCTTTAAGGCATTAAAAAACAAAGACAGACCTAATAAAGGAGTTCCTGGATGTAAGAGAATAGAGGGAGTGGAAAAGATTTCACGAGTTGTCTCTGTTGACCAGAGGCCCCTTGGTAGAACCCCTCGATCAAATCCAGCAACTTATACAGGAGTATTCACCTATATAAGAGAGCTCTTCTCAATGACCACTGAGGCGAGGATGAAGGGATTCAGCCCATCAAGATTCAGCTTTAACCTCAAAGGTGGCAGATGCGAGGTGTGCAGGGGCGAGGGTTACAAAAAGGTGAAGATGCAGTTTCTGCCTGATGTGTATGTACCCTGTGATGAGTGTGGTGGTACCAGATATAATCTTGACACACTCAGGATAAGGTTTAAAGAGAAGAATATCGCGGATGTCCTTGAGATGACCGTCTCTGAGGCTTATGAGTTCTTCTCCAATATTCCACATATCAGGGAGAAGCTCCGTGTCCTTCTGGATGTGGGACTTGGGTATATAAAGCTTGGCCAGTCAGCAACCACCCTTTCAGGTGGTGAGGCTCAGAGGGTGAGGCTTGCGCGAGAACTGGGGAAGGCATCCCGAGGTGCAACCGTCTATATACTCGATGAGCCTACAACAGGACTCCATTTTGTGGATATTGAAAGACTCCTTGATGTACTTAACAGACTGATAGACAGGGGTAACACAGTTATTGTAATAGAACACAATATGGAGGTTATAAAATCAGCAGACTATATAATAGACCTTGGGCCAGAAGGTGGAGAAGAGGGTGGTGAGGTGGTAGCAACAGGCACCCCCGAGGATGTTGCAAATAATGAACTCTCTTATACTGGCAGATTTCTCAAAGACAAACTCCTGTCCAGTGGTCAGAGAGAAGAATTTCTTCAGCCCGTAGTATGAAGAGAGTAGGGATTATTCTTTCATTGGTTTTCTTTCTCATATCCTGTCAGAGCCATTCTGAGAGGCTTTTCAGGAAGTCTGAGATACTAATGGACACGATTGTGACCATTACAGTTGTTTCAGACAATGAAAAAAAGGCAGAAGTTGCAATAGACAAAGCCTTCAGGGAACTGAAAAGACTGGATAGACTTTTCAATGCATTCAGCCCTCAGAGTGAGGTCTCAGATATCAACAGGAAAGCAGGAGAAAAGAAGGTCAAGACAGCCGAAGATACTGTAAGGCTTATCGGGTATGCACTGAAAATAGGAGAACTGACAAACGGGGCCTTTGATATTACAGTAGGTGCTGTTACAGGATTGTATGACTTCCATAACAAGGTGGTTCCATCAATGAGACAGATAAGAGAGGCCCTAAGGTATGTTGATTTTAGAAGGGTGGTTATAGAAGGTGACAGAGTCTACCTCCCAGAAAAAGGGATGAGGATTGATCCTGGAGGTATTGCAAAGGGATATGCAGCAGATAGGGCTATTGAGATACTTAAGGGAGAGGGTATAAAAGGTGCATTGGTTGCGGTTGCAGGGGATATAAAGGGTTATGGGAGAAAACCTGATGGTAGTCCCTGGAGAGTGGGTATCAGAGACCCAAGGGGAGACAGAGAAGATATATTTGCAGTGGTGGAACTCAGAGATGAGATGGCTATTTCAACATCAGGTGACTACGAGAGATACTTTATCAAGGATGGCAAGAGATACCACCATATTATTGACCCTAATACAGGACTGCCTGCAGAAGGGCTGATTAGCGTGAGTATTATTGGTAAAGAGGGCACCTATACGGATTCCCTGGCAACTGCCGTCTTTATAATGGGTGCAGAAGAAGGCAAAAAGGTGGCTGAAGAGCTTGGTTATGGAGTGGTTATGGTAGACAGAAAAGGTAATATCAGCACGAGTGAGAGCATAAGAGGACTCGTCAAAATAACAAAATCTTTAAATAGAGATTGATCAGAACTGTATTAAAAGAGAGTACCACCTTTGACTGGATACTCCTCGTCATCTTAACCCTGCTCAGTCTGTCAGGAATACTCTTTGTAAAGACCCTCTATCCTGAAGGCAATAGAGTCACAATTGAGGTGAAAGGAAAGAAGGTGTATATCCTCTCTGTTGAAGAGGATAGAATGGTTACAGTGGAGGGGCCTCTGGGCAAGACCACTATACAGGTGAAAGAGGGCAGAGTGAGAGTGGTTGATTCTCCTTGCCCTGAGAAGATATGTATCAGGCAGGGATGGATAAGAAGTGGTGTTATAGTATGCCTCCCTAACAGGGTTGTGGTTACTGTGGGGGAGGGAGACCATGGAGAGGTAGATGCCATCTCTGGATAACAGAAGGATTGCCATACTTTCTGCATATGCGATTACCCTGCATATAATTGAGAGATTGATTCCTACTCCAGTTCCATGGTTGAGATTCGGTTTTGCAAATATAATTACCTTAGTAGCAATAATACTCTATGGGACAAAGACCGGCCTTTTTATAACTCTTATCAGGGTATTTATAGGCTCACTCTTTACAGGCACCTTTCTCGGTCCAGGATTTCTCCTGAGCCTCGGTGGAGGAGTAATGAGTACCCTTGCTATGGGAGCTGGCAGTCTCCTTGGAGAAAGGATATTCAGCCCCCTTGGACTTAGCCTCCTGGGTGCCTTTGTGCATAATATAACCCAGTTGATGCTTGCCTATTTGGTTTTTATAAGGAAGATTGAAGTGATACTGTATCTGTCTCCTCTGATACTGCTTTTGGGAGTAGCCACAGGCACACTTAATGGAATTGTCTGTTTACTACTTATAAAGAGATTGAGGACAGACCTGAGGCAAGGTTGAGATATGATCTTATACCTCTTTGCTGTATTTCTGGACAATAAAATTCAGAAGCACCTCAATCCTGTGGGCAAGCTTTTCAGGTTCAGAGGATGTCCCTTTGTTAATATAATTTGCAGGTGCCAACAGTTGCATCTGTTTTCTTAGACTATCATCTGCCTTGATAGAGGAGAAGAAGACTATAGGGACCTTTGGTATTCCTTTCTGTTCCTCTAAGGCACGAATGGTTCTTGCTGCTGTCAGGCCATCCATTATGGGCATGTTCAGGTCAAGGATCACAAATAAAGGGAGTATATTCTCATTCATAAGCTTTGTATAGGCAGAGACAAACTCCAATCCATTAGATGCATCTATCACCTCTGTAGCTATCGCCTTTTTCTGGATCACGCCCTTGAGTAGTTTTCTGGTAAATGGAGAGTCCTCTGCCAAGAGGGCATATGTCTTACTCTTACTCTTCTTCTCTTCCCAGAGGTTCTCTACATCAAGGGTAAATCCACAGAATGTACAGGTGAGTTCTCTCCTTTCGTTTCTTATCACCACATTGTAGGGGACATCTTCATCACAGCAGAGGCAGTATTTTGTTTTTGTCTCCATACCCCCCTCCTTGGTTTTAATATTATTATAGTAAAACTTCAAATTTTCTTCAAAAGCTTTGTTATATAATAAATTTAATGAGGAGAATTACTCTGCCTATAAAGGGAATGACCTGTGCCTCCTGTGTGGCTGCAGTGGAGAAGGCCCTGAGTAGAGTAAAAGGTGTCAGGAGTGTTAATGTGAATTTTGCTTCAGAGAAGGCTGTCCTTGAGGTTAATGAGGGTGTGAGTCTTGAAGAACTTATTGGGGCTGTGAAGAATGAGGGTTATGAGGTAATAACCCATAGATTTGAGTTCAGGGTAAAGGGAATGACCTGTGCCTCCTGTGTGGCTGCGGTGGAGAAGGCCCTGAAGGGTCTTTTTGGTGTGCTCCAGGTAAATGTGAATCTCGCTACAGAGAGGGCCTCTCTGGTTTATATCCCCACCCTTACGGGGTTTAATGAATTCAGAGAGGCTGTTAAATCACAGGGGTATGAGGCAGAGGCTATCACAGAGGAACTCCAAGACAGGGAAGCTTTGGAAAGGGAACGAGAATACACGGACATACTCAGGAGATTCCAGATAAGTGCAGTCCTTTCAGCGATTATTTTAATTGGGAGTCTCACAGGATTACCTCTGATTTCTAATCGTTTTGTCCTCTTTTTATTGGCGACTCCTGTACAGTTCTGGGGAGGCCTCAGATTTCACAAGGCCACCTTGGCAGCACTAAAACACCGCTCCACCAATATGAACACTCTTGTAAGTGTAGGAACCTTCTCTGCTTACATATACAGTACCATTGCCACCTTTTTCCCCAATGTATTTGAGATAGGGGGACTGCAGGCCCATGTCTATTTTGATACCTCGGCAGTGATCATCACACTGATACTTCTTGGAAGGTTACTTGAAGCAAGGGCAAAGGGTAGAACCTCCGAGGCGATAAGAAGGCTGGCAGGACTGCAGGCCAAGACAGCAAGGGTTGAGAGGGGTGAAGAGTTTGTGGAGATCCCGATAGAAGAGGTGGTCGTGGGCGATACCATACTGGTCAGACCAGGCGAAAGGGTCCCTGTAGACGGAGTAATCATTGATGGATACTCCTCCTTGGATGAGTCAATGCTTACGGGAGAGAGCATACCTGTGGACAAGTCAGTGGGAGAAGCTGTCTTTGGAGGCACAATAAATATCTCAGGCAGTTTTAAACTCAGGGCAACAAAGGTTGGCAGAGATACTGCACTGGCACAGATCATCCGTTTGGTAGAGGAGGCTCAAGGGAGTAAGGCGCCTATCCAAAGACTTGCTGACAGGGTTGCCTCTGTGTTTGTTCCTACTGTTATCGGTATTGCAATTGTCACTTTCTTTCTGTGGTATTTCTTTGGCCCAGAACCCTCTTTCACAAGGGCCCTGATGAATTTTATTGCGGTTCTTATTATAGCCTGTCCCTGTGCCCTCGGCCTTGCAACACCTACAGCAATCATGGTGGGTACAGGCAAGGGTGCCCAGAGGGGCATTCTTATCCGTGATGCCGAGGCCCTTGAGACACTACATAAGGTACAAGCAATATTGCTTGATAAAACCGGTACCATTACCAAGGGAGAACCGAAACTGACAGATATAGTTCCTTTAAATGGAGAGAATCCCGATGAACTTCTCTGGCTGGTTGCCTCTGCTGAGTCCTCATCAGAGCATCCCCTTGCTAAGGCAGTATTGCAGGAAGTAGAGAGCAAGGGGTTGAAAGTCTCTACACCTGAGGAGTTCAGGTCAATCCCTGGAGGTGGGATCAGGGCGACTGTGTCTGGTAAGGATGTGTTCATTGGTACGCCAAGACTCCTGAAGGAAAATGGGATAAAAGCTGATAATCTGGAAGATACGATAGAACACCTTACGAGGTCAGGCAAAACGGCAGTGGTAGTCTCTGTAGATGGACAGATAAAAGGGATCCTCGGTTTTGCCGACACAGTAAAGGAAGGCTCCAAGGATGCAATCAGACAGCTGAAAGATATGTCCATAGAGGTGGTGATGCTTACAGGTGACAATGAGATGGCTGCCAGAAGCATTGCAGAAGAGGTAGGGGTGGATAGGTTCTTTGCAGGGATACTGCCAGAGGGTAAGGTAGAGATCGTTAGAAAATTAAAGGATGAACAGAAAGTGGTGGGCATGGTGGGTGACGGGATAAATGATGCACCTGCGCTTGCTGAGGCAGATGTGGGAATAGCCATTGGCACTGGAACCGATATTGCAATGGAGGCATCCGATATTACAATCATAAAGGGAGACCTGAGGGATGTGGTTAGTGCAATAAAGCTCAGTAAACTCACCCTCAGAACAATAAAACAGAATCTATTCTGGGCATTCTTCTATAATGTTGTGGGTATTCCCGTGGCGGCAGGGCTTCTCTATCTCTTCGGTGGTCCACTGCTCAATCCGATGATCGCCTCTGCAGCAATGGCATTCAGTTCAGTGTCCGTAGTGAGTAATTCCTTGAGATTGAGAAGAAAACCACTCTGATGAAGGTCACACCAGGGCCTCGCTGGGAAGAGTTGATCCAGAGGATTCTCCACAGTGAAAGCACCATTCTGCTTCTTGGTAATACAGACTCTGGCAAAAGCACCCTTGCGAGGTTTATTCTGTATCGACTTCTTGAGAATCACTTGCGTGTAGCCCTTGTTGACACCGACATAGGGCAGTCAAGCCTGTTTCTTCCAGGTACGGTCTCAATGAAGGTCTTTACTTCAACCAATGAACTGAATAAAAGGGAACCAGATGGGATGTTCTTTGTGGGCTTGATTAATCCTGCCAGAAATATTTCCTTTCATATAAAGGCATCAGAGGTGATGTTAAGAAAGGCTCTCGAGAGGAAACCAGACAAGACGATTGTGGATACCACAGGGCTTGTTACAGGTTCACCAGGACACTCTCTCAAGAAGAAAAAGATTCTCACATTAAAGCCCTCTCTTGTGGTGGCTCTCCAGAGGGGTTCTGAACTTGAGGGCATCCTGAAAGAGTTGCCTGACAGTACAGTATTCAGGCTGTTACCCTCCGAGCATGTGAGACCGAGAACAAGGGAAGAAAGAATAAATTACAGAAACTCTCTGTACAGAGAGTACTTCAAGGATTCTTACCTCCTTGAGATGCGTCCAGAGGGGGTTCAGTTTGAGGAGATGGGAAGGAGGTTTTCTATCAGAGAGAGGTATCTCAGAAGGGGGACACTGTTGGGTCTCTGTAAAGGCTCTGACACTCTGGGGCTCGGGATATTTGACGGTATATCCGATGGGAGGGTGCAGATTATTACACCATTAAAGGAGGAGGACTTTGACAGAATAGTGGTGGGAGAGATCGTTATTCCCGAGGAGATATACAGTGAGTAAAAGAACCATAGTAGTAATTGTCTTTGGATTCTCTGCAATAGTACTCCAGATACTTGCTCTCAGACTCCTGCTTACTGCGTCATCTGGTAATGAGCTTGACATCGTCGTAACTCTGTCTACTTGGTTGCTCACCACCTCCCTGGGAAGCCTTATCGGTACGAGACTGACAAAAGGGGCCTTCCTTGGAAAGAGTTTTCTCATTCTTGGGGTATTGTCTCCTTTGCTGATGATATTTACAGAGATACTTAGGATCCTGTTAGTTGAGGTGCCTGGTGAGATTATTGCACTGTCTGATACCCTACTCACAAGCCTGGTTCTGCTTTTACCCATTGGTGCTCTGGTGGGTGCACAGTTTCCCCTCTGCGTTAGAGAGCTTCCAGAGTCACCACAGAGAGTGTACGCCTTTGAGAGTCTTGGTGCCTTTGCAGGAGGTCTCCTCTTTACCAGCCTGATTCTTAAAGGAGTAAAGACAGAGGTGGTGCTTTTTGCAGTGAGTGTCCTCTTGATGGTGACAGGTGTGTGGCTTACAAGAAAAAAGAGACTTCTGATTCTACTTCTTATACCCTTTGTGGTTATGAACATAAAAGATACAGTTCTAAAGTGGACCTCTCCTCCAAATATGGTTCTGGAAGAAAGGATGGATTCGCCTTATGCCGAGGTAACCCTTTACAGCAGTGGCAATCAGAAGAGTCTCTACACTTCAGGCAGTCTTTATTATACCTATCCAGAGCCACAGACAGAGGAGACCAAGGTACATCTGCCGATGACAATGGTAAAGAATCCAGAAAGGGTGCTTATCATAGGAGGATCTCCACTGCTTTTGAGAGAGGCTCTGAAGTATCCATTAAAAGAGGTGGTCTTCCTTGAGACTGACCCTGTATTGATAAGGGTTGCCAAGGAGGTGCTGTCCGAAGAGGATCGGAGAATTATAGAGAATCCGAAGGTGAGATTGGTAAGGGAGGATGCAAGAGTGTTCCTGAAGACAGATACCGAAAAGAAGTACGACCTTCTACTCCTTAACCTTCCGCCTCCGAGTACAGCGAGTCTCAACAGGTTCTATACGGTTGAGTTTTTTCGGATGGTGAAAGAACGATTGAGTCCTGAAGGCGTGTTCTGTCTGAAACTGGCCACTGCATCGGGATACATCTCAAACACCCTCAGACTGGCCAATGGCTCTGTCTACAGAACCCTGAAGGATGTCTTCCCCTTTGTGGAGACCACTTCTGAGGAGTATGGTTTATTCTTTGCCTCTGAGGCTCCCCTTCTGGTGGAACCAGCACATCTCATTGATAGATTCCTCAGCAGAGGGGTATCCACCCTCTACTTCCGTCCCTATGTTATAGAGGACGCCTTCTCTGTACTGAAGACAGAAATGGTTAAAAACACGCTCTCTGAAGCAGGTTTTGTTAACAGTGACTCCAGACCCGTGGCATACCTCTATAATCTTCTATTCTGGGCAGAAATACAGGGTATGAAGTGGGTCGTGGGTGTGCTTACTTCTGGAAGCTTTACAGTGCTGCTTCTGTTTGTGGTGTTAGTAGTAATTGTGGCTTTTGCCTTCTCCAGAAAAAAGAAAGTGATTAACTATCTCGCCCTCAGCATCGGTTTCAGCACAATGGCACTCACCGTGGTGCTGATACTCAATTATCAATCCTTTTATGGATATATCTATGAGAGGGTGGGACTATTGATAGGAGCGTTCATGCTTGGAGCCTTTTTCGGAGCAATACTGCCTGAAAGAATAGGTCTTCTTAAAAATCCACATCAGAGGCTGCTTTTGTTTGAAGTGGTAATGATGGTATTTGTCTTCACTCTCTTTTTCATTCTCACCTCTGAAGCCGTGTTTTATACTGTCTCATTCCTTGCAGGTCTTTTCGGAGCAGTGGAGTTCTCGCTTGCAGCCGCTGTTGTGGGCAGACAACAGAGCGGAATCCTCTATGCCTTAGACCTATCTGGTGCAATATTGGGAGCCACATCCATTGGATTAGTGATAATCCCCCTTTATGGGGTCCTCGTTGCTCTTGTCTTTATAGGATTAGTGAAGATAACCTCCTTTGTGCTTCTTCTGGGAAGGAATTAAAAAAGGAGGGCTTAGCCCTCCTTTTTCTTCTTAGTACATATCCATTCCTGGGGTAGGCGTCTTCTCCTCTTTCTCAGGCAGCTCTGTGACCATCACAGATGTGGTAAGCATCAGCCCTGCCACTGAAGCAGCGTTCTGGAGTGCTGTCCTTGTAACCTTTGTTGGGTCAATCACTCCAGCCTCGAACATATCAGCATACTCTTCTTTCTGTGCATCAAAACCAAAGTTCTTGTTTTTAGACTCCTTGATTTTCTCAACAATTATTGATGCCTCAAGCCCTGCGTTCGCTATGATCTGCTTTGTAGGTTCCTCAAGGGCTTTCTTAACAATCTCCACCCCAATCTGCTGATCACCTTCCAGTTTGAGTTTGTCAAGTGCAGGAATACACCTCAGAAGTGCCACACCACCACCTGGTACTATTCCCTCTTCAACAGCAGCCCTTGTGGCATGGAGTGCATCCTCCACCCTCGCCTTCTTTTCCTTCATCTCTGTCTCAGTGGCAGCACCAACATTGATTACAGCCACACCACCTGCGAGTTTGGCAAGACGCTCCTGGAGTTTCTCCCTGTCATAGTCAGATGTGGTCTCCTCGATTTGTGTCTTTATCTGTTTGATTCTGCCCTGGATCTTGGCAGGGTCTCCCGCGCCCTCAACAATGGTAGTATTCTCCTTGTCTACGGTTACCTTCTTTGCCCTTCCAAGATCTGTGATCTTCACATTCTCCAGCTTCATTCCAATATCTTCTGAAATCACTGTACCACCTGTGAGAATGGCTATATCCTCAAGCATGGCCTTTCTTCTTTCACCAAAGCCCGGTGCCTTCACAGCACATACCTGGAGTGTACCTCTCAGCTTGTTCACCACAAGCGTTGCCAGTGCTTCACCCTCCACATCCTCTGCTATGATGAGCAGGGGTTTACCCATCTTGGCAATCTGCTCAAGCAGTGGTACAAGATCACGCATGCTGGATATCTTCTTGTCATGACAGAGGATGAAACAGTCCTCAAGGACACACTCCATTCTCTCTGGGTCTGTGATGAAATAGGGTGAGATATAACCCCTGTCAAACTGCATTCCCTCCACAACCTCGAGGGTGGTCTCAAGTCCCTTTGCTTCTTCTACTGTGATTACACCGTCCTTGCCCACCTTGTCCATTGCATCTGCTATCAGCTCGCCGATTGACATGTCATTATTTGCAGAGATCGCTCCAACCTGTGCAATCTCCTTCTTCTCCTGTACAGGTTTGCTCATCTTCTTCAACTCCTCAACAGCCACCTCAACAGCCTTATCGATTCCCCTCTTCAGGTCCATTGGATTGGCACCAGCAGCAACATTCTTCATGCCCTCTTTATAAATAGAATAGGCCAGAAGTGTAGCTGTTGTGGTACCATCACCAGCAGTGTCTGAGGTTTTTGATGCAACCTCTCTTACGAGCTGGGCACCCATGTTCTCAAAAGGCTCTTTTAGTTCAATCTCTTTTGCTACAGTAACACCATCCTTTGTGATGTTAGGGGTGCCAAATTTTCTGTCGATTATTACATTTCTGCCTTTTGGACCAAGGGTTGCCTTTACAGCATCTGTAAGGGTTGTTACTCCTCTCAGAATAGCATTTCTTGCCTCTTCATTGAATATCAACTGCTTTGCAGCCATAACATCCACCTCCTTCTGTATTTAACTTTGCTGAATTTTTCAGGGCTATGCCCTTTTTCAAAGATTACTCTTCCACAATGCCGAGGATGTCTTCCTCTTTGACAATCAGATACTCAGTACCATTCATCTTTATCTTGGAGCCAGCATACCTGTCAAACATCACCTCGTCACCAACCTTCACTTCTTTCACCTCAGAGCCTATCGCCTCCACCTTTCCTCTCTGAGGTTTCTCCTTTGCCGTATCCGGCACATAAATACCACCAGGAGTCCTCTCCATCTCCTCGGTGTAAGATATGAAAACCCTGTCCTTCAGTGGTTTAAACTTCATAGCTCACACTCCTTTCTTTTTAGAATTTTTCAGGCTGCAAGCAGCCTTTTATATTTATCATCTCCTTTTATAGCCTCTCACAGAACTTATGGAAGAGTCTTAAGAAGAGAGCAGAATTGTTAGCACTCACTCCTGACGAGTGCTAATATAATAGTTTTTTGCATTTTATGGCAAGAGTAATTTTGGAAGGAAAATAAAACATATTTATATTTATTGATAGATATTACTATTTATTGCCACTTTCCTGAATTTTTCTAATTTTTTTAAATTGCTAAGTGCTGTATTTCTCTTTTGTTTCCTTTAGAAATCTTTCAATCTCTTCATTGAAAAAATCACCTTTTTGTCTTACTTCCTCTGGTATTCTCATATTGTAGAGCTTCAGCCCTTCTGAGAGTTGGGATGAGAAGTCTTCACGGAAAGTACCCCTCAGAATTGATTCTTTTGCCTTCTCTGAGTGATAAAGCATTATATCTGAGAGTATAGTTCTCACAAGCCTGCGGGCCCTTTCTATAGATTCATCTTCAATCTCTTCAGTTGGTCTGGATATCTCTGGAGTTGTTGGTGCCTCAGGGGGTTTCTCCATAACAGGAGGCCCAGGTTTTTCTTCTTTTTCAGGTTCTTTGGTTCCTAAGAGTTTTTCTCTTATTGCAGTTTCTATTTCCGGTCCTTCTATGTAATCATCTGCACCATAAAGAGAAGAGGGCTCTCTCTTGTAACGGGTCTTTTCATAAACAGAGGTTATAAGTATTATTTTTATGTCTGATGTCTCTTTTCTGCTTTTTAGTCTTTTACATACTTCAAATCCATATATCTTGGGTAGGGCTACATCTATAAAGGCCATAAAGGGGTGTTCTCTCATTGCAAGGACCATCGCTTCTATCCCATCCTTGGCAGTTAGGACTTTAAAGCCCAGCTCTTCGATTACCCTTTTTCCCTTCTCAATTACTGTATTATCCGCATGTGCTATCAGTACAAGTTCCTTATTTAATTCCTTTACCTTTTTGACAGGTTTTCTTATGAGCAGTACTGTATTACACTTAGGACATCTAAATCTACTGCCATCGGGTGAGATTTTCTCATCAGGAATCTTGAGCTTTGCCTTACACTTAGGACATACTACTACCACTGATTTACCTCCATCCTCTTCTTTTGGGCAACCATAGTTTAATCGTCAACAGTCCAAAGATAAAACCACCGATATGTGCAAACCATGCCACACCACTCTGAGTCATAAAGCCCTTACTCATTACACCATTTATAATCTGTATTAACCCCCAAAACCCAATTACTATTAATGCCGGTATTCTTACTATCTGAATAAAGAATCCAAAGAATATTAAAGTATGCACTTTTGCGGTTGGATAAAGCAAGAGGTATGCTCCCAGAATTCCTGCTACAGCTCCACTTGCTCCTATCATGGGTATCTCTGAAGAGGGAGAGGAGAGGGCATGGGAATATGCCGCAATAACTCCACTCAGAAGATAGAAGATCAGAAATCTGAGGTGGCCCAGTCTATCTTCTATATTGTTACCAAATATCCATAGATAGAGCATGTTCCCAGCTATGTGGAATATACCACCATGCATAAACATAGAACTGAAGACTGTTAATGGTGCTGGTATGGGTTGCTCAGTCCTGAGAGTGATAAGACTCTTGGGAATAGCACCGTAACTATAAAGTATCTTCTGGAAACCTGAAGGATGTACAAGGGTAATAAAAAAGATTGCTATGTTTAACCCTATTAGGATAATTGTGAGAAAGGGGAATCTTGTTGTGGGGTTTTCGTCTTTAAAGGGAATCACTACTTATTACCTCTATTCCTCTGTCCTGAAGGAGGGCAGTGGTGACTCCTTTGCCTCGCACCTCTCTACCCCCTCGTATAATAGAGTTCACACCACAGGATGGACTTCTTTCTTTCATTATAGCCCTTTTTATACCCATCATCTCTACAATCTTCAGTGTCTCAGTAGCTCCACGAACAAATTTATCTGTAATGTCTTCTCCTTTTTCGTTCAAAATTCTGCTTAGCCCCTTAAGAACCTCTTCCCCAGAGCCTGAGTCTATTTCCGCCTTGTCTCTTGGGGTTGGCAATCCTCCCAGTTGTTCAGGACAGACAGGCAATGCCTTTCCCTCCCTCAGAAGCTCTATAACCCTTTCATGTGGGCTTGCCTGAGCATCATATCTTGTTTTGAGTCCTGCCAAGCAGGCACTTACAAGCACAATCTCACACATTCCCTATGAAGACATTATAAAATCTCTCTCTGGATAAGTCAATTTGTCAAATGATTTGCCAGTTTTATAAGAGCATTTACAATGGCTGCAGCCACAGAACTGCCTCCTTTATTTCCCAGACATGTGATAAAGGGATAAGGCTTTCTACTCAGAGCCTCTTTAGATTCCACAGCCTTTACAAAACCCACAGGCACTCCAACAACCAATTCAGGACATAAAAGCCTTTTTTCAATCAATTCCATTGTTATGAGCAGGGCTGTAGGTGCATTGCCCACTACTACTATCCCTATGTCGTGGTCTTTCGATACCACTCTCTCCATAGCCACTTCCGCTTTTGTCATATTAAGAGAGCTTGCAATAACTTCAACCTGAGGCTCATTTATATTGCATATAATTCTACAACCAAATTTCTCAAGGAGCTTTCTGTTGATGCCTGCCTCAACCATCTTCACATCTACAAGGATGTCCCTGCCTGTCCTTATAGCCTCTGTGCCTTTTCTGATAGCCAGGGGATGAAATCTGAGAAGTGTTTCATACTCAAAGTCTCCTGTAGCATGAATTACCCTCTTCACCACAGGCAGGAATTCCTCAGGATGTATTCTCCGGAGAGACCTTTCAATAATCATAAAACTTTCTTCTTCAATCCTTTCGCCTTTCTGGGTCATATATTCCCCTCCTCAAGAATTATTTAGATTCAGACTGTACTTCTTTGAGTAACCCCTTGGTGTTACCATCCATTCATTCCAGAGGAAAGTGGTAGAGTTGCCCACTATAACTGTACTTTGCATATCTATTTCCTCTGTGTTGAGGGTAGAAAGGGTACAGACCCATATCTTTTCATTCTTTCTTGTGGCAGCTTTGACAACCCCTACCGGTGTATCCGGAGATCTGTACTCAGAAATTATCTTAATAGCTCTTCTTAAATAACCTTCTCTTCCACGACTTTGAGGATTGTAGAGGACTATCACAAAGTCTGCCTGACTGGCAGCCCTCAACCTCTGTTCAATCATCCTCCATGGAGTTAGTCTGTCAGAGAGACTGACTGTAACAAAGTCGTGCATTAGGGGTGCTCCAAGTTTTGAAGCACAGGCAGAAAGGGCAGGAATCCCAGGAATTACCTCTATCTCTATGTTAGGAGGCTCTGCCTTTGTACTTATCATTTCAAAGACAAGCCCTGCAAGAGCATATATTCCAGGGTCTCCTCCTGAGACAAGGGCAACTCTTCTGCCACTTTCAGCAGCCTTGAGGGCTATATCGCACCTTTGTATCTCCTGAGTCATAGGGGTTGTCACTACCTCCTTGCTAGCAGCCAAGTCCCTTATTAGTTCAACATAGGTGGTATAACCTACAATCAGATCAGCCTGCTCTATGGACCTATAGGCCAGAGGGCTCATGTGCTCTTTGCCCCCAGGGCCTATTCCTACAATAAATAATTTGCCTTTCTGTTGCCCAAGATTTCTGTATGAATGGCTGAAGTTCCTGTTATAGAGTCTTGATTCTGGAGTTGCTTTACCTTCAGAGGCTCTGAGAGCTTCTCCTACAAGGATCAGGGCAGTCCTTTGGATATTCTCTGCCTTAACCTTCTCTGCTATATTTTCCAGAGTGCCCCTTATAAGCATTTCCTGAGGCCAAGACACCTTGTAGGCAACCACAACAGGAGTATCAGGAGGATAGCCTCCTTCAGTTAGTTCTTTCACTACTCTGTCAATCATACCTATACTCAGGAAGATGACCATTGTAGCCCTATGTGTAGCAAGTGCCTTCAGTCTCTCACTTTTGGGCACAGGGGTTCTGCCCTCAAGACGACTGAAAATTATGGTTTGGCTCACCTCAGGTATAGTGAGTTCCTGCCCAAGCTTTGCCGAAGTGGCAGAGGCTGAAGAGACACCAGGTACAATTTCATAGTATATTCCCATCTTTGTTAGTCTACTGATCTGTTCTGATACACTGCTGTAAAAGGATGTATCTCCACTATGGAGCCTTACCACCTTTTTGTCTTCTTTCAGAGATGAAACAATCACTTTTGTAATCTCATCCAGGCTCATGCCTGAAGAATCATATAGTTCGGCTTTAAGACCCTTAAGTATTTTAAGATTAATGAGGCTTCCTGTGTATATCACTACATCTGCCTCATCAAGGAGTCTGCGGGCTTTAATCGTCAGAAGCTCAGGGTCTCCAGGGCCAGCACTAACAAAATATATCTTTTTCATTCTGTAACTCCTTTCTTTTTATGCTCAACAACGATAATCCATATGCCACTCTGGCGTGCAGCCTCAAGTTTCTCCAAAAAGCCTCCCTCTCTGCCGGAGCTTTTGCTTACTAAGGAGTCAATACTGTATTGGTGTATAATGGCAAGGTTCATCTGTACTGAGAATGGACCATGCATAGCTATTATATTCTGTGGCTTGATGCCTGCTCTGAGGCATGCCCTGATGGAGTCTTCGGAGGGAAGTACCCTCACAAAGACTTCCCTCTGTTTCAGTTTACTCATGAACTTCAGGTACTTACTTCCTGTTGTAAAGAGAGGTCTCATCAGACCAAGCTCCAGTATCTTTGTGGCTGCTTCATCGAGACTTTCCACAGAAACTCTTCTTTCATACTCAGCAGACAGATCAATCTTTCTGTTGTGTCGTAGGTATTCTACTGATTCAGCTTTCGCAATCTTCTCTGCCACTGAGGTGATCTGTTCAGCATATGGATGGGTACAGTCGAGTATCTTCTTTATTCTCATTTCCTGTATAAATCGTCTGAGAGACTCCTCTGTAAATTTTATCTTGATAACCTTTTTACCAAACTTCTGCATAGAGATTTGATATCCATACTCTGTAGCAACAGTGATTACAAATTCTTCACCATTCTCAAGAAGTTCATCTGCCATCTTCAGAGCCTCTGTGGTTCCACCAAGTATCAGGACCATTAACGCAAACCCTCCCTGGCTATGGCTACTGTTACTCCCCCAATGACCTTTCTTTTAAGAACAAGCTCGGTGTTTTTGCCTGAAAGCAGAGCACAGGGCTCTGCAATTCCATACACACCTGTAAGTCTTTTTACCCTTTCTGATCTATGTAGTGAAGGATTCTTTTTATAAAAATCCTGTATTAACCACTTTGGTATAAATCGTATATAAGTACCAAGCTCCTTTGCTGTTTCCTTTAAGGTCTGCTCATTCTGTTTCAGCCATCCACTGGCAAGACATCGGAGATCTTCAGGGGAGATACCAATAAGGTTACAACCTTCAATAATAGCCCTAATTAGAGTATCCTTTGTTGCCTCTTTTTTATATCCAATACCACAGATATACACTCTGTTTGCTTCAGAGGCGGTTGTGACTACAGGATCAGCTCCTGTGATAGAACTTACCTGATAGCAGAGCTCATTTGCCCCGCCTTCATGGCCTGAAAGAAGGCTTATACAGAATCTACCCATCTCATCATGGACCACAACAGCAGGATCATTGTGTTTGTCTCTAAGAAGAGGTGCGATAACTCTTGTCACAATACCTGTAGACATTACAAAAATCAGTCCTTTATACTTAAAGAAGACTTCTCTAAGCTTGATAGACAGAGACGAAAAGGTCATGGTTCTTACTCTGGTCTCCCAACAGCAATTTACCCTATGAAAGATGTACAGATCTGCATTCAATTCTTCTGCGATTTTTAAGCCTATTTTGTATCCCAGTTCGGTTATGCTGAACAGTGCAATGCTGGTATTCATATTCAATCTATGTTCATCACTCCTTTTCAGAGTCCTTCAGGTCTATCCTGAACATATCACTGAGGATGTAGTTTGCACAGAAACTGCCACACATTGTACAGGTAGGACCATTGTTGCTTTTACGTTTTGTCTTTATCTCTTTTGCCCTTTCTGGGTCTATGGCAAGGGCAAACTGGCGTGTCCAGTCCATGTCTCTACGGGCCTTTGACATCTCCTTGTCTCTGTCCTTATGGCCATATTTGATCATATCCCCCACATGAGTAGCTATACGGGCTGCTATCACCCCTTCACGAACATCCTCAGGGAAAGGAAGTCCCAGATGCTCTGAAGGGGTTACATAGCAAATAAAGTCAGCCCCATAGGCAGATGACAGTGCTGCCCCTATTGCTGCGGTGATATGGTCATAACCAGGGGCAATGTCTGTTGTGATAGGACCAAGCATATAAAATGGTGCCTCCCCTGACATCTTCTTCTCCAAAATGATGTTAGCTTCTATCTCATTTATTGGAATATGACCAGGTCCTTCAACCATTGTCTGGCATCCCATCTGTCTACCCAGTTCTGCAAGCTCACAGTTAATAAGAAGTTCCTGTATTTGAACCCTATCTGTGGAATCATGGATTGCGCCTGCTCTGAAACCATTGCCAAGACTGAGAACCACATCATATTTTTTCAGAATCTCTACTACCCTGTCAAAGTGTTCATAAAGAGGATTCTCCTTATTGTTGTGTTCCATCCATGCTACCATATAAGAACCCCCTTTGGAGACAAGCCCGCCGAACCGGTACTGCTGCTGTCTAAGCATTTCAACAGTCTGCCTATTGATGCCACAGTGGATTGCCATAAAGGCTACCCCTTCCTCACACTGCCTCTCAGTAACCTCCCATAGAAGTTCCATAGGCATGTTAACTGCGGCACCATATTTCTCAATGGCTATTGCAAAGGCTTCATAAAGTGGTACTGTACCTACAGGCAGACTTACTGCTTCCATTACAGCCTTTCTTATAGCAACAATATCTCCTCCAACGCTGAGATCCATCAATGTATCAGCACCATATCTTTCTGCTATACGTGCCTTCTCTACCTCCATATCCAGATCCGCTATCTCTGTTGAGGTGCCTATTGAGGCATTTACCTTGGTCCGCAATCCCTTACCTATGCCTACAACACGGGTTTTTCTATTCTTGTTGGCAGGGATTACGATCTGGCCTTTTGCAACCCGCTCCAGTACTACTTCTGCATCCAGAGCTTCTGCCTTTGCTACTTCTTTAATCTCTTCGGTCAATTCACCCTTTCTGGCTCTTTCAATCTGTGTCATATTGACCTCCCTGTCCATGTATGATAATTATTATCTCTCTTCGCTGTGGTATGATCTTCTCAATATCCTCTTCTGAGAAAACCTCAAATATCTTTTCCTCTGGAAGTGTAAGCTCCTGGCATACATAGATTCTTCTTGGTTTTTTAAAAAGGCCGTGCTCTTTCAGTTTCTGAAGTACAATCTTTGAATTATGTTCTCTGTCACACAGAATTGCCACCTTATGGTGATTCAAGATTTTCTCGAGCCCTCTAATAGTTCTGCCATGGTATGAGAAGACCCTTACATTAAGCCATGATTCCTTAAGCCTTGCAAAGGCAACTTGAAGGCTGGATACTCCTGGGACAATCTCTTTTACAGCCTCTTTACCAAAACGATCAATTATTCGCTGAGCGAGACTGTACAGACCGGCATCACCTGTAACAAGTACTCCTACCTGTTTATGGTGGTTTTTATCAATAAATTGCAATATTCTTTCGATGTCTGTTTCCTCAAAGACCTCTTGATTAGACAGGGGTTTTATTACCTCAAGTTGCATTTTGCTTCCTACAATGACATCGCAATTCTGGACCTTCTGTTTTGCTACATCTGTAATGTATTCACCTGCCCCTGGACCAAAACTTATAACCACTATCCATCCCATATGTTCCCTCCAATCAGATTCTTTTTCATATCGAAGAGATAGACCTTAACATCTTTTAGATCAAAATCATCTGCTATCTTTCTTGCAATCTCTGATGCAAGTCTTTCCAAACGCTCTTTTAACTCGTTGTTTTCAGCATAGATAAACTCTATTATCTCCTCTACGGTGTTAAAATTTCTCTGAAGCCCAAGATATCTGGCTACAAACCCGGCTGCCTGGGGAGAATTTTGGGAATGGGTATTATAGTAACCCATCAGTATCTTTGCCAGTTTCCCGGGATGTCCTCCAATGACAATTCTTTTGATATTTTTATCTTTCACATATCTCAGAGCTTCACCAATAAAATTACTCATCTGGACAACTCTAATATTGCCAAAGATCCTTTTAAGAGATTCTTCTCCTATCTTACCAGGAGCAAGATATACTATTTCTGAGGTCTCTGCAACTGCTACATCTATCTCACATTTTACTGTTGCCTTTATTGCTTCTTGGCTCATAGGTTCCACAAGCCCTCTGGTGCCAATAATAGAGATGCCTCCAATAATACCGAGTCTTGGATTAAAAGTTTTTTTGGCAAGTGCTTCTCCTTCTGGAACTTCAATGGTTACTTCAACCGGTGTCTGTCCAAGAACATCTCTTATAGCCTCCTTTATCATCCGTCTTGGAATAGGATTTATAGCTGGTTTACCAACAGGCACCTGTAATCCAGGTCTTGTAACTACTCCTACGCCTCTGCCTCCTTTTATTGCTATCTGTTCAGGGCTTTCTGAGGCTGAGATTTTGAGTCTTACAATTATCTCTGCACCATCTGTTATATCAGGGTCATCCCCTGCATCCTTTATCACAGAACATATGGCATAAGAGTGACCTATATCTAATACCCTTGCATTGACGGTCTTTCTGATACCAATGGGCAAGGTGATTTCTACAGAGACGAAGTCTCCTCTTTTTATCTTCTGGTTCTTCAGGTTTTTATATGTCAGGAGCAGGGCTGCCGCCTTTGTGGCAGCAGCAGCACATGTTCCGGTGGTTAGACCTTTTCTCAGACTTCTGGATTTCATCTCTTTATAATTGCTACAGACAGATAAGCCTCCTCTGGAGGAGGTTCATGTGTAAGCATATTATATATTCTTTCACCATCAAGACCTATCCTTTTTGCAAGATAGGCTGCCTGAGGATTTATATCACTTATTGCCTTCAAGAGCACAGGGAGCTTTTTGTTAACCTTCATAAATACCGTGGTAGAATGTCGATATATCAATTCCTTAGCTCTCTCGATCTCTTTTGGTGTCTCATATACTCCAAAATCTTCTCCTTTAACACACAGAGGCAGTGCAAGTATGGAAGATGCGGCATTGATGGAACTTATACCTGGTATATGTTTCACTTTGATTCCACGGGACAGAAGTCTCTTGGTCAGGTAGTTGGATGTACTGTAGATGGTGGGATCTCCCATGGTTACATAAGAGACCTTTTTGCCCTCTTTAAGAATCTGCTCAATCCTTTCTGCTAATTGAGCATATCTTTTTTGTAGTTCCTTTCTATTATTATTCATCGGAAAGTAATACATCATTATCTTATTTTCATCTATGTAATTAAGAACTATCTCTTTTGCTACAGACCGTCCTGTCTCGTCAGACTGTGGTACTACCACAACATCTGACTCTTCAAGCCTCTTCTTTGCTTTTAGTGTTATGAGTTCAGGGTCTCCCGGGCCAAGACCAATAGAATAAACGGTCACCTTTGTATCTCCTGAAATATTCTGTTCAATTTCACTGTTGCATCAAAGGCATTAAGTCCTGGTCTTGCAAATTCATATTCATTTACTTTAATTACTCTACTTTTTAAGGATCTGAAGAAATTTCTATTTTTTGGAGGTTCTGGATTCTTATTCATTGGACCTGTCTGGTAAATATATACATCAGGTGCCAGTTTGATTACCTTTTCAGGAGATATAAGCACATGTTTTTTATGGACAGTGATTAAATTTACTCCTCCAGCATGTTCAATGATTGATGTAATGATGCTATATTTCCCTGCCACTTTAAGAGGCCTTGCACTGATTTCGTATATCACTGTTGGTTTAATCTTCAGTGGTTTTAGTTCTGAGAGCCTCTCTTTAAGTCTGCGTATGAGGTAAGAGGCCTCCTTTTCTCTATTCAACATTTCTCCAAGTTTTTTAATCTTAAAGAGTATTTCATTGAGATTCCTGGGATCAAAGTAGAATACCTCTGATTTCAGACTTCTCGAAAGCCTATCAGGAAAAGCCTTCTTTGAGCCAGCTATTATAAGATCTGGCCTCAACGCCTTGAGCAGTTCAATGTTTGGTCTAAGATGTGAACCTACAGAGGTAACATTATTGAAAGTTCTGTCAGTACGAGTAATACCTACTATCTTATCTGCTGCTCCGAGTTCCTCCAGTACAGGGCTTGCTGCTGCATAAAGAACTACAATTCTCTCAAAGGCATAACAGATATCAACAATTATAAATGATAAAACAAAGATAAGGATTTTAGAGATCATAATGGTTTTGGTTCTATGTTTTTTTATTTCTGAACCCATATTTGTCTCCTTCTATATATACAAATACTCCCTTTTTATGTCTTATGAAATTCACCTTTACTCCAAAGACTCTGGTGAGTTTCTCTTCATCAAGCTCTCTTTTCTGAAGATCATGTGCGAGAGTACCTTTTACAAAGAACAGAAATCGATCAAATTCTCTTATAGCCAAAGATATATCATGGATAACAATAAGGATTATTCTGTCTTTACAGAGCCTCTTTAGAAAATTCAGGATTTCATGTTGGTGTTTGAGGTCTATTCCGCTTAGGGGTTCATCAAGTAGGATTATTGGAGAATTTCTATTTATAACCCTTGCAAGAAGAGCTCTCTGTTTTTCTCCCCCGGAGAGTTCGTTAAACTGTCTGTGTCTGAGATGAAAGATATCAAACTCTTTAAGAATCCTCTCTGTTGCTCTGATGTCTTCATCTTTATAATTTCTGCCGTTGGTATAAGGATATCTTCCTGTAAGCACTACATAATGGACATCAAAAGGCATATTCAGGCTGGTCTGCTGGGGAAGAAAGCTTATTATTCTGTGTCTATACAGTGGTGAAATGCTCTGAAAAGATTGACCTTCAAGTAAGTATTTACCTTTAAACTTTTTCAGCCCTGCGAGTACTGATAAAAAAGTGGACTTGCCGCTTCCATTATTACCAAGGACAGCCACAAAGTCTCCTTTTCTCATTAACAGACCTTCCACAGAGAGTCTGAATCCTCCTTGTTTGGCAGAGATTCCTTTAAGTTCAATCAACGTAGTAAAGCTCCTTTCGTCTCTTTATTAACAAGTAAAGAAAAAACATTCCTCCTACTGCAGAGGTTATAATTCCTACAGGAAGCTCCTGTCCCTCCGCAAGAATTGTCCTAGCAATAAGGTCATTCAGGATCATGAAGAAGGCGCCTCCCAGAAGGCTAAGAGGTATTAATTCTGATGCCTTAAAGAATCTTAAAAGCCTGATTATGTGAGGGATTATAAGTCCTACAAAGCCTATAATGCCCGCATATCCCACGCTGAATGCAGTAAGTAATGCAGCAATAAAGAATGCCTTTCTCCGCAGTCTTGCAACAGCCACTCCACTGGATATCGCAGTTGTGTCATCAAAACAAATAATGTCCAAACTAAGAGAATCTCTTCTTATTAATAGGTAAGATAGCAGTAATATGATTCCAAGAACAGCTGCTTTACTGATAGACGCTGATTGAAATCCTCCCATTAACCAGAAGATTATTGAACTTACTGCATCGTTACTTAGGAATTTCATAAAACTGATTATTGCAGAAGAGAAGGTGCTGATAACGATACCAGCAAGTAGCATGGTTATTGGCTGGACCTTTCCTCTAACAGAGGCAATTTTGTAAACAGTGATCAGTCCTATAATTCCTCCTGTCAAAGCAAACAGAGGGACCAGCATACCAAGTCCAAGCACAATAGCAACTACAGCTCCCATTGCAGAAGATGCAGATACTCCTGTGGTGAAGGAGTCAGCCAGTGGGTTTTTCATTACATACTGAAATAGCACACCACTGAATCCAAGAGCAGCTCCAACAAGTCCTGCCAGAAGCACTCTGGGTACTCTTACATAAAGGAGGATATCTCTTTCTATGGTGGACATATCAAAGAAATTGATTCTCACAGCTCCTTTTATGATTGCAACAGTAGAGACAACTATCAGTAGTGCTGAGAGCACAGTGATTGCTATTTCTGAAGTATAAAGTTCCAATGTTCGTCTCTTGATCTTTCGTTTCTGATTCATGCTTCAACCTTTTTTACTGCAAGATAGGCGCTAAAGAAGAACAATCCCGCAAAGATGATCATCAGAGATAAATACAATGGATTTACAGTTCCTCCGGTCAGTGATGCCCTGATCACCTTTGTGCTATATGTAAGTGGGAGCAAATAGACTATAGATTTAAATAAATAGGGTAGTTTATCTACAGAGAAAAAAGTGCCACATAGAAAAACCATGGGTGTTATTACAAAGGTATTTACTGTTGCCTGAGAGCCGTGGTCTCTAACCACCATTGCCATGGTAGTGCCAAGAGAGGCGAAAAGAAAGGTATGGATTAGGATCGCTATAAAAAACAGAGGCGACAGTATAAGTTGAACCTTAAACAGAGTTGCATATATGAAGATAAGTAGTGTGCTTAATAGCCCCTTAAACATACCATATAGTATTTCTCCAAGAACAATCTCTATATGTGTTACAGGAGCAATAAGATACTCATCAAAGAGATGAAAGTAGAACCTTGTTATATTTATCTCCTGGGCAATCCCGTAACTCTGATTTAGACTGCTCATGGTTATAAGACCAGGGATAAGGAATGTAATATAGGGTAGTCCTTCAGCCATCACCCTGTCACCAAAGCCCCACCCAAAGGCTATGAGAAAAAGAAGTGGAGACAGAGATGTTGCAAGCAACTGTTTTCCTGCTCTCTTTCTGTAGACATTTAACTCTCTGTAGAGTACGCCCTTTATGCCATTAAACATTTATCCTCCTACCAGTGAGTTTTAAAAACACATCCTCTAAGGTAATTTCTCTTATTCTGCATGAGAGTGTACATTTTCTCAGTTCTTCCAGTGCCTCATCCCTTGTGCTAAAAAAACGTTCTTCTATGTGGTCATCATAGAATATCTCAAGGACATATCTGCCAACCCCTTTTTTTAACTGTTCAGGAGAACCTGAAGATATGATTCTTCCTTTATTTATGATCATTACTCGCTGACAGAGTCGTTCTGCTTCTTCTATGTAGTGAGTAGTAAGTAGAATTGCCATACTCTTTATCTGATTAATCTTTACAATAAGGTCCCACAAAGAGCGCCTTATTTGTGGATCAAGCCCTACTGTGGGCTCATCAAGATAAAGGATCTTTGGCTCATGAAGTAAAGCCCTTACTATAATAAGCCGCCTTTTCATGCCTCCTGAAAATGTTTTTACCTCTTTATCTTCATATTCAGTGAGCCCTGCAAACTCAAGTGCTTCTTTAATCTTGGAATCTCGCTCAATCTTCGGGATTCCATGAAGAATACAGTGAAGATATAGATTCTCATAGGCAGTAAGGTCTCGGTCAAGATTACTGTACTGGTGTACAACACCTATAAAACGCTTTGACTCCCTTGCGTGTCTGAAAAAGTCTCTTCCGTAATAAATAACTTCTCCTTCAGTAGGTTTAAGCAGCCCAGTGAGCATCTTTATTGTAGTGGTCTTGCCTGCACCATTAGGCCCCAATAACCCTACAAATTCTCCTTCTGAGATAGTAAAGTCTACCCCTGCTACAGCTGTTTTCTTACTAAAATTCTTAACCAGTCCTTTAACCTGTAGAATTTCTCTCATCGGTATCTATCCTCTATGCCACGATAATTGCCAGAATGAATATCATGCATCCAGTGGTTATTAATATATAATCCAGCCTTTTGTATCGAAGTATCAGTGCCCCAGTGAGTGTTACCAGAGTTAGAAGTATTGCCACTATATCTGTAATAAATATCCATATATCTGAGGTCTTAAAAGCCCTGTGAAGTCTATTCAACCACGCCCATGGCTGAAGAGACATTCTCTCTATTTTTTCCATTCTTCCAACTAATGGATCTATTACATAAGTAGTTTTTCCATGGGAACCATAGAGAAACTCAATTACCCTACCATCTCTAATCTTGATAACCTTTGGATCATCCTCCCTACGGATCTGGGATTTGTAGAAATCAATAAACTCTCGCAGGGGTTTAATATCATTTGTAGACACCTTATATTCATCCCTCTTTTTCTGCGCAAAATAATTAAAACTCTTTCTATGATTCAACAATATCCCTGTGAAACAATAAAAGACCACAAAACCCACAAGTAGCAATCCTATCCATCTGTGAATATTCTTGAACAGTTTTTTCATCTCAGAAGATATTATCCAAATTTTTTATTTGGGTGAGCAGGACAAAAACTCTGTCCTGCTTAGAGTTTTCTATATTTCAAATCTGTTAAGGATTCTTACTATACTTTTAATAAATACCCTGTTTATTTCTGGATAAAATCCGAGTCCTTTGTAATATTCCTTTCCTCTGTATCTGACCATAGAGATGTCTACCTCAAAACCCGCTTTCTGCATCTCGAGAGCCCATGAGAGTTCACCCTCCTCGTTTGGTTCCTGTCTCATTATATCGTTCATGATGTGGTCACCTGCTACAAACATAAAAGGAATAAATTTTATTTTCCTGCCATTGCACTGTTTTGCTCTCTTCAAGGCTTCTGTTCTTGTCTGGATCCCTTCTACAGAGCCTATCCAAACATTTTCATAGTAAACATTTACTACTCTCTCAAGTCCCAGATATGTAATGTTTGCACCATTCATTGTCTCACCTGTACCATGAGCAACAAGGATATTACATCCTTCTGATGGTAGTATTAGTTCGTTTTTCAGGGCAACTACTGTATGCTCAAGGTCTTCCCAGTGTGTAAGAAGTGGAGTGCCTACTTTGATTCTCAGGCCAAAATCCTTGAAGCTCTTTTCAAGACCTTCCACCATTTTAAGTACATTTTCATACTCTATGCCTGGAAAGATATGAAGTGGCTGAACCACAATCTTCCGGTATCCTTCATCCTCAAGTTCAGCGACAATCTGTGCAAGGCTCTTAAACTGTTTGTTTATACCTGCTTTTTTGAACTGTTCATTTGCCCTTTCTCTTACTATTTCAGAGGTGAATGCCCATTCAATTCTCAGATTTTTATATTTATCTGGCAGTTCCTCTCTTAGTTGATCCTCGAAAAAGTCAAAGGTAATCATTGCCTTTGTTGTGGTACCAAAGGCTGCGATTACTATAGCCGGATCTTTCTTTAAGGTTCTTGTTTTGAGCATCGCCTCCAGGTTATATGTTGCGGCAAAAATTAAAATCCCTATAATAGTTATTAAATACAGAGGTCTCTGTCCTTTCTTCATTTAATTCACCTCCTTGGTTTTCTTACATTAAACCTTATATTTATATCTTAGGGAAAGGCTTATTTGGTGTATAGAAGGGCAAAATGTGGAAAAGAATTTCATGATTAATCACCTCCCTCGAGGTTATCCAGACGGATGGGTCTTCCGGCTCAGGGCACCTCAGAAGTCAGCTCTCAGAGATCAGAAGTGGGATTTAAAGGTTGGTTTACATTCCCGACTTCTGTCTTCTGATTCCCGACTTCTGTCTTCCTACTCACCCGCCTTCCCAGGAATACGGTTCAGAATAACTAAACCGTTTTTCCCAGTGGCTTAACGGGTTTTCGTTCCCCTCACGGCTGCGGGGCAGCGGGGGATTCACCACTCAGGGTTACACCCCTCTTCCACGCATCCGCCTGTGCCTGCCTCAAGGAAAATCCTCTGGCAGACATTTCTATTTAACCAGATACAGTTTTACAAAATCAACTTGAAAATATATTAAACTTATCCTTTTGACATTTGTTTTTTTCAATAATACCTGTAATAAGTGCATTAAAAGTAGTTTTTAATATCAGTGGCATATTGGTATGTGAAAAATAAGGTAATATGTTTACTTCTTTGTTTGCAATACTTTTAACAATCAATGAAGCCCATTGTTTGAAAGCCTCAAAGACTTCCGGTCCTTCTGTTTCATAGTAATCACTTAATCTCAGTGCAGAGAGTACAAATCCTTGGTACTTAGGAATCATCAATAGCCTTTCAAGTTCAGCAAGAAGAACTTTTCTGTCAGTTCCTGAAGGAAGCTCTACTGTTGATAAAAGATTAAAAAGGCTGATACCTCTTTCTTGAAGCCGCTGGAAGATATCTCTATTGATAACAATTCCATTCTGTTTTTTAATTGCTTTTTTTACTGCTTCGTACACTGCAATACCTATCAGTTCTCCCATTTTAGTATGACCTCCAGAACTTTTGATATCAGAACCCGTCCCTTCAACAACAATCAGATTGTCTGTGCCTGTACCCGTCGCTTGGTTAATGAGAGGAGTCTGAGAACTTCTAATATCAAGTTCCTGTAGCACAGCGGTTTTTGCCTCTGTGGCAGTAATAATAGCCCTTGTCATAGCTCTTGGGCTAAGTCTTGTGTTTGTAAGAATTATAATGTTTATTGTGCCAGGTTCATAAAATCTTCCCTCGTCTTTTGAGGTTCTTAGTGCATTTGATCTTACACCTGCAGTAACTAATGTATATACCTTTATCTGTTTGTACTGTTTTACGGTAATAACGAGATTATCCATGTCTGCTCCTGTAAAAAGAAGAGAAGATGTTGTGCTTTTAAGTCCGAGTGTTTTGTAAATATAGTTTCTACTTCCCTCGAGTCTCAATCTATGTGCCCATTCCCAAAGAAAAGGAGGTAGGTAATGATTGCCTATGGTTAGTATTCCATCTCTTTGGCCTTCAAGAGTTGAGACCACAGTCATTGGACGGTCAAACTCAATGAGTAAAGCTTTGCTTGTAAAGTCTCTAAGCTTTGCATAAACTATTCTAGAAGACTTTACATAGGGAAGTTTAAGACCAATCTTGTGCCATTTATATATGCCTTCTTTAGTAAGTGTCTGCTCAAGAGAGAAGAGTTCCTCGTCGTATATCCTTGAAAAAAGCCATTTTATAAAATATCCTGCGTTTACAGAAGCTCTACATGTAAGCTCGCAAGGAAAGGAAAAAATCTTATTATATTTAACTGCATCAACACTATTCCATCCTTCTGTGCTTCTGATAAACTGTAAAACTCCAGAGTCATTGTCACAGTGGTATATAACCTCAGGATTAAAATCTATCCATTCTCGAAGAGATATATTTACTATACTTCCTTTTTTTCCCCATAAAGGTGGCATTCCGCCTGCAGCTCTTATATAGTCGTTCTGGAAGGAATCATCCCCAGGAGCCATTACGGTCTGCCTTCCCATTAATCTAAGCACCCTCTTTTTATTTTGGTGAATTAAAAGCCTGAGTTTGCGAGAAACAAAATTAAGATCTCTCTTTATAGATTCTATAATCTTCTGAGCTTCTGTTTCTTTGCCAAATATTTTGCCAACTATAGAGATGTTTCGGATTATCTCATTAATATTATGTGCTTCAAGTTGAACCACTGATATACCCTCCTCAACAAGCTTATTTTTTATCTCATTATGTAATGAAGAGATAAAAACCAGATCAGGCTGTAGTTGTAATATTTTCTGAACAGATGTAGAAGAGAAGCCTCCAATACGCTGAACGTTTTTAGGTGCTCGAATGCTGTGGTATGTTACCCCCTTTAACTTTTCTTCCGCCCCAACTTTCAGAATTATATCTGTTATGGCAGGCGATAGTGAAACCACTCTTTCAGGAGTATTAACAATTTTTATTTCTCTACCAGAGGTGTCTACAAAACTTAATCCGTAGGCAGAACTTTCTAATAATATTAAAAAAGGTATTAGGAGATACAAAAAAAGTATTTTGTTGCTCTGCATTTCTTGCCTCCTTTATCTCTTTCTTCTATACCCCAGTCCGATGATTAGTACAAATAAAATAAATCCGATGATAAATAGATAAGGTATAGGAGCTGAACTAATTCCTTTTATTTTATTGATTTCTTCTATTTCGTAACCTTGTACTCTCTGAAGATTGTCTTCAGGTATGTAATTGGAAAAAGTGTTACTTCTTTTCTCGCCTTTGGAATTAGAGTCTCCAGATGGTTTTGAAGTAATATCCATGAGAGTCTGTTTTAAAATTTCTGTCTTGTTACTTAGTAACGGCACCGAGATAAGCACACTCTCTATAAACTCAGCGAGTAAGGGGTTATTGCAAGTATGGTCGCAACATGTAAGTCCTGTTTTTTCAACTGTTTCAGTATATTCCTTGACGAGGTTTTCGAGGATTTTTCTTGATGGTTGCCAGTAACCTTTTCTGATTACTTCTATCATTCTTGCCAACATACTCTGATAGGCAAAGAGATTTCCTGCTTCTGCTATTCTTCTTTTTATCTTAAGGTCATAACGATCAAGTACATAGATTTCATAAAATTCCTGCCATTTTCTATTTCCAACAGTATTAGGTACAGTAACCTGCCATCCCCAGAGGTACTCTATAATATTACTAATAAATCTTGCTCCTGCATAACCCTCTTTTAACATTTTTTTTATCCATTTGGGATTAAAATATCTTGCTCTTATTTCTCTTCCCATAAACTTTTGTAGAGACTCTTGTTTTGCTTTCAAGGGATTTATCAGGTTTGTTATATACACTTTAGGTTCTCTCCCATCTATATTTCTTACTGCAAGGGCAAGGCCTCCCAGATACTGGAACATGTCATCATTATCAACAGTAGCGTAAAGATTTCCTGATACACTGTGAACAACCATTTCTGTTCCTGTGAGGTTACTTTTAAGAAGGTCTACTCCATAATCATCTGCTTTCTTTCCCCAGAATCCCTGACCAAAGAGATGCCCTATTCTCATAAAAAAGACATTAGCAATTTTTGAATCTTTCTCCCATGTGTCTGATTTTGAGATCACCTCACTAATACCTGTACCATATACACCAGGAGGTTCTGTGAATATTCTTACGGTGGCAAGTTTATCTGCAAGAGCAGGTTCTACACCAACTGATAGAAGAAGTTTTTTTAATTTAAGAAAATTTTCTCTTACAGTATTGTCTTTTTCATCCTGTGTCTTAGCCACTGTTACAGCCTTGTCAAGGAGTGTTATAAGGTTTGGGAATATATCCCTGTAAAGTCCTGAGGGTACCATTACTACATCTATTCTTGGTCTACCGAGTTCCTCTCGTGAGATAGGAATTACATCTACAATTCTGCCTCTTGGATCACGGATTGGCTTTACTCCAAGTAAATACATTATTTGGGCTTCCATCACACCACCATGTCTTATAGTTTCTACTGCCCAAAGGTTGAAGGTAAGCTTTTTAGGAAGGTTGCCCTGCTTTTTCTTGTATTCTTTAATCAATTCTTCTGCCATCTTTTTCCCAAGACTGTAGGCTTCTTCTGAAGGAATCTTGGATGGATCAAATGCGTAAAAATTTCTACCTGTAGGTAGAGACTGAGGTGCTCTTATTGGATCATTGCCTACTCCTGCAGATATGTACTTGCCAGAAAGGGCATCCATTAGTGCATCCATTTCTTTGGTGGCAGAGTCTTCTATAAGCTTCTTAAATTTTTCAATCTCATTCTTCTTTGAGGAGCCACCTGTCTGTGCAATTGCCTCTGCAGTTTTTCTTATCATCTCATCTTCGGGTTTCCTGCCGAACGTATGGAGTCCAAAAGGTGTGAGGGTTTCTCCTGTCTCTTTGATATACTCCTCCAACTTTCTTAAATCGTTTTGATTAGTGATCTTGGTTATAGAAAGGTCTGATAAAATGCCGATTTTTTGGGCAAAACTATTTATTTTGTTAAACATTAGATCAATGCCACTTGAGCCTACACTCACCGATACTTTATATCTATTTATAAGTTCATTCAACCTTCTTAAATCTGGATTGAGATCTGCTCTGTCAAATGGAGGTGTCATGTGATCTATCACAACAGCTAAACCTCTTCTCTTTGCCTGTAACCCTTCGCCGACATTATCCACTATATAGGGATATATGTTGGGTATATCCTGGATTAGAATCTCGGGAGGGTCTTCTCCGGAAAGTCCCATCTCTTTACCAGGCAGCCATTCATGGGTGCCATGGGTACCAAAATGGACTATAGCATCTGTCTTAAATGAATGCTTTAGATAGAGATAGAAAGCTATATATTGATGATGAGGAGGGAGTTTGGGTTCATGATACATTTTAGTTATATCTTGCAGCCAGCCTCTTGATGGTTGAGGTGCAAGGATTATGTTACCATACCGGATCGCAGGAATTACTATAAACTGTCTGCCCTGTTTATCTTTCCATGTCATTATGTTACTCTTCTCAGGTGGTCCCCATTTGTTTATTACGTCTCTCTTAAATTCCTCTGGAAGTGCTTCAAACCATTTTCTGTACTCGGTCATGGGCAGTAGTATCGCAGTCTCACTGCGGGCGAGACGATCAATCTCTCCTTGGGCCCAGTTTCCAATGTTCCGGCCATAATGGAGTAGCTTCCTAAAGAGTTCCTCTTTATTTATATCTCCTATTCCTATATTGTATCCTTCTTGGTGGAGCCTTTTAAGAATTAAATATAAGCTTTCTATTACATTAAGATAAGATGCTCCTATGTTTTGTTTCCCTGGGGGATAATTATAATAGACAATTGCCAGATGTTTCTCTGAGTTCTTTTTGTCCTGCAACCTCAGCCAAGCTTTTACTCTTCTTATTAACATCTCAATTCTCTCTTCAACAGGTTTAACCTTGTAATATGTTATTCCAGTCTGAGTATCTATATATCTTTCTTTGGTGCCCACAACAGTAGGTTGTATGATACCTCCTAATTCTGGAATAGCCACTTGCCATGTCCTCTCAAATATACTAAGACCTTGCTCTGATATCTTCCATTGCTTTTCAGAAGCGTTGTATAGAGTTATAGCATTTATAACAGGCACTCCAAGTGTTTTAAAAAGGTCAGTAAGTGATGTTTTAACTCCTATTTTTAGAGAGATCCCTATCAAAAGTTTTACAGGAAGCTTTTTTTCAAGGAAATATCTTTTGATAACATCATCGGGAGGCCATCCAAAAACAGGAAGTACATTATAGCCTTCAGCCTCAAGAGACTCTATTATTTTGTCTATTACAGCCATATTCTCTGTAATGAGAGAGTTTTTGTAAAATATCAGGCCTATCCAAGGACCTTTCTGTTGAAAATAGTGTTGTAGAAAGTCTTCTATGCTCTCTACAGTCTTGCCAGACTTCTATATGTATATACCTAACTCAGGAGACTCCTTTACAGGAGCATATGAGAGATTCAAGTTGAAGTCTTTGTTGAGTATAAATAGAAACATGTTCTTGATATTCTTTACTCCACCGTAGTGATAATATTGTCTTACTGTTTCATCTGCTATGATACCCATTTCTTGATATTCCTTATCGTAAGGTTCACTTACTCCATACACTCTGCCTCCTTTGGCAATTACAGCATAAATATAGGGCTTTGCAGCTATTACGCGTTTCCTGTCCATAAGGTGTAAAATGAAGACCTCATCTTTCTCTGCAGAGGCATTCTTTATAGAATCGAGACAATATACCTTGAATATTACTTCTGATTTAAGTTGGGGATTAAGTTTATGAATAGACTTAATTGCTTTTATAACTATCTCTGTCTGGGTGTCACCGGGTAAAATGCTCACCACCACCTTTGCCATAGCAGAAGTTGTGATACCACATAATAACACAGTAAAAATTATTGTTCCTTTAAGTTTACTCAGGCACATAGATTATCCTCCCGTCCTTCAATTGATAGGCTGTGCCAAGCTTTACTCCTTCCCCCGATAGTCTTTTTTTTGTAACTTTTTGGGCCTTAATGTTTCTTCCTTTCTTTGTTATTATTTCAATCCTTCCATCAGGAGTTTTTTTAGTGATAGTAACTTCTGAAGAAGGATCGAGCAGTTCTAACATGTTATAGGCCATAAACAATGCTATCATCATGCTGACTATGAAGACTACTCCTGCATCAAAAAGATTGGCTACCCCTGAGATTGGATCTTCAATTGGCTCTTTGCTGTCAAAGATTGTTCTTCTCCTTCTCAAGTATCTCATCTCTTAGCCTCCTCAGCATTATTTCTGCAAATGTCTCCATTTCTAAGATATCTATCCTTACCCAGCGTTCCTTGATAAGAGACATTATATAAGCAGCAACACCACAGCCAAGGCCTACAACTGTTGTGGTAAAAGCTGTTACCATATTGCCTGCCATCTGCGGCATATCCCCCTTTGCGAGTGCATTGAGAGCAATACCCATGGGTATTAGTGTGCCCATTAATCCAAGCGCAGGACCAATTCTTACAATAAATTTTATTCTGTCCAAAGATCTTAAAAGTAGAAATTCTGTTTCCTGCAAATGTTTTTCTATTTGTATATCAAGCAGCTCAGTGGCTTTTTCTGTTTTTACTAATCGATCAAGGACAGTTATAAACTCATTGACTGTGAAATGGATTCCTCTCTTACGTTCTATATACTCTCTTAACATGATGCCCCCATAAAACATTACCCAGAATACCAATATTACAAGCCCTGCTACTACAGGGTAAATAAGCAATGACGATAGTACAAAGAGGAATGTTTGAAGACCCGCAAATATCTTCACCATCTTCTCCTTATTCCAATAATATATCCAGCACAGATAGTTGATATGGCGATAAAAAATACACCTAAGGTGTCTTTTGATATGTTTATGTCTCTCTGTGTTCTAACAAAACTATTGTAAACACCTTTTGCTTCCTGTATTATTGAAGGTATAACTAAAGAAAGGAGAAAGTACGATCCTATGATAAAAAGACTTATTGATAATCCAACACCTGTTGTATCTTTTGTTAGCTTTGAGACAAAAAGAAATATTGTAGAAATACTAAGAAATATTAATGTCAGAATAAGTCCAGTATAAACAGGAGATGCTTTTGTTATCCATACAGCAGCCCATGTAGAATAAGCAATTGCAGTGACACAGACAGGACATGGCATGACGAGAAGCAGAAGAGATGTTCTCAGTTTCCTTTTTTTGCTTATACTGCTGTTGATGGTTTTAAGTATATATATAGCCCACGAGATAAATCCTACTGCCACAAATGCATGAATATAGGGCCCTCTTTTTATAATAGGATCAAGAAGAGAGACTACCTTATCTGCCAGTAAGGAAAATAGTAAAAATATTAATAGGTAGCCCCCGTAGACGAGGGCTACCTCCCTAATACCTACCCGTGAAAAGCCAAGTCCTAACCCTACTTTGATTGAGAATATACCGAGACTAAATGTCATTCCTATAATCCAGAGGAGTATATTTAACTCTGATTTCATTTTTTGTCCTTAGAATATGAATTTTATTCCTGCTGTAAAAGTCCTTTCAGGCATTGGATATCCAATCACATATTCATAGGCTTTATTAAAGAGATTCTCAATGGATGCTGTAATCTCCAAGTTCTTATAAGGTCTGTAAGAGCCTTTGATATTGACTACTGTAAAATCTTCTTTCTCTATAGTATCACCAAATGTTAATGATAAATAGTTCCAGTCAATAACTTTTTCTTTGCCGTTATAAATAGCTATCAGCCTGATATCCCAGTCTTCTCCCATTGCCTTTATACCAAAGGTGCCTGTCCACTTAGGAGTATAAAGAAGGATTTTGCCGTACTGGCTTATTTCTTCCTCATCTTTTGCAGTGTATTTAGTATGATATGTAATATGTGTAAATGGCTCAAAGGTTACACTCCATCCAGCTGCAGCACCAAGATTATAACTGAAATACAGTTCCCAACCTTGAATCGTTGCCCCATCTACATTTTTCCATGTTCTGACTGAAAGATTTTTATCGTAATACCTTAAAATTTTGTCTTTGAATTTACTATGAAAAGCTGTGAAGTCTATTCGTAGCCTCTTATCTGAGAACTCAAAGCCAGCTTCGTAACTGATACTCTTCTCTGGAGCCAGTTCAGGATTGCCAAGATAGTGAGTCCCCCAAGAAGAAATATAGTCAGTGGCTAATTCATCTGGGGCAGGTGCTCTGAAGGCAGTGCCTATATTAGTTCTTATCCTTAAGGTGTCGGTTAATAAATACACTACCCCTCCTCTTACGGTTATATGATCAATATCTTCCTCTTTTGGATTCACTTCAAGACCGTGAGTAGAGAGTATTTCATTCTTAAAGTAATCGTATCTCAGACCTATATTAAGTAACAATTTTTGGTCTATGAGTTTAGTCCTTGCTTCTGCAAAAATGCCGTAGGTGTTATATCTTGAGTTGGGATTGTATGGAGCACCGATGTTTCTTGAAGATGTGACCTTAACTCTAATCCAATCAGTGCCTGTTACCAAGCGGACGGGACCAATATTAAACGTGTTTTGTATAGAGGCTCCCATGGTATCAGTTTTTGTAATAGTGATGCTGGAGGTTCCAGGGCCTTTTGTCATTCCCCCATGCCATTCATCTTCGTTTTTTACAAGATAATAATCTATTTTTAATGTTCTGAAACTGTAACCCACCTCTATACCATTTCTTTCTTTATTGGAGAAATTATCAGGATCAGGGGAATATCTTGCTCCGGGAGAGCCTATATCCCATCCACGCCAGTGTTGCATACCAATAGAAATGTGATGTTTTTCTAAGAAAGTGTATCCAAGTCTGAAAGAGAGGCTTTCATCATTGTAGGCAGTATTTTCTATCTCGCCGTAGTTTTTTGATTTGAAGTTATCTCTGGATGAGCGGCTTACTGAAAGATAAAATTCAAAGGGACCTTTTTTAAGTTTTCCTTCTCCTTCTGTCTTCCAATAGTCCCAAGAGCCTATATCTATTCCTACAAAACCATAAATTCCTTCTTCTTTTGCCTTTTTAGTGATTATGTTTATTACACCTCCCATCGCTTGGGATCCATAAAGTACAGAGGCTGGTCCTTTAACAATTTCTATTCTTTCTATATCACTTACTGGAATCTTTGCAAGATTTGCTGTTCCTGCGTAATGACCATTAATAAGTATAAGGACCCTGCTTTTTAGGGGACTAAAAAGGTCTGTTGAAAATCCTCGGAGGCCTATTCTTGCTGTTAGTGCTCCAGGATATTTATGTATATGACCAATACCGGCTTCAGCAAGAAGATCTCCCACATTTTTTGCTGTTGAGTTCTTTATATCTTCTTGGGTAATTATCTGAACAGAAGCTGATATATCCTTTCGAGGTTCCTTTATCCTCGTTGCTGTGACCACAATCTCCTCAAACTCCTCAAAGGTGGGTGGTTCTTCTGACTCTACTAACCCTGCATAGAAAATTAAGAATACCATTACTAAAATAAGCCTTTTCATCTTCTTGCCTCCTTGAGTTTAAATTTTTTAAATCCCTAAGAATTAAGATTGCTGAGGGGAGAGTTCTCTCCCCTAATAAAAGAAAGATTAGAGAGTAAATGTTGTTTTTAATAAAATTTCATTAACTCTAAGCTTCTCTTTATTCTTTCAATAAATAATTTTCTCACCTCCTTGTAAAAACCAAGTCCTTTTGGATAGATTTTGCCTTCAATTTCTGAGTTTAGTATTTCCACTTCTAGCCCCATTGTTTTTAGCGTTTTAGCATAACTGTCTTCTTCTCCCAGTAGATCCTCTTCCACATGTTTGCCTGCAACAAACATAAAAGGTAGAAGTCTGGCTTTTAAGAGCTTCTTGTTTTCAGAGGAAAGGGATACTTTTATTTGCTTGAAAACTGTGTTTCTGTCAGGTATGCCCTCGATGCTACAGAGATAGACATTGTCGAATCTTTTCCTCAGCAGATATTCGAGTCCTAAATAAAGTACATTTACAGGATCAGCTGCAAGGGGTGTACCATGGGCTATGAGAAGGTTTATTCCTTCTGAGGGCGGAATAAAATCTTTTGAGATCAACCTAATCACTTCATCTACAAAGTACCATCTATGAAGAAGTGTTTCTCCAATAATGCTTCTAATCCCAGGGAATGTTCTACATATCTCTGAGAGTATCTGATACTCTGTGCCTGGGAATATGTGTAGTGGTTGTACAACGATTTTTCTATAACCATCTGCTTCAGCTTCTGCAAGAGCCTGCTGAATTCCTATATGTTTTGTTTTTGCTCTTATAATTTCAGATGTATAAGCCCAGAAGATTTTGTGTTCTGGAAAGCTTTCAATCACTTCTTTCTCAAAAACTTCATAAACCTTTTTTCCTATGCTGGTGCTTCCAAAGGTAGCGATCACTATAGCAGGCTTCCTTTTTAGGCGTCTTTTTTTCATTTTCATCTCAATCATAGACTGGTCTCCTTACAGACTTTTTCTCATCTAAGTTCCTTATTCCGCTTTTCCAAAAGTTACACAACAGTAGTTCCTTGATGTGGTCTATATCCAGAGACTCGGGCATTAGTTCTGTGCTACATTCCTTGAAAGGAACAAACATCTGGAGATAATAGATTTCCACCCTCATATCTCTAAGTTCCATAATCATGTCAAGGATGCTACTCATTCTAAGCCCTCTGAAGAGGGTTGTTCGTATTTCATAATCAACTCCTGAACTGGTTATATACTCAATGGATCGTTTTATCTTCTCTGTATCGATTTCTACAGAGGCCACCCTGCTGTATGCCCTTGAAGGGGCTTTGTAGTCCATTGCCACATAGTCAACCAGTCCATGTCGCAACAGTTGATAAAGTCTCTCAGGTAAGGAGCCATTGGTATCTAACTTAATCAAATATCCCATCTCCTTTATTCTTTCTATAAAACTCTCGATATCTGGCTGTAGTAGAGGTTCTCCACCCGTGATAACTACACCATCCAGAAACCTCCTTCTTTTCCATAAAAGGGACAGCACCTTCTCTTCTTCAATAAGAGGTCCATACATCTCTGGATAGACGAGTTCAGGATTGTGACAGTATGGACAGCGGAAGTTGCAGCCCTGTGTGAAGACCACTGCAGAGAGCCTTCCAGGAAAATCTATGAGTGAATGTTTTTGTAGTCCACCTATACGCACGCTAAACTATGCTCCTTTCTGAGTTTGAATTCCTCTCTTTTGCCTACATTCCACTGTTTGACAGGTCTCAAATATCCCACAATTCTTGAGTATATCTCTGTATCTCTACCACAAGAGGGACATCTCTGGTATTCTCCCTCCAGGTATCCATCTTCAGGACATATACTGAATGTAGGGGTTATAGTGAAATAGGGCAGATGATAATTTTCACATATCTTCTTTACAAGCCCTTTAACAGTGGAGGTATCTTCAATTCTCTCACCAATATACAGATGAAGTACTGTACCACCTGTGTATCTCTGCTGAAGGGGGCCCTGATGTTCTAAGACTTCAAAGAGGTCTTTTTCGGAGTTTACTGGAAGATGAGTGGAGTTGGTATAAAAGGGTTCGGCATTCCGGGTCCTGAAGTATTCTTCATTTGCACATATAATGTCTGGATACTTTCCTTTGTCAATTCTTGCCAGACGGTAGGAGGTGCCTTCTGCAGGTGTGGCTTCAAGATTGTAGATGTTGCCAGTGGATTCTTGGAACTCTTTGAGCCTCTGTCTCATATGTTCCAAGACATTTATGGCAAATGTTCTTCCCTCTTCTGAGGCAATTCCTTTACCAAAGAGATTCAAGCAGGCTTCGTTCATACCTATTAGCCCTATGGTTGAGAAGTGGTTCTGCCAATAGCTGCCAAACCGCTTTTTTATGTCTCTTAGATAGAACCTTGCATAGGGGTAGAGATTGCCCTCAGTAAACCGTTCGAGTATCTTTCGCTTTATCTTAAGACTTTCTCTGGCAAGTACCATAACATGGTCAAGCATACTAAAGAATTCTTCTTCATCAGAGGCAAGATAACCGAGTCTGGGTAGATTGATGGTGACCACACCTATGGAGCCTGTCAGAGGGTTTGCACCGAAGAGTCCTCCACCCCGTTTTCTCAGCTGACGATTGTCAAGCCTGAGGCGGCAGCACATAGATCTTGCATCTTCTGGATTCATATCAGAGTTTATAAAATTAGAAAAGTATGGGATTCCATACTTTGAGGTTACCTCCCAGAGGAGTTCAATATTCGGGTTGTCCCAATCAAAATCCTTTGTAATATTGTAAGTCGGGATAGGGAATGTGAAGACCCTTCCACGGGCATCACCCTCAAGCATCACCTCAAGGAATGCCCTGTTGAAGATATCCATCTCATCTTGAAAATCACTGTAGGTTTCCTTCATTGGCTTTCCGCCGATGATTACAGGATGGTCTCTCAATGTTGAGGGTACTGTAAGGTCTAAGGTTATATTAGTAAAGGGTGTCTGAAATCCAACCCTTGTAGGCACATTGATATTAAAGATAAACTCCTGTAGCGCCTGTTTTACCTCTCTGTAAGAAAGACCATCGTACCGGATAAATGGGCTGAGTAGGGTGTCAAAATTTGAGAATGCCTGTGCTCCTGCAGCCTCACCCTGTAGTGTATAAAAGAAGTTTACTACTTGGCCGAGGGCACTGCGGAAGTGTTTAGCAGGAGAGCTTTCTACTTTGCCGGGCGCGCCTCTGAATCCTTGTCTCAGTAACTCAAGCAGGTCCCATCCCACGCAGTACACAGAGAGGATATTGAGATCATGAATATGGAGGTCACCACTGAGGTGTGCATCTCTGATTTCAGGAGGATAGATCTTGTTGAGCCAATAAATCTTGCTTACCTCAGAGGAGATGTAGTTGTTGAGACCTTGTAGTGAGAAGGCCATATTGCTGTTTTCATGGACCTGCCAGTCCAGCTGTCTTAGATACTGGTCAACCAGGGCTATGTCTGCCTTTGTGGTAATCTCTCTTATACGGGCATGTTGGTCTCTGTAGAGTATATAGGCCTTGGCAGTCTTTCTGTACACTGAAGCAAGCAGTACCTCTTCAACAATATCCTGAATCTCCTCAACAGTGGGTATTCGGTTATTTATTACTTCCTCAGCAAGACTAAGGACCTTGAGGGTCAACATCCTGGCAACCCTGTAGTCAAACTCTCCTGTGGCTGTACCTGCCTTTGCTATGGCATTAGTGATCTTTTCGGCATTAAACCTTGTCTTCTTTCCATCTCTCTTCAGAATATAATTAAACATATCCTTGGCCCTCCCTGTCTGGTAATTATCTGCTGGTCAGAAGAATGCCCAGCATGTAGAAACACTTCTGCCGCGAGCAAATATTTCAGGGAGATTAACGGATCAGGATTTTTAATGAGAATAGGGGATGTTTTAATAAAAGGAGTGCTTTAAGATGGCACATAGCATATACCTCCCTCGAGGTTATCCAGACGGATGGGTCTTCCGGCTCAGGGCACCTCAGAAGTCAGCTCTCAGAGATCAGAAGTGGGATTTAAAGGTTGGTTTACATTCCCGACTTCTGTCTTCTGATTCCCGACTTCTGTCTTCCTACTCACCCGCCTTCCCAGGAATACGGTTCAGAATAACTAAACCGTTTTTCCCAGTGGCTTAACGGGTTTTCGTTCCCCTCACGGCTGCGGGGCAGCGGGGGATTCACCACTCAGGGTTACACCCCTCTTCCACGCATCCGCCTGTGCCTGCCTCAAGGAAAATCCTCTGGCAGACAACTACTAGTCTATAACAGAACAGATTAGAAAATCAAGAGATTGGAGTTTTTGTATAGATTCTGTTATTCTAATTAATGTTTTTCTTGCCTATATCTATAACACTGTTTCTTCTGTTTCTGTTTCTAATACCTCTGCTTCTTGTATTGGCACCTGCTGTGGCTTTTGCCAAGCTGGGGCTTAATCCCTTTTGTGGTTACACCTTTTTTATCTTATGTTTGCTGGGCAGTGGGATAAACATTCCTGTACATCGGGAGAAACGCCCCTATTCTATACCCTTTGATGAGTTATCACTTCTGGTACATAGATTTCTTGGCATAAGGCTTCCTCGTATACAGGAACAGATTATTGCTGTCAATGTGGGTGGTGCTCTACTTCCCACCCTCCTGAGCCTCTATCTGCTTGGTAGAACACCTCTGGATTTGGCAATCCTTGCCACTACTATAACCACAGCTGTCTCCTTCTCTCTAAGCAGACCTGTCAAAGGTGTGGGTATTGTGATGCCAGCCTTTGTGCCTCCCATTGTGGCTGCTGTTGTGGCTATTGTGCTTTCAAAAGAGTATGCCCCCCAGATTGCATATATTTCAGGTGTGATGGGGACACTGATAGGTGCTGATCTGCTTAGACTGCCACAGATAAGGCGTCTTGAACCTGCCTTTTTGAGCATAGGAGGTGCAGGAGTCTTTGATGGGATATACCTTGTAGGTATAGTCTCAGTGCTTCTCGCATAGAGTTATTGATATAATAAAAAAACTATAAAAATATCAAGGAGATAAGAACTTTGGATTTCATACCAAGGTGGATAGCATGGGAGATAACAAGAAGGTGCAATCTCAGATGCATACACTGTCGTTCTGCATCAGAAACGGTAGTGAAGGAGCATCCTGATTTCTCCACAGAAGAGGCCTTCAGGGTGCTTGAGGATATTGCCAGTTATGCAAAGCCAGTGGTGGTGCTTTCAGGCGGTGAACCTCTGTTGAGAACGGATATGTTTGATATCGCACAAAAAGGAACAGAGTTGGGACTCAGAATGTGTCTTGCTACCAATGGTACACTGATCGATGATGACAGGTGCAGGAGGATAAAGGAGTCGGGTATCAAGATCGTTTCTCTTAGTCTCGATGGCTCCACGGCAGAGATACATGATGACTTCCGCAAGCAAAAAGGTGCCTTTGAGGGAACCATAAAAGCTGCAGAACTCTTCAGGAAGCACGGGATTGAGTTTATTATCAACTCCTCCTTTACAAAGAGAAATCAGAAAGAGATTCCCAAGGTATATAAACTCGCAAAAGAGCTTGGTGCTACTGCCTGGTATATGTTCATGATTGTACCTACAGGCAGGGGAGAGGAGATAATGAGTGAGCTTATCTCAAAGGAAGACTATGAGAAGATACTTGAGTGGCACTATCATATGGAGAAGGATGAGAAGGATATCCTTGTACGGCCTACCTGTGCACCGCACTACTACAGGATAGTTCGACAGAAAGCCAAAGAGGAGGGGATAAGATTTGAGAGAAGGTCACTGAAGTTCTCTACAGGTGGTGCGAAGGGTTGTATTGCTGGACAGTTGATATGTCTAATAGATGTGGATGGTAATCTGCTACCATGTAGTTATTTTCCCAAGCCTGCAGGCAATATCTTTAAACAGTCTTTTAAAGAGATATGGGAGAATTCTGAGTTATTTAAAGAGTTAAGAGACTTCAAGGGCTACAAGGGGCGTTGTGGAGCTTGCGAATATATACATGTCTGTGGTGGTTGTAGGGCGAGGGCCTATGCAGTCTATGGAGACTACCTTGAAGAGGAGCCTTTCTGTAGTTATGTGCCAAAGAAGATGAGAAAAAGCATTCCCCAATAGCTCTGGCATTTATAAAAAGTACTGAGTTATACTAAAAACTATGAAAAAGATAGAGATTTATGATACCACCCTTAGGGATGGTTCTCAGGCAGAGGATATTACCTTCTCTGTAGAGGATAAACTCAGGATTACTGAAAAGCTTGATGAGTTGGGGATCCATTATATTGAGGGTGGGTGGCCTGGTTCGAATCCAAAGGATGCAGAATACTTCAGGAAGGTTAAAGATCTGAACCTTAACAGTGCAAGAGTAGTTGCCTTTGGTAGTACTCATAGAGTTGGTGTAAAGGTAGAAAAGGACTCCAATGTAAAGGCTCTCCTTCATGCCGACACAGGAGCCATAACAATATTCGGAAAGAGTTGGGACTTTCATGCGACTCATGCCCTAAAAGTGAGCTTGGAAGAGAATATTGATCTTATAAGAAATACCCTCTCTTATCTAAGACCAAGGGTGGATATCCTATTCTTTGATGCAGAACATTTTTATGATGGATACAAGAATAATCCTGAATATGCCCTTAGATGTATTAAGGCAGCGGAAGAGGCTGGTGCAGACTGTATTGTGCTTTGTGATACAAATGGAGGAACTCTACCAGAAGAGATAAGAAAGATAACCCGTGATGTGAAGAAGGTGATCAAGAAACCTCTTGGCATTCATGCACACAATGACTCAGAATGTGCAGTTGCCAATTCAGTTGTGGCAGTCTCTGTGGGAGTAAGACATGTACAGGGGACAATCAATGGTCTGGGGGAAAGATGTGGCAATGCGAATCTATGTTCCATAATACCAAATCTACAACTGAAGATGGGGTTCAGATGTGTATCTGATGAACAGTTGAGGAGGTTGAGAGAAGTCTCAAGATTTGTGAATGAACTTGCCAATATAAGACACTTCAAGCGTCAGCCCTATGTGGGTGACAGTGCCTTTGCACACAAAGGGGGTGTACATGTCTCTGCCATTGCGAAACACCCTGAGACATATGAGCATATAAGGCCTGAATGGGTAGGTAATTCCAGAAGGGTGCTTATCTCTGACCTTGCAGGAAAGAGCAATATCATAAGAAAGGCAGAGGAGTTCGGTATCCTTCTGAGGAAGGACTCACCCCAGCTTATGGATATTCTCCAGAAGGTGAAAGACCTTGAGAATCAAGGCTTTCAATTTGAGGCTGCCGAGGCCTCTTTTGAGCTATTGGTGAAAAAGACCCTCGGGCTTCACAAGAGGTTCTTTGACCTTATTGGGTTCAGGGTGATTGTAGAGAAAAGATCAGAAGCAGAAGAACCCTTAAGTGAGGCGACTATTATGGTTAAGGTAGGGGGGCATATTGAGCATACTGCTGCTACAGGCAATGGACCTGTAAATGCCCTTGATAATGCCCTGAGAAAGGCCCTTGAGAAGTTCTATCCTGAGCTGAAGAGTGTGAAACTCTATGATTATAAGGTGAGGGTGTTGGCTGCTGGTAAGGGGACTGCTGCCAAAGTAAGAGTGCTTATTGAGTCTGGTGATGATGGAAGCAAGTGGGGTACAGTAGGAGTCTCTGAGAATATTATTGAAGCCTCTTGGCAGGCACTGGTAGACAGTATCGAGTATAAGCTACTCCGAGAAGAAGCAGAGCAGGACAGGAACTGAATCCGTGGAGGCCAGCAGAAGAAAGTCCCTTATAGAAGCCCTTCTCTTCATTTCAGGCACACCTCTTTCGGTCAAGGATATTCAGAAGATTACAGGTTTTTCTACAGGAGACATAGTAACCAGTATTGCTGAATTAGAGGCAGAGTACAGACAAAGAGGCAGTGGCATACAGATAGTAGAGGTTGCAGAAGGTTATCAGATGGTGACAAATCCAGAGTTTGCTGAGTGGATAAGAAAGCTGAAGGGTAGTACCTCTCAGACAAGACTGTCTCAGGCTGCTCTCGAGACTCTTGCTATAGTCGCCTATCGTCAACCAATAACAAAGGCAGAGATTGAACAATTGAGAGGGGTCAACTCTGAAGGTGTGATCAGGAGTCTGCTTGAAAGGAGGCTGATTAGGGTGGTTGGGAAGAAGGATGTTCCTGGAAGACCCCTGCTTTATGGTACTACAAGAGAGTTTCTTCTCTATTTTGGCCTTAAAGACCTTTCAGAGCTTCCTACAATAAGAGAGCTTAACCCTGATGAACTCTGATTAGAACTCAATTCCCTCCCTTGCCTTCACTCCCTGTTTGTAAGGATGTTTTATCTCTTTCATATATGTGACATAGTCTGCCCTTTCTATCATTCTATCTGTTGCCCCCCTGCCTGTGAGAACAAGCTCTGTTGCTGAAGGGAATATATCAATAAACCTTATTGCCTCCTTTTCATTAAGGATTCCACTTCTTAAAAGATTGTTAAACTCGTCTATAACAACAAGATCATACTGGTCAGCAATTGAGAGTATCTCCTCCAATACCCTTAGGGCAGTCTTGTGGGACTTCTCTATATCAACATCAGGATAAAACAAGGGAGACCTTATCTGGTTGTATACCCTTGTCTCTATAGAGACCTTATTAAGCAGACTTATCTCGCCGCCTTTGAAGTCTTCTTTCATTAACTGTACGAATAAAACCCTTAACCCCCTACTTTTTGCTCTTAAGGCCAATCCAGCAGCAGCCGTGGTTTTACCCTTGCCTTCGCCTGTATAGATATGTATACAAGCCTTTTTCATCTTTTTATTGAAGAACCTCTCTTATCTTCTGGAGTGTATCTCTATAAATCTCTTTTCTGTCTGGTCTGAGTTTTATCGCCTCTATAACAAGGGTTTCTGCATCTCTTAGGTTTTTCCCTGTTTTATAGTATAGCCAGGCGAGGTTGTTCATAGCATCTGCTGCGGTTTTATCAAACTCCATCGCCTTTCTGTAGTACTCCTCTGCAAGCTCATGCTCTCCAATCTTGAAGTATATATTGCCAATGCTAAGGTATGCCTCTGGATACTCAGGTGAAGCCTTTTTATAGTGTTCTATAGCACTTGTGTATTCTCCTTTGCTCTCATATATATACCCTAATTTGAGATGTTCCTCTGGAATAAGAGGGTCCTGCTCTGGTATAATCCTCAAAGAGGCGCAACCTGAAAGTAAAAACAACACAATAGAAAATACTATTGTCTTGTTACCAAGAGTGTCCAGTAACCTGTTCTTCTCCATATCCTCAGTAGATTGTTATTATCAATAAAGAGGTTCCTCTCAGTGCCTGAATGTACAAAAATACCCTCTCTACTGTAGCCAACCACGACCATAAAATGGTTCTTCTGCAAAGGCCCAATCCCATAGTCTACCATGATAATAAGGGGTTCACCTCTTTTTATTCTCCTTTTCAGGTCTTTTAAACTACCCTTATACAGAAGGGCATTGTATCCACTTCTTCTCGCATAAAGGAGAAGATCAATGCCAAGAGTACCCTTTAGCGCAGGATTAAAGAGTTCACTGCTTAGTTTTTCTGGTGTTACATACTCGCCCCAATAATTAAGTACTGATGCCAGAGCCGCCTCGCCACACTGATACCTCTGTTGTGGAAAGAAGGGGACGTCAAGAAGCTTCTCTCCCCCTCTGCTAACTTCGGTTGGGAGAGTTCCACCTCTTATGGAGCAACTCCAGAGTATAGGAGTATATAAAAGCAGAATTAAAAGTATCTTAATCCTTAACAACTACTATTCTGTGTCCTGTCAGTTGTAGGAGAACCACAACCAGAATTGCTATTATCAGAAGCATCACAATTATTCCGAGGCCACTGTCTCCAGCAACCCTTATACCATCCACCTTTGTAGCAAGGACATGCAGGTCCTCATCGTTTAATGCCTCAAGTCTCTGTTTGATCTCATAGGGACTATATCCGAGAGCCTTTAGTTTCTGTTTCACGATTTTTGACTCAAGAAACCTCTGTAGTTTCTGCAGGTCCATATCCCTCTGAGATATTCCTTTCAATACCACCTCGGTCTCTACCATTGATGCATCAACAGGCGGGATGATTGAAAGTAGACTCATGGATATGACAAGTATTAGTGCGGTAGTTTTGAAAATTCTGCCTTTCATTGTACATGCCTCCTTTCCTTTAAGAATTTAGATATTTAATTTCGTGCTTGGAGAAAGATGGCTTTAAAAGTTATTTTATATTATTATCAGTAGGCTCATCAATAGGTTTTTTCCTTTTTTCTATCTCCCTCTTTATGGTCTTAACCCTGTTCTGAAAATCCTTTACAATCTTGTCTATATCTTCTTCTGAACGTATGAGATGGGGGGTGACCATAACAATCAATTCCGTCTTCACCTCTTCCTCATTCGTGGTGCTGAAAAGGCTTCCCAGAATAGGTATATTACTAAGTACAGGGATACCAGATCTTGTCCGTGTCTTTTTTGTAGAGATTAGGCCTCCTATAAGCATAGAGTGTCCATCCTGTACAACTCCTGTTGTCTGGGCCCTTCTGGTAATAAAACCTTGAAAGTCTTGGTCAGCTACTTTATAGGTCTGCCCTGGACTGCTAAACTCCTGACTTATCTTGAGGGTGACCTTTCCTTTCTCACTTATGTGAGGGGTGACAGTGAGTATTATACCTGCTGTTCTGTACTGTATCTGTCCAGTGGAGACGAGAGTTGTGGCACCTGTACCTGTGGCTGGTTGTTGTGTCAGGCCTGTGGCAATGGGTATCTCATCACCGATCTCTATTTTTGCTTCCTTGTTATCAAGGGCGAGGATATGTGGACTGGCAAGGACATTGAGGGCCCCTCTTGAGACAAGAAAATTGATTATTGCATTTACTTGTGCTGCATTCAGTACCCCTGATACAATTGTGGAAAAACCGCTACTCTGCTGAGGGAGTATCCCGGTTTCGGTGGATCCAAACAGACCTCCTTTACCTATATTTACATTCTCTATGGTGACTATAGGGCTGCCAAATTTCTTGAGTAACCACTCAAGCCCGTACCGGGTTGTGTCTGTAAGGGTTATTTCTCCAATAAGCACCTCTATGAGAACCTGTTTTGGTGGTATATCCAGTTTCTTCAAAGTCTGCAGTATGGTGAGATAATCTGACGGGCTCGCCTTTATAATTATAGCATTAATATCCTCATAGGCAGTAATTGTTATCTCTCCCCTTACCTCTGCTGGCAGTGCACCAACTATTGTTGGACTAATAGGTTCGGGTTTCTTCCTTCTTGTGGTAGGAAGAAACTGTTGCCTTCTTACAGTTCTGGGTGTCTTTTTCTTTCCTTTTACATATATCTCCTTTAAAACCTGGGCAAGTTTTTTTGCTTCACCATTTTCTACATAATAGACAAATGTCCTGATGCTTTCTCTGTCTGAAGGAGGAATATCAACTGCCTCGAGGATTTTCATTATTTTTACAAGCCCTTGAGGTCTTGCAGTAACAATGAGTAGATTGGTGGGCTCATAAACTATGAGGTCTGAACCCCTCGGCATAAGTCCCCTCAAAATGGAGGCGGCATCCGACGCCTTTACATACTCAAGAGGAATGATCTGGGTAATAAATGAGGAATCCAGAACCATCTCCACCTCTCTGCCCTTCTGAACCTCTGTTGTCTCCTGTTTTGCAGTAGCTATAGGTACAATCTTATAAAGAGGACCTTCCTTCACAGCAGTAAGCCCATTCAGTTCCAGGATGGTCTGGAATATCTGGAAGAGGTCTCTATAGGGAAATCTCTTGTATGACTGTATTGTTACCTTGCCTGATATTCCTGGCGAAAGGATATAGTTTATACCCAACAACTCACCAATTGTGGATATCACTGTCTTAATATCTGCCTCGTCAAAGTTCAGTACAATATATTTCTCTTCCTCTGTAGCTTCAACCCTTACAGGCTCTTCAGCTCTCTTTAAAACAGTCTTCTCTCTCCTTTCTTCCTCTTTTCGGGGTTCTTCCATTATCTCGGGTAACTTCAGAGGCTTCTCTTCAGTAGGCGGTGGTGCAGGAGGTGGAGGGGGAGGTTTTAACTCCTTTTTTGCACATGAACTCATAAGAAAGACAGATATGAGAACCATTGATAGTATGGGACCTATTTTATACCTCATTATGGTCATTTCACTGGGGTTACCTGTTTGAAGGTTAACTCTAAGACCCTGTCTCCCCATAGTAAAGTCACAGAGTGATCGTCAATTCTCTTCACATTTAACTCTCCTAAGGAGTCTCCTTCTGTGAGCTTAACAGGTTTTTCGTTACCAATCTGGAGTATAGCAATATACTGACCGTACTGATCATAAACAATACCCTTTAGTATAATTTCAGGCATCTCTGGTTCTTCAGGCTCTGGTTGAGGTATTGCTACTGGCTCTTTCTCAACATATCCTCTTGAAGGGATAAATAGATTTTTGTCTATCACCTCTTCTGCCCATCTTTCATCAATATGAGAGACTGAAGGTATCTGAATCATGATGCTTCTGTTTTTCTCTGTAGATGCCTTCACTGGTTCATAGTTTATTACATTTTTATAGATTCCAATAAAAGAATATACAAGATAACAGACAGAAAAGACAAATACAACAATCCATCTGTTCATAGCCTTTTGCCTCCGGATGAGGTGGTAAGAGTTTCTGAGAACCCTCTTATCTCTATTTTTAGCCTCAATACTCCAGGTTCTCTTATATTCTTCTGTCTCATACTCATGAAGCTGATATCCATCAGATATCTTCCTTGATGGATCTGTTTCAGAAATTCTACGATCTCCTTTATTGTGCCAGTAGCTGTAACCTGTACAGGATATCCTGTGAGTTCTCCCAGCTTTACAGGTGTAAGGGGTCTCATGGAAAGAAGCTTTAAAGAGGCCTTATCAATATATTCCCTCACAATCTCCTGCATATTTACCATTGCAACAGAAGGATTGTCTGTTTTAAGAAGTCCTTTCTCTAAGTCTGATAGCTTTTCCTCTGTGATCTCCAACTTCCTCTTTACTTCATCTCTGTTTTTCAGGATTGCCCTGTATTTATAGAGTTTATTTGTTTTGAGATAGAGTTCTTCTCTAAGTAGTTGTCTCCTATTATTTAATGAGTTCACTACTAAGACAGTAGCAAGCAGAAGTCCTAATGCAACCAAGATCCCCAATCTCCATCTCATCTGGTCACCTCTATTCTTATATTAAACTGCTCTTCTTCTCCTCTTGTTGTAAGAGCAGATGTGAGCTTTAGGTTTCTGAAAAGCTTAGAGTTTTCCAGGCTTTTTATTGCACTGACTGCATGCCTTGAAAAACCACGCAATTCTATAACACCTTTGTCATATTTAAAATGGGTGAGCCAGGAATCCTCAGGTAGCCTTGCTGTAATCTCTCTTAGGCAACTTAATGGTTTTACTGCACTGTTTTTTATTTCACTTATATTCCTCAGAGACTCTGTAAGCTCAGCCAGTCTTCTGCTATTTTCAATCACATCTGAGGCATCCTTTCTTATCTCTTCTATAGCGGAGTTTATTTTTTTTAATTCTCTGTAATCAAGCCAATAAGGTACAGCAGCAGAGCAGAGATGTAGTATCAATGCTATGGAGAATACTGCAACTGTTACCTTCTTGATTAATTCAGTTTTTATACCTTCAGGTTTCTTCACAAAGTCAAAGTTGATTTTTCCTTTTTTTAATGTACTAAGCAAGACATCTCTTTCATTGAGCTGAAGTACTTCTGCATCCTTTATTAGAGGAATGTCTTCTAAAAGGGTATATATCTTTTGAATACCCTCCTGCTTCAGTTTTTCTAAATCCTTGATCAGTATCTCTTTGTTCTTTGTATGCTTAAGGAGACGAAGACAGTTGTCTCTAAAACAGGCGATACAAAAGTAATCCCCTTCTCTCATCAAGATACAAAAATCTTTATTTATAATCCTTCCACTTCTTATTGTACAGTTTATTGCCTCCACAAAATAGGTCTTTAATCCTACTGTCCTAAGACCCCTGTTTTCGATTATGCCGAGATACTCCTCTGCTTTCTTCAGAGCAAGGGCAGCAGTTACAATTTCGCTTTCATTGTCTACCTTATTAACAATATCAAAAGACAGTAGATAGTCTTCTGGAGGCAGAGGCAGAAGGTCTTCAAGCTCAAAGGGCAGTGCCCTGGCCAGATCCTGAGGGCTCTTGAGGGGCAACTTAATAGAATGGGTGATCACCTCATTGAAGGGTATAATTATAATTACATCCTTTACTTTGTACTCTTCAGAAACCCTACGGAGTATGTCTGTAAGTTCTGGTATAAGATCTCTTAAGGATTTACCTTGACCTTGGATGTCTTTGACTAATTCAAAGTCTTTCAGTTTTTTCTTTACTACTGTTAGCCTGTAATCCTTGTTACTTATTCTGAGTATAAGTATATTTGACATCTTCTCTCCAGTAAAGGGTCTCTATCTCGAAGCCCTTCTGACTGAGGGTCCTCTTGACCACTGATTGAATATTATAACCAATACCACTGTCTTTATATCTGCCAGTAACATTGATCCTGAAGATCGAGGAAGCGGTTTTTGTGAAACCAAGAGACACGAGTCTGCTCGGGATAGAACGCATTCCTCCTGTTTGAGTTCTTCTAAAACTCATGATGGTTTCTGTTTCAGTGTCTGTAACACCAAGGAGTTTCAATGTTGCTACTGAGGCAACATTAATATTAACTCCACCTTTACCAAAGGTGGTGACAAACTTATAAAGGGGCGGTCTCCTGTTAGTACCATAGACTACCTCTTTACCAAAACCTTTTATTAGTACAAGCTCATAAACGGTATCAAGACGGTCATTCTTGGCAGTGTATCCAAATTCTCTATAATACTCATCCTCAGCCCCGTTGAGTCTATGGGCATCATCTGGATCTATCCAGTCTTTCAGGCTATCCACCATCTCATCAACCTTCTCAGGCTCATATCCAAGATTCTGAAACAGTCTCCTTAGAACATGGGGCTGGACATAGTTGAGATTTACCTTGCTGTCCTCAGGTATGATCTCCACTTCTGAGATGCCTTCTTCAAATTTGAGCACCTTGGGTAGAGGAGGGGTTGAGGTGTCCAGATACAGAGTTCCCTTTTCATCTATGAAATCAATACCAAGGTCTTTATCAGAGAGGAGGTATTTTATGGCTTCATTATATCCCCTAAGGGCAAGGCTGTAGGATATGGTTTTTTCCTTCAGGTTTCTTGTCATTGCAGTGGTCAGTCTTGTGGATATAACAAAGGTGGTTGAAACGATTATGAGGAAGACAACCGCCCATATAACCATCACAAGGGCATAGCCATCTTTCTGCCTGACCCCTCTCACGAGACCTCTACCTGGGTAACCCGTAATACCTCATCCAGCGTGGTTATCCCCTTTTTGGCCTTTATGATTCCATCCTCCCTGAGAGTCCTCATCCCCATCTCTATCGCCTTTTCACGTATCTCCCCAGAGGTGGCTTTGTCCATTATCATCTGGCGTATCTCATCATTTATGGTGAGCAGTTCAAAGATTGCTATCCGGCCTCTGTAACCTGTTGTAGCACATTCCTTGCAGCCTTTGCCCCTCCATAGGGTAGTCTCTTCTAAACTGAATTCTTCTCTTAGTTCCTCAGCAACATTATATGAATATTTACAATAGGGGCAGATTCTCCTGACAAGTCTCTGTGCCACAACCCCAATAAGTGTTGAAGAGACAAGATAGTTTTCCACACCCATATCAATAAGTCTTGTTATGGCTCCAGGTGCATCATTGGTGTGGAGGGTGCTAAAGAGGAGATGTCCTGTAAGGGCAGCATGGATTGCTATTGAGGCTGTTTCCTGATCACGAATCTCACCCACCATTATAATGTCCGGGTCCTGACGAACTATATGCCTCAGTCCTGAAGCGAATGTGAGACCTATCTTAGGTCTTACATTTATTTGGTTGATGCCTCTCATGATATACTCTACTGGCTCCTCTATTGTAATAATCTTTTTCTCTGGAGAGTTTATCCTGTCCAAAGAGGCATACAGGGTGGTGCTCTTACCACTGCCAGTTGGGCCTGTTATAAGTATCATTCCATAGGGCTGGTGTATCAGCCTGTTGTATATTCTCAGTAGTTCTTCATCAAAACCGAGGTTTTCAAGGGTTATAAATGAAGACTCTCTGTCAAGCAGTCTCATCACAATTCCCTCTCCATGAACTGTTGGAATAGTGGAAACTCTTATATCGATCTCCTTCTCAGCAAATCTACCCTCAATTCTTCCATCCTGTGGAAGCCTTCTCTCAGCTATATTTATTGAGGCCATCAGTTTTATCCTTGAAGTTACAGCAGGATGCATTCTTATCGGCAGGGTCTCTTTCTCGTATAGTACACCATCTATTCTGTACCTGACTCTAAGATAACCCTCTTCAGGTTCAATATGAATGTCACTCGCCCTGTCTCTTACAGCATTCTCTATGATTAGATTAACCAGTTTGATAATACCCTTTTCGTGTGCCAAGTCCTTAAGATGGTCAACCTCCTCATAAGTCTCCAGTGTAAGGTCTTCTTCCACGTCCTCGATCACCCTTTTCATTGTGGCCTCTCTTGATGCAAAGGTGCTTTCAAGGTGTTTTAGTATCAGATCTTTTCTTGCCAAAACAGGTTTAATATTATACCCGAGACTGGATTCCAGAGCCTCAAGCACATCAAGGGCCTGAGGCTCGGATATAGCAACCACAAGGGTATTGTCTTCGAGTGATATAGGGAATATTACATTATTTTTTAAGAACTCATATGATACCCTTTCAATAGGCAGTTCAGGCGGAAATGCCTTATCATCAACGACAGGTATATTAAACTGGATTGAGAGTGCTTCAAGTAGTTCATTCTCTTCTAAGGTCATTTCTTCTAATATTTCACCGAGTCTTCTGCTGAAACCCTCTTCTTCCTGTATTTTTAAGGCCCTTTGGAGTTGTTCATCAGTGATATAACCGAGTTCTATGAGTATTTCACCTATTTTTTTGGCCATTTTATTTCCTGTTTTTTGATATATATCTTTTTATTGGTGATCTGCCTACAGAGGTTAGTATCTCATAAGAGATTGTCCCTGCACTGGAGGCCATATCCTCTGCTGTAATTGTCTCACCATTCTGGGTTCCTATCAGAATTACCTCATCGTTAGTTTTAACTTCTGGAAGGTCTGTAAGATCAACCATTGTTAGATCCATACAGACCCTGCCCACAATAGGGGCCCTCTGTCCTCTGATAAGAACTTCAAAGTTGTTCGAAATTGCTCTCGGTAGACCATCTGCATATCCTACTGGAAGAACCCCCACTATACTGTCTCTCTGAGTTATAAATGTTCTTCCATAACTTATAGACTCACCCTTCTTAAGCCTTCTTATCTCTGCCACAAAGGTCTTTACTGTCATAACCCCTTTTGTGTCCAGCATAGGTGTTTTCAAAGCTCCATAAAGGAGAAGACCTGGTCTGACTGCATCGAGATATGATTCTGGTAGCTTAAGGATTGCATCACTGTTGGCTGCATGAGCCAGAGGATTCATTCCACGGCTTTTCATAAACTCTTTTACCTTTAAGAGTTCTTTTATCTGAAATAGTGAGGAGTCTTTATCAACACTGTCAACATCGGGAAAGTGTGTCATTATTCCAGTAATCCTGAGACCGGGCAATTTTAAAATTCTGTCGATATCTGTCAGTAGAGTATCTGAATTGATTCCCATTCTACCCATGCCTGTGTCTATATTCAGATGAGCCTCAATCACCTTATTGGCCTTGCTGGCAAAGCGGGAGAGTTCAACTGCATACTGGAGGCTGTTGATCATGGGTATGAGATTGTGCCTTAGTATATCTTCTGAGAGTTCGTTGTCAAAGAGGACCAGAATGGGGGAGTTTATTCCTGCATCCTTAATATGTAGGGCCTCTGATAGAAAGGCTACTGCGAGGATATCTGCCCCTGCATCTGTTAGGGTATGTGCTACTTCTATGGCTCCATGGCCATAGGCATCTGCCTTTACAACGGCAATAATAGGCCGCTTAACCCTCTTTTTAACCTGCTTCAGGTTAAAGGTGAGATTATCAAGATTGATCTCTAATCTCAGACCCCTTTGCACTATCCCTTTTCATTCTGGGCTTCTGAGGTGGAATCTGTTGACTTCTCTACAGGTTTCTTTGGAGTAACATCTATCTCGTCAGGCTCACTTGTTGCTTTCTTGAAGTTCTTAATAGCCTGACCTATTCCTCTGCCCACTTCAGGTAGCCTGGATGCACCGAAAAGTATTACAACAATAATAAGCACGATCACCAATTCCTGTGTGCCTAATCCAAACATAGTCTGCCTCCTCTAAATTTATTATAGTCTTCCAATGTATTTATATTAACAAAATTCTCTGCTTTAGGGTCTATTTTTTTTATCTCTTTAGCATCTATTATATAGGTATCTACCTCCTTCAGAAGGCCCTTTGTATCTTTTTTTCCTGCTTTAAGATGCTCTTCTATTACCTCAGCTACTGAGCAATGGTAGAGTCCAAACAGAGGATGTATTTTATCATCCACCTTACAGACTACCACAGAGGTATCATCCCCTAACTGTATAATATATTCAATCATCTCCTTTTTGATGAAGGGCATATCACAGGCAGAGATGAAAACCCTTCTTCCTTTGGCATTTATCATGGAAGAGAGTATTCCAGCCAAGGGACCTCCATCGGGATAGAGGTCACCCACAAGGGGTACACCTAAGTAGAAGAAGTGTTCGGGGGTATTGGTGCTTATAAGTATATCAGTGAAGAGTTGTCTGTAGATTCTCAGTATACGTTCTATAATCCTCTCACCATCAACCTTTATAAATGCCTTAAGAACAGGAAACCTCCTATTGCTCCCTCCAGCAAGAACAACACCTGTAATGTCTTTTGGCTTCATCATCAGAATAATTATAATGCTTTTAAAGAGTATTGTAAAAGCTATGCTGTTATGATATGATTTCATCTATGAATATCAGTGGTCCAGACAAAGGCAGAGGTCTTGAAGGTGTAAGGTTTCTTATAATCGATCCTGACAGTTCCTTTCTCCGAGGAATGAAGCAGGCACTGGAGCAGTCAGGTGCAGAGGTCTATACAGTGGAGACACTTTCAAAGGCAGAACATCTTATAAACAAAGAAAGGTTCGATTATGTTATATCTGCCTTTGATGAGGATAGGCCCCTTATTAAAGGGTTTATAGAAGAATATAAAACAAAGAATCCCCTGGGACAGTTCTTTGTGGTTATGCAGAGTATATATTTTGGCTATGATATAGAAGACCCGCTCGTTGAGTACATTGATGATTATTTTTTCAAGCCTATTGATCCCCAAAGATTTGCTCTTACCATGGAGAGTGTTTACGGTACTGCAGAACAGCAGAGCAGATCTCTAACCGTTGTGGAGCCTTTTGTGAAGCAGCTTCAACCCTATATGGTGTTCCGTAGTTCTATTATGAAGAGGGTTCTATCTGATTTGCCCAGAATCGCTACTTCTGAGCAGACAGTTCTTATCTCAGGTGAGACAGGTACTGGAAAGGAGCTTGTAGCAAGGGCTATACACTTTCTGAGTCCTCGGGCAGATAGACCCTTTGTGGCAATAAACTGTGGTGCTATACCAGATAGTCTGATTGAGGCAGAACTGTTTGGGCATGAAAAAGGGGCCTTTACGGGTGCTCTCAGGACCCACAGGGGTAAATTTGAACTCGCCTCAGGCGGTACAATCTTTCTGGATGAGATAGGAGATATGCCCCTTTCACTACAGATGAAACTCCTGAGGGTGCTTGAAGAAGGGGTACTCTATCGTATAGGTGGGGAGGTGCCAGTAAGGGTAGATGTAAGAGTGATTGCAGCCACAAGGCGTGACCTTAGGAAGGCTATTGAGGATGGGCTCTTCAGGGATGACCTTTTTTACAGGTTAAATGTACTGAGAGTTCATCTTCCTCCTTTGAGAGAGAGGATTGAGGATATTCCTCTGCTGGCCCTGTATTTCTTAGAGAGGGCCTTTGGTCAGATGGGTTATGAGCCTCCCTATCCACAGCTGTCGCCAGGAACAATAGATCTGCTTGAGAAACTTCCATGGAGGGGAAATGTGAGGGAATTGAGAAACCTCATGACAAGGGTTGCAACTCTCATGCCCCAGAAGACCAGAAGGGTATTGCCTATACATATACTACCTTACCTTGATGAGACCCTTGATCAATCACTTCTCAGCACCCCTATACATCATACCCCCGGTGTGTTTATCCCTATCGGTACCCCTCTGGAGAAGGTGGAAGAGATAATGATTAGAGAGACCCTGCGACATACCAATGGGAACAAATCAAAGGCTGCAAAGATACTGAAGATAAGCCTGAGAACAATAAGAAGAAAAGTAAAGAGATTCAATATTAAATAGATCAATCTGTCCTAATGGGCCAATTTGTCCTATATAAATTCTTGTTGAAACAGGACAGAATGGCCTACTGACAGATTCTTTCCCAGAAATATCACGATATTTCAAGCCCTTCAAATCTGGCATAAAATTTGATATTATTAAAGTGATATTATTAAAGTAGATAAATTATGGAATTCCATCAAAAGGAGGTGATAGGATGCTCTTAAGAGAGATTGAAAAGGTCTTTGATCCGTGGCGTGAATTTGAAAAGATCGAGAGAGACCTCAGGCGTATGGAAAAAGAGCTTGAGAGGCTCTTCTTTGATAGAGAGATACCTGTAAGTGGTGAGTATCCTCCTGTGAATCTCTGGACAGATGAGACAGGGGCATTAGTGACAGCAGAGTTGCCAGGTTTTGAGCCTGAGAATGTGGAAGTTACTGTAGTAGGTAGAAGACTCACTATAGAGGGCAGAAGAAAACCTGTAGCCACAGATGGTGCAAGATATCACTTCAGAGAGAGATATGAAGGTGAATTCAGGAGAAATATTGAGCTTCCCTTCAGAGTTGATCCTACAAAGGTAGAGGCAAAATACAGAAATGGTATTCTTTATATCACACTGCCTCGTGCAGAGGAAGATAAGCCAAAGAAGATAGCTGTAGCAGCTGAATAAACCTTGGGCTTCTGCCCAAGGAATACTCTTCTGAAAGGAGGGGTAATGTCAATCTTTCTGTGTAAATTCTTTAAGAGGGTGTAAACTCCAATGCTCATTCAAATAACTTATTACTGCATACACTATCCTCTCTATACTTTCAATGTTGTTAAAACAGCTCATTGGTCT